>UEZJ01000004.1_pt1 | contig 58892 bp, 57 predicted proteins | sample 1903791 | NCBI WGS metagenome assembly UEZJ01 (sample SAMEA4776353, study PRJEB27445) | saltern metagenome | biome: Hypersaline environment; feature: solar saltern; material: Pellet | place: Spain | collected 2012-08 | depth 0 m | reverse complement strand
GTCGCCGAGGAGGTCGCGGTGGTGGACGAGCTCGCGGCACTGCAACTGCGAGAGTGGCTGGCACAAATGCGCGCCGCCATCGAGGATCACCCGAGTGTCCGGGCGGCGCGGTTGGAGGCCCGCGCCTCCGAAGCTGGCGTTGATCAGGCCCAGGCCGCCCGGCTGCCTCAGATCACGCTTTCCAGCGAAGTGGGTAATGATCGGCGAATTCGGGATGGTGAACAGCAACCCGGTGTGACCGGTGTCGAGCGGGATCTGGAGCTTAACCCGACCATTGACGCCGATCTCCTGCTCTTCGATGGCGGTGCGACACGGGCGGCGATTGCAGCGGCAGAAGAGCGGGTGGCGGCGGGCGATGTGGCCGCCGAAGGCGCCTCCGAGACCATTGCTTTTCGGGCCGCGCAGACGCTGATCGATCTGGCGACCCTTCGGGCGCAGATCCGACTGGCCGAAGACAATCTCAACGAAGTTCGCCGATTGCGGGCAATGATTCAGGAGCGCGCCGATGCCGGCCGTGACTCACCCAGTGATCTATTCCGTATGGATAGCCGGGTGCAGGAAGCCGAAAACACCCTCGAACAGCGCGTGGCCGCGTTTAATAGCACCCGGGCGAACTATGCCGAGGTTTTTCGCAGTGAACCCATTGTGCTGGGCCTGCCGCCGGCCTATGCACCTGTCCCCGGCTCGGCGCGGGCGGCCATCGATCGTGCCGTGCAACGCAATGCGGGCCTGCGCGAGGCTCAAGCGTTGGCCCAGGCGGCTGAACAGGATTTTGCGGCAAGACAAGCGACACGATGGCCCGAGGTCAGCCTGGGCGCTTCAGTGACCGGATTCGACGTGACGCGAGAAGGGGAGGACTATTACGATAGTTTTATTGGGTTGCGGGTCAATGCCCCGCTCTTTGACGGGGGCAACCGTCGAGCCCAGATCGAACAAGCAAGGCGGCAGGCGGCGCTGCAGCAGGCGCGGGTTGATGAGCTGCGAGCAAACATCGTCCGGGCAGTAAGCGAAGCGTACTCAACCAGGGCCAGTCTCCAGCCGCGCCTTGAAGCCCTGCGCAAGCAGGTAGCGGCCAATCAAGCCACGCTGTCGGCCTACGAGGAACAGTTTTTTACCGGAAGGCGTCCTTTGAACGATCTGGTCAGCGCACAACGCGAGCTCTACACCGCCCGGGCTGATCTGCTCGATCTGCGCGGTGAGCTGCATCTGCAGCATTTCACCATCCGGCGGTTAACCGGTGACCTGCTGACCGAATACGGCCTGACGGCCGAGGCCGAGTGACCATGGCCACGCAATCCTTACCTCAGCAATCGGGCAAAGTCGCCCCGCCAGCGAGCGACGAGACGCCGCCGGGGTCGGCGCACCGGCGTGCCGCGGCGGCCAACGAGCTCGAAACCTGCCTGCTCGATTATGCGCAGTACCTCGGACGGCCGCTCAGCCTCTCGCTGCTACGCAGTGGCCTGCCCGAGGGCATTGAAAACGCCGATGAGTCGCATCTCGATGACCTGGCGCTGACGGCCGGCCTGCAGATCAATCGGGTCGACCATGCCGCGACCCATCTCGAGGAAGGCGATCTCCCGGCGCTTATTTTCGATGATGCCGGGCGTCCGGCGATCGTGCTGGAGCTCATGCCCGACGGCGAAGCGGAAGTCCTCGAGCCGGGTGAAGCACCACGACCGCTGAAGCTCGACGAACAACCGTTTTATCTCGAGGCGCAGTACTTCTACACCATCAACGCCGATGTCGAGCGGCTGGACCGGCGTTGGGGCTGGTTTTGGCGGCCGATCGCTCAAAACAAATGGGCGTATGGCCAGGTGGCGCTCGCGGCGCTGGTGACCAATATCCTTGCCATTAGCACCGGCATTTTCACCATGGTGGTGTACGACCGGGTATTGCCCAACGGCGCGACAGAATCCCTGGTGGCCCTGACAATCGGGGTTTCCATCGCGCTTTTCTTTGACTGGCTGGTGAAAACGTTGCGCGGTCAGTTTCTCGACGGCGCCGGCGCACGGGTCGATATCCAGGTCGGACAACGACTCTTTGATCAACTCCTCGCCCTTGATCTGTCCGAACGGCGGGACAGCGTCGGTGGGCTGAGCAGCGTAATGCGCGAGTTTGAAAACCTGCGGGATTTCTTTACATCCGCCACTTTAACCGCACTGATCGATTTACCGTTTATCTTTTTCTTTTTGTTCGTTATCTATCTCATCGGCGGGCCGCTCGCATTCATCCCGTTGGTGCTGGTGCCGCTGGTGATCATCGTGGCCTTGGTCACCCAGCCTTTCATGAATCGCCTGGCCGCCGAAGACTTCGAGGAGGGCAAAAACAAGCAAGGCGTACTCATTGAGACCATCTCGGGGCTTGAGACCTTAAAGACCACCAACGCCTCCCGCGAGATGCGGCGACGCTGGCGGGAGGCAGCTGGGCGCCAGGCCAACTCCTCGATTAAAAACCGCATCCTCGGCCAGGTGGCGATCAACGTCTCGGCCCTGGCCCAGCAAGTCTCGCATGTGGGAATCGTTGCCTATGGCGCCATTTTGGTGTCAAGCGGACAGCTCACCATGGGGGGGATCATTGCCTCAGTGATCCTCTCGGGGCGGTGTATGGCTCCGCTGGCCCAGTTGGTTGGCGTCATGTCGCGCATGGTGCAGGCCCGGACCTCGTTCAAGGCGCTGGATGAATTCATGAGCCGGCCCCTCGACCGGCCATTGAGCAATAAATGGCTGGCTCGGGAAGAACTCGATGGCGGCGTCGAATTCCGCGGCGTTGGCTTTACCTATCCCGGCGCGCAGGCACCGGTGTTGCGGGATGTGTCGTTTAGCATCGAGCCCGGCGAGAAGATCGCCCTGCTCGGGAAGATCGGCTCGGGCAAAAGCACGCTCTCCCGGCTGCTGCTGGGGCTCTATCACCCGCAGCAGGGCTCGGTGATGGTCGATGGCACTGAGGTGCGCCAGATCGATCCATTTGATCTTCGCCACAACATGGCCATCGTTATGCAGGAGAGCTGGCTTTTCTCGGGCACGATCCGTGAAAACATCGCAGCCGGCGCGGAGCAGCCCAACGACGAAGCCATTCTGGAGGCGGCCAAAAAAGCGGGCGTGCATGATTTTCTTGCCGATCATCCGCAAGGCTATGACCTGCCCATTTCAGAGCGCGGTGATGGGTTGTCGGGTGGGCAGAAACAAGCCATCGCCATCGCCCGGGCGCTGGTGGCCGATCCGGCCATTCTCATCCTCGACGAGCCCACCTCGATGATGGATATGTCGGCCGAGGCGAAATTTGTCCAGCGACTCAAGGAAGCCACTCAGGATAAAACACTGATTATCATCACCCATCGCACGGCGCTTCTCGAGCTCGTCGACCGGGTGGTGGTGCTCGATCAGGGCCGGGTCGTGGCGGATGGGCCTAAATCGATCCTCAAGCAGGGCGCCGGCCGACAGCAGAGTGGGGCATCGCAGTGACCATGCAAGATCCCCACGATCGCGAACACGCGGCAGCCGACGAAGACGAGACGCCGGCTGCCGTCAGCGGTGATGGTGCATCGCCGGGCGACGCGGAAGCGCCGGAGCGGGAATCCCGCAGTGCCCGATTGATCGCGTTTGGGCTAAAGCGGCTGGATAAGACCAGCCGCCGCTGGTCGACACGCAGTCGGGTGCCCAGTTTTCTGCTGCTCTTTATCGTGGCCTTTCTGGTCATCATCGTCACTTGGGCGGCCACCGCGGAGCTCGATCACGTTGTGCGCGGCACCGGGCAGGTCGTGACCTCTGCTCAGACCCAGCGAATCCAAAGCCTTGAAGGTGGGATCTTGCGCCGCATCCACGTCCAGGAGGGCGATCTGGTTGAAGCCGGTACACTGCTGGCCGAGCTGGACCCCACCCAGTCCGAGAGCTCCTACGGGCAAATGCGTCAGCAGCAACTCGCCTTGCAGGCACGCTTGATCCGTCTGCGGGCCGAGCACACGCAGAGCGAGCTTTCGTTTCCAACGGAGATCACCGCCCAGGCCCCGGAAGTCGTCGCCGCGGAGCGTAGCGCCTATAGCGAGCGTCGAGAGGTGCATGCGATTGAACGCTCAGTGCTGGAGCAGCAGGTGATGCAGCGGCGCAATGATCTTGCCGATGCGCAGACCGAGGCGTCGGTTGCTCGGCGCCAGTTGGAACTGGTGCGGCGTGAGTACGAGGTCACCAGCGACCTGGTGGCGCGTCAGCTCGAAGCCGAACTCTCGCTGCTCAGTTCCCAACGCGAGCTCAATGACGCCGAAGCCCGGATTGAGAAAGCCGATTTGGCGGTGCGATCAGCACGGGCAGCGCTCAGTGAAGCCGAAGAACGACTGGCGCAGCACGACGCCACTTTTCGACGGGATGTGGGGCTTGAGATTGCCGACGCCGCCGGTCAGCTTGCTGAAGTGCGCGAGCAGATTCGGGGGCTCGAAGACCGACTGTCGCGGACGGACCTCACCGCGCCCATGCCGGCGATCGTCAATAAGATCAACATCCGCACCGTCGGAGGTGTCATACAGCCCGGTGAGCCCATCCTCGAATTGACGCCGGTGAACGTCCCGGTGCAGATCCAGGCAGAAATCCCGCCAAAGGATATTGCCTTTATCGAGATGGGCCAGGAGGTGAGCATTAAGCTCACCGCTTATGACTTCTCACGCTTTGGCGGACTGGATGGTGAGATTATGTTCATTGGCTCGGATGCCCTCGAACGCCAGGATGGCACCCGGTATTTTCAGGTCCGCGCCGAGACGGCTAATCCGTACCTGGAGTCGGAGGGTGAGCGCTATCCGATTACACCGGGGATGGCTGCCAACATGGATATACTCATCTCTAAGCGCACGATTCTTGAGTATCTCATGGAGCCGGTCTTCCGGCTCAAGGACCGGGCATTCCGGGAATGACATAATGGCGTTAGGATGACGTCTTCGATTTTTCAATGAGCAGGAGTTAGCAGTGGATTATTTCATCGAGGATATCGGCAATATCAGCATTAATAACGGACTGGTGCGCATCGATTGCGTCCGCCGTGTCCCCGGCGAGAACAACAATGAGGGCGAAGTCCAGGACAAGGGGCAGATTGTGATGCCGCTTGGTTCGTTCGTCCGCGTCCAGGGGGCCTTTTCCCGAGCCGCCGATGAAATGGTGAGCCGCGGCATTTTGCAGCGCCGCGAAGCCGCCGACCAGGCGCCGGCAACCGATGAGGAGGTGACCGCCGCCCTGGAGTCCTTCGAAGTGGATCTGGATGAGGAGCTCGAGGAATCCAGTGACTCGGAGGCGTCCGACGCGCCGGCGGAGCCCGAGGAAAAGCCCCAGGCCAAGCGCGGTGGTCGGCGTCGCAGCACAAAGTAAATCCCCCGAGCGGGGCCGCGTTCGGCGTTGCAAGGCATGGGCCACCCTCTGGTCGCTTGTCTTCTGGCTGCTAGCTGCCATCCCGGCCGCTCAGGCCCAGGGAGAGGCGACCGAGACGATCGAGCCGCTGCCCAAGGTCGGGACAGCCTTTGCAGTCGCACCCAACCTGATGCTCACCGCGTACCATGCGGTCGAAGGCCACGATCGGCTGTATGTGAGCACCGAGCGGGATGGTCTTTTTACCGTTGCCCGCCTGGTGGCGTTTGACGAAGCGCTGGATATCGCGCTGATCGAGGCGTCTATCGACGCGCAGCCCGTCGTGTTCGGCGCCTGGGAAAGCGTGCCGATCGGCGTTGAAGTCAGCGTCGTTGGCTTCCCCAAAATCGGGCAAATCGTCACGGGTAAACGCATTACCCAGGGTATCATTAACGGCGAGCAGGGCTTTTCCGGGCGCAATGACTGGTTTCAGTTAAGCGCCGAGGTCCACCGGGGCAACTCCGGCAGCCCGGTTCTCGCGCCCGATGGCACTGTGGTGGGGATCATCAGCCACAAGCTGGACGCCCAGCGCGCCAGCGAACTGACAAGCGATTTTCCGCAAAATGTCAACTTCGCCATGAAAAGCGCCCGCATTACGGATTTTCTGGACGAACAGGCGATTGACTATCGCATCCGGCTTTTTCGTGAAGAAACGGTATACGAACCCTACGAGCTCTATCGCGATGTAACCGATGCAGTACACCTGCTGGTCGTCACCCAGCCCGGCGGGGCTGAGACACGCATCAAAAGCCCGGAGTGAGCAACATTGATTGCCCGTTGGATAGCCATTATGCTCCGAACTGCTGGGGTTGGCCGGGATGACGATTTGAGCAAGCTGGTGACATTTATGAGGCATCTACAAAACGTCGGCCGGGCCATGGCGCTTGCGCCACTTCTCACGGCTTGCGTGACACTGGCGGGCGGGAATCCGGATGATCTGACAGCACCACCGACGACGGCGCCGGAAGCCGCCTCCGAACCGACGCAGCCGGCCGCCGAGCCGCAACCCAGCACCCAGCCAAGTGAGACCCAAACTGATAGCTTCCAGCAAGCGCGTCCGCCGGTCGATGAAGGCGATCAGACCGACGCCGCAGCCGGTGCCGGTCAAACCGGCAGCGAGGGGACCGGTCCGCTCGAGGATGTGCCGCTGGTGATCGATCTATCGGACCTACGCGATGCCGACGGCCTCGGGTCGTTGTCCATTCAATGGCAGCAATACGACAGCGAGCGGGGCAGCTGGACCAAGATTGATGGCGCCACGTCACAGGGCTTTACACCGAGACAGGCCCATGTGGGCAATCAACTGCGCGTGAGCATTGAGTACCTTGATGGACGCGGTAACCTCGAATCCATTCTCACCCAGCCCACGCCACCCGTTCGCAACGTCAACGATCCGCCCACGGGTGAGCTCCGATTGGTGGGATCACAGCTTCAGTATGAAACCCTCAAGGCGGATATCAGCGTGATCCGCGACGAGGAGGGCATCGGGCCGATCACCTACGCCTGGGAAATCTCCAGCGATGGCGCCACCTGGCAGCGCTACCGGGGTGACGACTGGATTGGCGATACAGTCGTGCTCTCGCAGCAGGAAGTGGGGCGGTATCTCCGGGCGGTGATTCGCTATACCGACGGTTTTGGCAAGATCGAGCGCGTGGTCAGTGCTGCTACGGACCCCATTCGCAATGTCAACGATCCGGTGCAGGGTGAGCTGGTGTTACGCGGTAACGCCAAGACCGGTGAGACCTTGCGCGTCGAGACCAGCAGCATCAGTGACCGGGATGGCATTGCCAACACAACCCTGATCTGGGAAGCCTCTGAGGACGGACAGACGTGGCGACGGGCGGCGGAGTCATCCCAGGCACAGCTGACGCTGGGGAATGACCTGGTGGATCGGCAGATCCGGGTTCGAGGCGTCGTGGTCGACCGGTTTGGGAATGAGGGCACGCTCATTTCGAACAATCTCGGACCGGTCCAGGGTGTCAACTCGGCGCCAACGGGGACGATCCGCATCCTATCCGTCGATTGATATCCGAAGACGTTTTGCGGTAGCGCCGGCAAGTGGTCGGCGTTTTTGCTCTGTCTATCCGTTTCTTACCACGGCCATTTAAAAAATCAGTTAATGTCAGACGCACTTATCCAGGCGGCAGGCGACAAGCGCCGCACCTTTGCCATCATCTCCCACCCCGATGCGGGTAAGACAACGGTGACCGAAAAACTGCTGCTCTTTGGCGGCGCCATCCAGCTGGCCGGCACGGTCAAGGGGCGTAAATCCAACCGCCACGCCACCTCGGACTGGATGGAGCTGGAAAAAGAGCGCGGCATATCGGTGACCTCGTCGGTCATGCAGTTCCCCTACCGCGACCGGATGGTCAACCTGCTCGATACACCGGGGCATGAGGATTTCTCGGAAGATACCTACCGGACTCTGACGGCGGTGGACTCGGCGTTGATGGTCATCGATGCGGCCAAGGGCGTCGAAGAGCGAACCATTAAGCTCATGGAAGTCTGCCGGCTGCGGTCGACGCCGATCATGACCTTCATGAACAAGCTCGACCGCGAGGGCCGCGACCCCATGGATCTGATGGACGAGGTCGAGCGCATCCTGCAGATCCGGTGTGCACCGGTGACCTGGCCCATCGGCATGGGCAAGCGCTTTCGCGGGGTGTTCAATCTGCTCGATGACCAGGTCCATCTCTACGATGCCAACCACCAGGGAGCCATTGCACAGGGCGAGATCATCCAGGGCCTGGACAATCCCCGGCTGGATGAGGTGCTGGGTGATCAGGCCGACGAGCTGCGCGGCGAAATCGAGCTTTTGCAGGCGGCGGGCAACGCCTTCGATGTCGCGGCTTACCGCCGCGGAGCGCTCACACCGGTGTTTTTTGGCTCGGCGATCAACAACTTCGGGCTGCAGGAGCTGCTCGATCGGTTTGTCGAGCACGCGCCACCTCCCCAGCCACGGGAGACGGCGACCCGCACGGTCGAGGCGTCAGAGGGCGCATTCACCGGTTTCGTTTTCAAGATCCAGGCCAATATGGACCCCAATCATCGCGATCGGATCGCGTTCATGCGGGTGTGCTCCGGTGCGTTCGAAAAGGGCATGAAAATCCGGCATGTTCGGATTGGCAAGGATGTCAAAATCGCCAACGCCATCACCTTTTTGGCCTCGGACCGTGATCATGTCGAGACGGCCTATCCGGGCGATATCATCGGGCTGCATAACCACGGCACCATTCAGATCGGGGATACGTTCAGCCAGGGCGAGGCGCTGAAGTTTGCCGGTATTCCCAACTTTGCCCCGGAGCTTTTCCGCCGGGCGGTGCTCAAGGATCCGATGCGCATGAAAGCGCTGCAAAAAGGCCTGGTGGAGCTATGCGAGGAGGGCGCTTCGCAGCTTTTCCGGCCGTTGACCGGCAATGACCTCATCGTCGGCGCCGTCGGGGCATTGCAGTTTGATGTCGTCGCCTTTCGGCTCAGACATGAATACGGGGTGGAGTGCCTGTTTGAACCGGTGGCCGTCTCCACCGCGCGTTGGGTGTATTGCACGGATGAGAAGATGCTGGCGCGATTCCGGGATCGGCAGGCGGAGAATCTGGCCGAGGATGTCTCTGGCGCGCTGACCTACATCGCCCCATCGCGGGTCAATCTGCAGCTCACCGAAGAGCGCTGGCCGGATATCGAGTTCAGCGCCACCCGCGAGCATTAGCCTCTGCGGGTGGCGGTCGTCGCTCAGGACGGCTGGCTCCGCCCATCGCCCCGGATAACGCCAACGCCGGCCTGATCCAGCGCGGTACGCACATCGGTATCGGCGTTACTGTCCACCGGTCGGGTCAGATCCCAGAGAAACCGGGTTTCAAAGCCCATCGCAACCGCGTCTTCGGCGGTCCATTTGACACAGTAATCCCGCGCCAGCCCGCAGCAGTCCACCGCGGTGATGCCGCGCTCGCGCAACCACCCGGCAAGTCCGGTGGCCGGGCGCTCGCCGGCGGCGTCCCAATTGTTGGCAAAACCACTGTAGCTATCGACCCAGGGGTCCTCGCCCTTGCGGATGATCACGCTGGCCATCTCCCAGGGCAGGTCGGCATGGAGCTGGGCGCCCGGTGTGGTCTGGACGCAATGATCGGGCCAGAGCACCTGGTCATGGCCGTAGAGCTGGGTGAGCGTGAAAGGCTCGGCGTCGTGGCTGTTGGCAAACGAGACATGGCCGGCCGGGTGCCAGTCCTGTGTGGCGACAATATCGGTATATTGCCCGCTCAACATCAGTGCCCGGATATCAGGGATGATCGCGCTGCCATCCTCGGTGGCGAGCGGACCGCCCTCCATGAAATCCGGCTGCATATCGACAACGATCAATGCGGTTCGGCGATTGCCCTCTGCCATTGAGACCTCCCGTCGGCAATTGACCCTTGCAGCCTGCGGGCAGGCGGCCGGTTTTGTAAATGGGTGCAAGGGCTGGGTCCGGGCTTGAAAAAAAACCGCCCGACCACCATCTACCTGATCAATGAATCGAGGAGGTTTGTATGGATCGATCGGGTTCGTCCGGCATATCACAACGGCTCGCCGCCTGGATGCTCGTTGGCCTCGCCGTCATGGCACCGGCGTTGGCTGGCGCACAGATCATCGACCCCGATGATGGCAGCGTCCCGAGCCTGGCGCCGCTGATCGAGGAGGTCTCACCGGCGGTGGTCAATATCGCGACATCCGGGATGGTCGAGGCAGAATCCAATCCGCTTTTCAACGACCCGTTCTTCCGTCGCTTTTTCGATGTCCCGGAACAGCCCAGGCAGCGGGCGGTGCAGTCCCTGGGCTCGGGGGTGGTGGTGGATGCCAGCGCCGGTACCATCCTGACCAATCACCATGTCATCGCCAATGCCGATCGGGTGAAAGTCGCGTTCAACGACGGCCGCGAACTCGATGCCCAGGTGGTGGGCTCGGATCCGGCGACGGATATTGCCGTGTTACGGGTTCAGGCCGATGACCTGACCGCTTTGCCCATGGCGGACTCGGGTGAGCTGCGTGTCGGCGACTACACCATCGCCATCGGGAATCCGTTCGGGCTGGATCATACAGTCACCACGGGTGTGGTCAGCGGGCTCGATCGCACCCTGCCCGGTAACCGTGACATCCGTCTGCAGAGCTTCATCCAGACCGATGCCTCAATCAATCCCGGCAACTCCGGCGGTGCGCTGATCAATCTTCGCGGTGAACTGGTGGGAATCAACACCGCCATCCTCTCGCGGGGTGGGGGTAATATCGGGATCGGTTTCGCCGTCCCGGCCAATATGGCGCGATCCGTCATGGAGCAGATTGTTGAATACGGTGAGGTGCGCCGCGGGATACTGGGGGTTCGGGTTCAGGACCTCACCGCAGAGATTGCCGAGGCCTTTGATATCGGTCGCACCGCCGGCGCCCTGATCGCCCAGATCACCCCGAACTCACCGGCGGCTTCGGCGGGGCTGCAGGCCGGTGATGTCATCGTCCGCATCAATGGCGAGCCGGTGGCCGATGCCAACGCCATGGCCAATATCATCGGGCTCCGGCAGATCGGCGAGGAGATCTCGATCACCTATTTCCGCGACGGCGACACCACCCGGGTCCGTGCCACCATTGCCGACCCGCAGACGGGCAACATCGATAACGCCGCCACGGTTCATCCGCGGTTGGCCGGTGCCACGTTTAGCGAGCTCAACGAGCGCTCGCCGCTGTTCGGCAAGGTCCGCGGGGTTCTGGTGGCAAGCGTCAAGCCCGGCAGTCCGGCAGCGGAGTTTCTCCAGCCCGGGGATGTCATCACTTCGGTCAACCGAAAGGCCGTGGAAAGCCTGGATGATCTGCGTGCCCATGCCGCGGCGCAGGATCAACTGCTTTTGAATATCCGCCGGGACAATGGCGCGTTCTTTGTGCTGGTGCGCTAACGCCGGGTATAGCGGCGTCGCGCTGTGACGGCCCGACGCCCGAGGTCGATCGGGCATCGGGCCAGGCCCTGGATCGTCAGGCCGATTCCTGCTCCATGGCCGGTTCATACTGGCCGTTGCGCGCCAGCGAGTTCAGCCGGGCACGTTTGAGAAACGCCTTCTGGGCGGCTCCCTGGTTGGCTGGGTCGCCCTGCCACGCGGCCTGGACCGGATTCTGCAGCGCCCGGCTGTAGGAAAAGCTCAGCACCCAGGGCCGAGGGCCGTCCGCGCGGTTCATGGCGTTGAGATGCGCGGTCGCCTCCTCGCTGGTCTGACCGCCGGAGAGGAAGTTGATGCTTGGCACCGCCGCCGGGACCGTCCGTCGCAGAACCTTGAGGGTGGCTTCGGCGCAGGCTTCGACACTGGGGCGTGGCTGCGATTTGCCCGGCAAGACCATGTTGGGCTTGAGAATCATGCACTCGAGGGTGACCCGATGGCGACGCAGCGCCTCGAAGACCGCGCCCTGCGCTGCCTCGGTCACCTCGGCACAGCGCGCCATGTCGTGGTCGCCGTCCATGAGCACCTCGGGCTCGACGATGGGTACCATGCCCCGGGACTGGGCGATCGCGGCATAGCGCGCCAGCACCTCGGCGTTGGTCTCGAGTGCCTGGCGGCTGGGTGTGCTCGGGGTGATCGCGTAGACATTGCGCCATTTGGTAAAGAGCGCGCCCTGTTCCAGATAGCCGTCGAGCCGGTCGCCGAGGTTATCCAGCCCCTGGGTAATCTTCTCGCCGTCGGTGCCCGGCAACTCGGTCAGGCCCTTGTCGACCTTGATGCCCGGGACGATGCCCTGGCGGTCGCATGCCTCCGGAATCCGGACCCCCTCATCGGTTTTCTGCCCGAGGGTCTCTTCAAAGAAGATGATCCCGCTGACGTACGCCTCGACGCCCGGGGTGGTGGCCAGCAGGCTGCGATAGAAGCGCCGGTTCTCCTCGGTGGATTCGATGCCATGGTCGGACAAGCGTTTGGTGATGGTGGGGTAGCTCTCGTCGGCGGCGAGAATGCCCCGGCCGGGGCTGGTAAGACGCGCGATGGTGCGCTCCATTTGTCCGATTCTGTCCATGGTCTCCGGAACCTCCCGTGTTGATTGTATTTTGGCTGCGGATTCTAATGGCCTTTGCTGCCCGAGACCAGTCAATCCTCACCGGTGTAGCGACCCAGCCAGCGTCTGAGCCCGTAGAACACCGCCAGACTCAATCCAGCCAGCCCGGCGAGCACGAGCAGCCCGGCAATATTCGGGTCGACCAGAAACCGTTTGGCCTGATTGCCCACCGCGGCAATCGCGGCAATGCCCGGAACGGTCCCGGCCAATGTCCCGGTGATATAGGCGCCGGGCCGGATGCGTGAGGCCCCCGCCAACACGCTGACCGCATGGAAATGGGCCACCGGCATGATCCGCAGCGCCGTGATGATCATCACCCCGTGCCGCTCGGCCTGGGCGTTGAGCCGATGCAGGGTCGGGCCGCCGAGGCGACGCAGAGGCTCTGCGCCCAGGGCCCGGCCGAGGATGAATCCGCTGACCGCGGTTGCCAGGGTACCCGCCGTGGCCAGCGTGAATCCGCCCAACGGCCCATAGACGAGGATGGTGGCGACAACGACCACGGTCAGGGGCAAGAAGGCCAGCCCGGCGGCAACGTAGCCGAGCAGGATGGTAGGGACCGCCCAGGGTTGCTGACGCAGGCCAGCCCCCAGCTCGAGCAGCCGCGAGAGCTCGGCGTACGCCCCCAGGTTGTAGACCTCCCAGGCAACGCTCAAGCCGATCACCACGGCCACGGCAACGGCGCCCCGCCAGAGCAGGGGCCAGCGCCGGCGCAGTGAGGCCCGCCACTCAGCCGGCGTCAGCATCGTCACGGATGACACGTCGCCTGACAAAACGCACACCCAGTGTGACCACCGTCACGACCACCGGAATGCTCAGTGCCGTGGCCACGTCCGGGTTGGGGATGCGGCCGGCGGCGCCGAGGCCTTTGAAGGCAAAGCTTATGAGCGAGACCGTGTAGTAGCTCAGGATGACCACCGACAGCCCTTCAACGGTCTCCTGGAGCCGCAGTTGCAGTCTCGCGCGTCGGTTCATCGACTCAAGCAGGTCCCGGTTCTGTGCCTCGAGTGCCACATCCACCCGGGTCCGCAGCAGATTGGCCGCCCGGCTGAGGCGCTTTGAAACCCGCTCCAGGCGCTCGCCCATGTGTACGCAGGTATCGAGCGCCGGCGCCAGCCGCCGTTCCATGAACTCATCAAGCGTACTGACCCCTTCGATGCGTTGTTCACGTAGCGCATTGAGGCGGCGCCGGACCAGCGTGCCGTAGGCGGCGGTGGCGCTGAAGCGAAAATTGGTCCGGGCCATGAGCCGCTCGACCCGGGCCGAGAGCTGGGACAACGCGGTGAGCAACTCTCGCTCGTCGGCCAGATCAGACACCGTCGAGAGACGGTCCATCAGCGTGCCGAGTCGGGTTTCCATATCAGAAATATCCGGGGAGAGCTCCCGCGCGAGCGGAAAGCCGAGCAATGCCATGATCCGATAGGTCTCGAGCTCGAGGAGTCGTTGCACCAACCGGCCCGCCTGCATCGGGTTGAGCCGGTCGTTGACCACCAAAAAGCGTACAAAACCCTGTTCGTCGGCAAGAAAGTCGGTCCAGACGCTGGCCGCACCGCCGGCACAGCTGCTGCCGGCAAGGCTCTCCTGATGAAACTGCCGGCCCAGGGTGTCGCTGTCCAGCGGCGTCTGACCGCCGTCGGTGACCGCAACGTGCATGGCCGCGAGCAGGTCGCCGGGGAGGGCGCCCAGCCAATCATCGGGCAACGCTCCCACGGCGGGTTGATCGAAAGGATCCGCACCCATGCCGTCGGCGAATACCGTGTAGGTCGAAAACTCGGTGTGGCGCTCCCAGCGCAGACGAAACCCGCGTCCCTGCACGACAAAATTCCCGGCATCCGCCGGCGGTGGGGCGTGATCAAGCCGTTCACACAGCGCCTGCATGTGGCTGACCTCGGCGCTTCGGCCACGGGTGCCGGTGTGCAGCACCAGTTGCGAGACGCGGAGCGGGGTTTCCAGACTCTGGAATGGCCGCGCATGCGCCTCTTGGATCAGCGCTTCGCGCAGCGGATGAGTGGTGATGCCGGTTGGGTCGGCCATGTTGGGTGATCCTTCGTTGAGCTCATCGGCACGCTACCCCCGGCGGTGCGGACGGACAAGTGGCGTCCGCCCACAGGCTGCCCGTATGATGGCGGGCATGCGTCCAATGACACCCCTTAGCGCCAGCGACACGCCCGTGGTCATGAGCCTGCTCGTGGTCAACGGCCTGGCCTTTCTCGCCTACATGCTCCTGGGCCCGGCGGTCATCATGGGGTTTGGGCTATGGCCGCTTGGCACCGAGGGCATGACCGATCGCTTCGGCGGCATCCCCGGATTTGCGTTCTGGCAGCTGCTTACCTACGGATTTTTGCACGGCGGGCTGTTTCATCTATTCGTCAATATGTTCGCGCTCTGGATGTTCGGCACTGCCCTGGAGCAATTCTGGGGGTCCCGTCCGTTTGCGCGTTTCTATTTTATCTGCCTGATTGGCGCGGGGGTAATTCAGCTTGTGGTGGCGACCATGGCGGCGGATAGCGGCAGCATCTATCCGACCGTTGGCGCATCGGGCGCGGTTTTCGGGATCCTGCTCGGGTTTGCGATGATGTTTCCGGAACAGCGCCTGATGCTGCTGTTCCCGCCCATTCCCATCAAGGCAAAGTACTTTGTTGTGCTCTACGGCGCGTTCGAGCTGTATGCCGGTGTCACCGGCTCGATGTCGGGGGTGGCGCACTTTGCCCATCTGGGCGGCATGGCGTTCGGGTTTCTGGTGATCACTTACTGGCGCGGCCAGCTCCCCATCAAACCCCAGCGACGCCTGCTGCGTTGATGGACCGGTGGTTACTTGTCCACAAAAGCTGTGGATAAGTTTGTGGACAGCTCTACCGATGGGTGGTCCAAACCCTTGCCCGATGCGCATTTACGTTAAAATGATGGAACTTTCACCAGTTCGGTCATTTTTGTTCTTATTCAGTTAGTTGCACAGTTTTTCGCATAATTTGCATTGTCAAATTCGCCCAACCCGTTCATCCTGGCTCTTGCGCTGGGGGAGCGAGCGCCACGTCCACGATTACTGTGCATAACCCGACGCCGGGCGACTTGATCAGTCAAGGGGGAAGAGATGGGCATGACACGGGCAGTATTACTCGATCGAGAGACGCTGGATATCGGCGATCTGGATTTCACCGGGCTTGAGTCGTCGGTCGACGAACTCGTGACCTATGATCAAACCAGCGCCCATGATGCCGCCGCGCGCATCGGCGATGCCCGGGTGGCGATCGTCAACAAGGTGGTGCTGAGCGCCGATGTCATCGAGGCCTGTCCCGCGCTTGAACTCATCTGTGTACTCGCGACCGGGGTCAACAACATCGACCTCGAGGCCGCCCAGCGTTGCGGAGTCACGGTGGTGAACTGCCGGGGCTACGGGACCGAGGCGGTCAGCCAGCATGCCATTGCCATGATGCTGGCGCTCCATACCCGTCTGGTGGACTATCACCAGGCCGTCAGGGCAGGGCGCTGGGAGCAGGCCCCGCACTTTTGTTTTCTCGACTATCCCATCCGTGAGCTTGCCGGCCGGATGCTGCTGGTGGTTGGCCATGGCGAGTTGGGGGCCGCTGTGGCCCACAAGGCCGAATGCCTGGGCATGCGCGTGCAGATCGCCGAACGGCCAGGGGCAGAAATCGTCCGGCCGGGGCGGGTGGCATTTGAAAAGGCCATCGCCGAGACCGATGTGGCAACCATCCACTGCCCACTGACCCAGGCCACCCATGACCTTTTCAATGCGCGGGTGTTTGGGCGGATGAAACCCGATGCAATGATCATCAACACCGCCCGGGGCGGGATCGTCAACGAATCCGATCTGGCCGACGCGCTGCGTCGCGGCACCATTGCCGGTGCGGGGATGGACGTGCTCACCGAAGAGCCACCCAAAAACGGCAACCCGTTGCTGGCCGCGGATATCCCCAACCTCATCATGACCCCGCATAGCGCCTGGGGCAGTCGCACCGCTCGACAGCGCATTGTCAGCCAGACCTGCGAGAACATCACCGCCTGGAAGGACCAGGCGCCGGTCCGGGTCGTGACCGGATGAGCGAGGCAGAACCGGTTGTCGTTCTGACCGGCGCGAGCAGCGGCATCGGTCACGCCCTCGCCATACGACTGGCCGCCTCGCACACGGTGATCGCCGTGGCACGACGGCAGGGCGCCCTCGAGCAATTGGCCACGGGTCAGCCGGGCATTGAGCCCTGCATCGCCGATGTCGCGGACCCGGCCGACCGCGCACGGATTGCTGCGGCGGTGGGCAACCGGCGCGTGGGCTATCTGATTCATAACGCTGGCACGCTCGAGCCGGTGGGCCCGCTGCTCGAGCAATCTACTGATGCCATCCGCCAGAGCCTTGCCGTCAACGTCGAAGCGCCGATTGCCCTCAGCCAGGCACTCTTTGATCACATGGCGACGGGCGCACGCATCCTGCATATCTCATCCGGCGCCGCACACCGGGCGCTTGCAGGGTGGGGCGCATACTGCACCAGCAAGGCGGCGCTTTATATGGTCTACGAGGTGTTGAAAGCCGAGCTTAGCAATCGCGGTGTGGTCATCGGCAGCCTGCGACCGGGTGTGGTGGATACACCCATGCAGGCGCTGATACGCCAACAAACCTCTGAGGATTTTCCTGCGGTGGATCAGTTCCGGGCGATGAAGGCCAATCATCAGCTCACGACGCCGCACGATTGTGCGCGGTTCATCGCTGCCGTCTTGCTCGAGACCGATGCGGCACCCTTTACCGAGCGGGAGTGGGACATCCGCGAGGATTGGCATTCGGTGTGCGATTGACGGGGCGATGGTTAATGACCGCCTTATCCCTGCGCCGATATCATTTAACATAATATATATTATGCGACGTAGTGGATCCGTCGCTGGCTCTTGTCACCGCGCTCAGGGATAATCCCCGCCCATGTCAACGCACCAGCCAAGCCACCTGACACGCGAGGTCCAGGTGGGCGCCACCCGCTTCGTGCTCCTCGGCACGGCCCATGTCTCGCCGGAAAGCGTCGCGGATGTCCGTCGCGCGATCGATAGCGAGGCCTACGACGCCGTGGCCGTCGAACTCTGCGCGACTCGCTACCAGAGCATGACCGACCCGCATGCCCTCGAGCGGATGGACTTATTCGAGATTCTGCGCAATGGCAAGGCCGGTATGGTCATGGCAAGTCTGGCGCTGGGTGCCTATCAGCAGAGGCTGGCCGAGCAATTCGATATCCGCCCGGGCGCCGAACTCGAAGCCGGTATCGCGGGCGCGCGCCGGCTGGGGCTGCCGCTTTGGTGCATCGACCGCGAGATCGGCACCACGCTCAAGCGCGTCTATCGCAACATTCCCTGGTGGCAACGCCCGGGTTTGTTCACCGGGCTCATTGGCAGCCTCCTGTCGCGGCAGGATATTGGCGCCGAGGACATCGAACGGCTCAAGCAAGGCGATATGCTCGAGGCCACCTTCAGCGAGTTCGCCACCGGTTCATCGGCGCTCTATGCGCCGCTCATCGCCGAGCGGGACCGTTATATGGCCGCTCGATTGCGCGAATCCGTCGACGCGGCCGGCACACCGCCGGCCCGGGTGCTGGTCGTTATCGGCGCCGGGCATTTGAGCGGCCTGGCCGACGCGCTGGCCGACCCGTCGCTGGCCCCGGCCAACGAACGCGAAAACCTCGATCAGGTGCCGCCGCCGGCGCGCTGGCCCCGGTTGCTGCCCTGGGCCGTCGCGGCGGTCATTCTGATTGGCTTTGCCATGGGTTTTTCTCGCAGCACGGCCCTGGGGCTGCAACTGGTGATGGACTGGGTGGTGATCAATGGCAGTCTCTGCGCCCTCGGCGCACTGCTCGCCCGTGGGCATCCGTTGACCGTGGGGGGATCGTTTCTGGCGGCGCCGCTGACATCGCTCAATCCCACCATTGGCGCGGGATTCGTGGCCGCGGCGATCGAGCTTTTCGCGCGACGTCCCCGCGTAGAGGACTTTCGTGCCCTGCGCGATGCGGTCATCCACTGGCGGGGCTGGTGGCATAACCGCGTCGCCCGGACACTGCTTGTGTTTTTGTTTGCCTCGCTGGGCTCGGCGGTGGGGACTTACCTTGCCGGGTTTCGGATCTTCGAGCGGCTCATCTAGCACCGAGCGCATTGGCCGCGGCGGGAAAACAGTCAAAGAAGTTCTTTGCTGTCTGCTCGCTAATGGCCTCGAACGAAGTGGATTTGGTATCGGCAAGGCACTGAATAACCTCGCAAACCCAGCCCGGTCGGTTTTCTGATCCGCGGTGCGGCACCGGCGCGAGATACGGGCAGTCGGTCTCGACAAGCAAACGATCCAGCGGCAATTCGCGGGCGGTCTCGCGCAGGGCGCGGGCGTTGCCGAAGGTCAATATCCCCGATAACGAGAGGTAGAAGCCAAGATCCAGCATGGCCGCGGCAGTGCGCTGATCCTCGACGAAACAGTGGATTACACCACCCACCTCCTCTGCCCGCTCTTCTTTGAGAAGACGCACCGTGTCATCGGGCGCCAGACGACTGTGGACGATGATCGGCCGCTGCGCCCGTCGAGCGGCTTCGATATGGCGTCGAAAACGCGCCTGCTGCCAGCTGTAATCCCCGGGCCCGGCGCCGTAGTCCAGACCGGTCTCACCGATGGCCACCACCGCCGGATGATCGGCAAGTTCGGCCAGTACCTCGGGCATGGGGTCTGTCCCCTTACCGCAGGGATGCACCCCGACCGAGGTCAGCACCCTGGGGTGGGCCTCACTGAAGGCCACCAGCCGGTCGCGGGATTCGACATCGACGGCCACATTGAGAAAGTAATCGACGCCGGCGGCCCGGGCCTCGGCGAGCGCGCTCTCGGCACTGGGGGTCGATTCGAGCAGGTGGAAGTGGCAGTGCGAGTCAACAATCATTCGATATCGGCCTCCGGGATTAACCAGGCAAGAAATAGCGCTTCCATGGCGAGCTCCCTGGCAAGGGGCTGACGATCGGCCGAGCGCAGCTGTTGCAGCTGTCGGTCGATGGCATGCAGCCGGCGCGGTGGCAACCCTCCCACCGCCTTGGCAAACCCCGGCGCCAGGGTCATGGCAAGCCCATCGCGGGCATTGCACTGCAGCCGCCGAGCGGTGGTGAGCAACCGCTGCATCCAGGTGAGCACCATCAGGCTGCCACTCGACTGCCAAGTGCTGGCGAGCTCCACCGGGTTGCGCCCCCCCTCGAGCAACTCGCCGAGATCCCCCGCCAGGGACTCGAGCATCTCGATGTGCCCGGCTTCGGCCATCTCCCGGGCCGCCAGGGGCGCACCGCCGGCCGCCGCCAGGGCGCGCCCGGCATCGGTAATGCCCTGCTCGCCGAGCCAGTCCGCCGCTTGCGCCGAATCGGGCAGCGGGCATCGCTCGATACGACAGCGGCTGCGGATGGTCACTGGCAGCCCGGCCACGTCGTGGCTGACCAGAATCAGCACCACGCCGGGCGGCGGCTCTTCGAGGGTTTTCAAAAGCGCATTGGCCGAGGCCCGGTTCATTGCCTCGGCGGGATGGAGAATGACAACCCGATGATCGCCATACTGGCTGGTCAGATGGCTGTAGTCGATCAAATCACGGATGGCGTCGATTTTAAGGACACCGCCCCGCGCTTCGGGTTCGACGAGCCGCCAATCCGGATGGCTGCCTGCAATACGCAGCCGACAGCTCCGGCAATGGCCGCAGGCCAGGCCCGCCTCGGGTGACTGGCAGAGCAACCCGGCGGCCATCGTCAACGCCAGCTGCCGTTTGCCCACCCCCGAAGGGCCGGCGAGCAGATAGGCATGCGCAATCCGGCCATCGCGGCGGTTGGCGATAAATCGCGACCAGATGGGCGCCTGCCAGGGCAGCGGCATCGCTTGGTCAATCGACATGAGCGAACCTCTGAAGCGCGTCGATGATCGCCGCGCTGACCTCAGCCGGGGACTGCGCGGCATCGATCCGCCGGACACGATCCGGTGCCCGCTCGGCGATGGTCTGATACCCCGCCCTCACCCGCTCGAAGAATGCGGTTTTCTCGCGCTCGAACCGATCCGGCGCGCTGCGCTCGGCCGCCCGGGCCAGCCCGGTCTCGACGGGCAGATCCAGCCAGAGCGTCAGGTCGGGTTGTAGATCGGGATGCAGCCACGCGGCGAGGGCCTGGACCTGGTCCACGCCCAGGCCCCGGCCACTGCCCTGGTAGGCGATACTGGCGTCGCTGAATCGATCGCAGATCACCCAGTCACCGGCATCAAGGGCCGGCCGGATCACCCGCTCGATATGCTCGGCGCGGGCGGCGAACATCAACAACACCTCGGCAGCAGGCGTCATCCCGTCATCACGGTGCGACAGCAGCACCTCGCGCAGCTCTTCACCCAGACCGGTGCCACCCGGCTCGCGGGTGCACACCACCCGGTGACCGGCGGCTTGCAACCACCCACGGGCGGTCTCCACCGCCGAGCTCTTCCCCGCACCCTCGGTGCCTTCAATGGTGATAAAAGCCCCGCGCATCACTCGCTCCCGGATCCGAGTTGATAACGTCGAACCGCCGCATTGTGCGCTTCTAGCGTTTTCGAGAAGACGTGGCTGCCATCCCCCCGGGAGACAAAATACAGGCTCTCGCCGGGCAGTGGTTGCGTGGCCGCGGCAATGGCCGCCGCCCCCGGCAGCGCGATGGGTGTGGGGGGCAGGCCGTGACGGGTATAGGTGTTATAGGGGGTATCGGTGCGCAGATGCTCGCGGGTGAGATTGCCATCGAATGACCGGCCGATGCCGTAGATCACGGTCGGGTCGGTCTGCAGGCGCATGCCCTTTCGCAGACGCCGGGTAAAAACCCCGGCAATCCGTCGACGCTCGGCCGCAAGCCCCGTCTCTTTTTCGATAATCGAGGCGAGCACCAGCGCCTCGTCCGGATCGTTCAGCGGCAGGGGGTCATGACGATCCTGCCAGGCCGCCGCCAGCGCCTCCTCCAGTGCGCGGTTGGCCCGCCGCAGCAGTGCGACATCCGTGGTCCCGCGGGTGTAATGATAAGTCTCGGGCAAAAACCGCCCCTCCGGATGGACACCGGGTCGGTCAATGGCCTCCATGACCTCGGCGCCGGAGACATCGGCGCCCATCGTGTGGTCGATGGCCGCTTCGCGCTCAAGCGCTGCCATCATCTCGGTAAACCGCCACCCCTCGATGATGGTGAACCGATATTCGATCACATCGCCCTCGGCCATGCGCTGCAGCAGATCGGCGGCGGATTCCTCGGCGCGGATACGGTATTCCCCCACCTGGATTCGTCCAGCGATACCGCTGAGCCGACCATAGACCCGTAGTAGCGTAGCATTGACCCCGCGCCGCCGGTCAGCGAGCGCGGTTGCCACCTCGGCAAAACTACTACCCGACTCGACCCGGATCACGGTCTGCGGCCCGTCGCCCAGCGGGCGCTCGACAACGTTTTGCCAGGCCAACAAAACCGCCGCCAGGCCAAAAAGCCCCAGCAGGATCAGGCCGGCGAATACTTGGCTTCGCGTTGTCCTTATCCTCACCCACGCACCTTTGGAGTCAATGCCACCCGGTGATCATCAATGCGTTGTTGCAGCCACCCCAGCCATTGCCCCGGAGGCAGCCACCGGTCTTCGAGTTGTGTCACCGCGACGATACCCAAGAGGCTGTTACAGAGCATCACCGATGTATCCGGGTCAAGGGCATCAGCCGTCACGGGGCGCTGCTCACAGGGGATACCATGCGCTTTCATCTGCTCGACCAAAAAGCCCTGCATCACGCCCTCCACCCCCGCCTCGGTGGCGGTGGGCACGATCACCACCCCGCCCTGCTCGATCATGAGGTTGGCGGCAGTGGCTTCGGCCAGATAACCCTCGGTATCGAGCATCAACCCCTCGTGGATGGCCGGATCATCCCACTCGGCGCGGGCGAGCACCTGCTCGAGACGGTTGAGATGCTTGATCCCGGCCAGGCGGGGCTGACGGGCCAGCCGGGTCTGGCACCAACGACACCGGATGCCATCGCGCCACCACGACAACGGTCGGTTGGGCGACGGGTCGCGTTGCACGATCCGCGTGGGTCGGGGGTTGGCCGGTGGCGCGTAGCCCTGTCCACCCTCACCCCGGGTGACCGTCAAACGGAGCACCCCGACGGCCGGCAACGCAAGCCGGCCCACGTCGTCGGACAGCTGGTCGGCGACGGCTGGATCAATACCCAGTTGCCGGCAGCCACGCCGCAGTCGCGCGAGGTGATGGGGATAAAGCGCGGGTTGATGGTCGACGACCGCAATGGTCTCGAACACCCCATCGCCATAGCGCAGCCCCCGGTCCGAGGCGCCCAAGGCACCGGTCGGCTGCCCGTTGACAAGGCAGTCGACCGTCATCCGCTCACCCCTCGACGGCGCGGAAGATCACCGTCCCGTTGGTGCCGCCAAAGCCAAAGGAATTGGACAACGCCGCGCGGATCGGACGCTCCTGGGCCGTTTTGGCCACGAATTCCATCTGCAGGTCTTCATCCGGTGCGTCGAGGTTGATCGTCGGCGGCACCACGCCATCCCGCAGCGCCAGCACGGTAAAAAGGGCCTCGATCCCCCCGGCGGCGCCAAGCAGATGGCCGGTCATCGACTTTGTCGAGCTCATGGGCAGTTGATGGGCCCGTTCGCCAAAACTCCCGACCACCGCCTGGACCTCGGCGCGGTCGCCGGCCTTTGTTGAGGTCCCATGGGCATTGATGTAGTCGATCTCATCGGGGTTCATGGCCGCATCATTGAGCGCGGCATCCATGCAGCGTCGGGCGCCCTCACCATCATCGGCGGGCAGAGTCATGTGGTTGGCGTCACCACTCATGCCAAACCCCGCCAACTCGGCATAGATCGTCGCACCGCGCCGTCGGGCGTGTTCCAGTTCTTCGAGAATCAACACCCCGGCTCCGTCGCCCAGCACAAACCCGTCCCGGTCCTGATCCCACGGCCGGCTCGCCGCCGCTGGATCATCGTTGCGGGTGGAAAGCGCCCGAGCCGCGGCAAAGCCGCCCAACCCGGTGGGGGTGGTGCCGAACTCGGCACCCCCGGCGAACATGACATCCGCATCGCCATAGGCGATCAGCCGCGCACTAAGCCCCAGATTGTGGGTCGCCGATGTACAGGCGGTCACCGTCGCCAGATTGGGGCCCTTGGCACCGAGCAGAATGGAGAGATTGCCGGATACCATGTTGATGATCGCGCTGGGGATGAAAAACGGTGAAATCTTGCGCGGGCCGGACTGCAGATAGCTCTTGTGGCCTTCCTCGATCGAATGGATGCCGCCAATGCCCGAGCCCACCGATACCCCGACCCGCTCGGCATTTTCTGCGGTGATCTCTAGCCCGGCGTCGGCCTTGGCATCCATGGCCGCGGCAACGCCGTAGTGGATGAACGGATCCATTTTTCGGGCATCCTTACGGGGCAGATACGCCTCGACGTCAAAGCCGCGGATCTCGCCCCCAAAACGCACCGGAAAGCCCTCGGTGTCAAAGCGCTCGATGGGGCCGATGCCGCTTTCGCCGTTACAGATCGCCTGCCATGCCGTGTCGACCCGGTTGCCGACCGGCGAGACAATGCCAAGCCCTGTCACGACCACCCGTCTTCCGTTCACGCGTGCTACCTCGTCCGCTTGTTCTGCCCACAACAACAGGGCCGGTCGAGGCCGGCCCTGTTGCGACTCACGTCGGTTCGACGCCTGCCCCCGCAGGGCGCAAGGCGGTCAGGACTCGAGGTGAGTATTAATGTAGTCCATGGCTTGTTGAACGGTGGTGATCTTCTCGGCTTCCTCGTCCGGAATCTCACACTCGAACTCTTCCTCGAGTGCCATCACCAACTCGACGGTGTCCAGAGAGTCTGCCCCCAGATCGTCGACAAACGAAGCCTCGGCGGTCACCTCTTCTTCTTTGACCCCCAACTGTTCAACGACGATCTTCTTGACTCGTTCCTCGATGCTGCTCATCTCGCTCCTACCTCTCGGATTGCGGTATAAAGGCCAGCGCCCGGCCAATGCGGGCGTATTCTAGGGAATCCTGTCACGATCCGCCAGCGTCCTGTCAGGACATATACAGCCCGCCGTTCACGCTAATGGTCTCGCCGGTAATGTAACCGGCCGCCGGCGAGGCCAGAAACAATACGGTCCCGGCGACATCGGCGGGTTGACCTAGACGCTGCAACGGAATCTGCCCGGTCAGTGCATCCCGCTGCGCCGGCTCCAGCGCGGCGGTCATGTCGGTCTCGATAAACCCCGGTGCCACGGCATTGACGGTAATCCCCCGCGGGGCGACTTCGCGCGCCAGCGAGCGGGTCAGCCCGCCGAGTCCGGCTTTGGCCGCGGCGTAGTTGACCTGCCCGGCATTGCCCATGAGCCCGACCACCGAGCTGATGTGGATGATCCGGCCCCGTCTTGCTTTCATCATGCCGCGCAGGACCGCCCGCGAGACGCGAAAGACCGCGCTGAGATTGGTATCGATGACCGAGTCGAATTCCTCGTCGGACATGCGCATAGCAAGGTTATCCCGGGTCACACCGGCGTTGTTGACGAGTATTCCGGGGTTGCCTTCGGTCTTGCCGATTTCGGCGACCACGTTGTTAACGGCCTCGGCGTCGCGCACATCAAGGACCATGCCACGGCCGCTGACCCCCGCCTCGGCCAGGGTCGCGCTGATCGCCTCGGCGCCCTGGGCACTGGTGGCCGTCCCGATGACCGTCGCGCCAGCCGAGCCCAGGGCCGTTGCGATCGCAGCACCAATGCCGCGGCTCGCGCCGGTCACCAATGCGATTTCGTTATCCAGTTGCCCGTTCATCGCTCCTCCATTGCATTGAGCCCTTCGGCCAGTGAATCCGGGTCATCGATTGCCCTTGTCGTTAATTGCCGGTCGATCCGGCGATTCAGACCGGCGAGGACCTTGCCGGGTCCGCATTCAATACACTCGCTGATCCCTTCGGCCTGGAGACGTTGCACACAGCCCACCCACCGGACCGGTGAGCGGACCTGCGCGACCAGCCGCTCGCGGACGGTGGCTGGATCGGCACTGCGCGAGACATCCACGTTATGGACGATGGGGATCTCCGGCGGGTTGATCGCCACCCCGTCGAGTCGTTCGGCGAGACGGTCCGCTGCCGGCGCCATGAGCGAACAATGCGCCGGCACACTCATTGGCAGCGGGACCGCGCGCTTCGCGCCGGCCTCCTTGGCGGCCACCAACGCCCGTTCCACCGCCGCTTGGTGGCCGGCAATCACCACCTGGCTGGGCGCGTTGTAATTGACTGGCTCGACACACTGGCCCTCGGCGGCCTGTTCGCAGACCGCCTCGACGGCGCTGTCATCCAGCCCCAATACCGCAGCGATGGCGCCCTCGCCCTCGGCAACCGCCTCCTGCATATAGCGGCCGCGATCCCGCACCAGTGCGACCGCCTCGGCAAAATCCAGCGCCCCGGCGGCCACCAGCGCGGTGTATTCGCCCAGGCTGTGGCCGGCCATCCAACCCGGCATCGGGCCGCCGCCCTCACGCCATGCCCGCCACACCGCAACACCGGCGGTCAGCATCGCGGGTTGGGTATGATCGGTGCGGTTGAGCTGCGATTCGGGCCCGGCCTGGATGAGCTGCCACAGATCGGTTCCCATGGCCGCCGAGGCCTCGATGAAGGTCTTCTGAACCAGTGCATGCCGGTCGGCCAGTGCGGCCAGCATGCCGATCGACTGGGAACCTTGCCCGGGGAAGAGAAATGCCAGATTGGGTCGCTGTGTCATCATCCTGTCCGATTAGTAACGAATCAATGCCGATCCCCAGGTAAACCCGGCACCAAACGCCTCGAGCAACAGCAACTCGCCGCGCTGGATCCGGCCATCGCGAACCGCCTCGTCAAGCGCCAGCGGGATGGATGCCGCTGAGGTGTTGCCGTGCCGGGCCACCGTGCTGACCATTCGTTCGGCGGGCAGCCCAAGCTTGCGGGCCGTCGCATCCATAATCCGGATGTTCGCCTGGTGGGGAACGAGCCAGTCGACATCCCCGCGCTCCAGGCCATTGGCCTTGAGCGTTTCATCCACCAACCCCCCGAGCGTGCGGACGGCGACCCGGAAAACCTCGTTGCCACGCATACTCACCGTCCCCCGCTCGGCTTCGAGCGCCTCATACCCCTGCCCCACGCCCCAGGGGACGTTCAAAAGGCCGGTCTGACGGCCATCGGCGTGCAGGTGAGTCGAGAGAATGCCGGCCTGATCACTGGCTTCGAGGACAACCGCGCCGCTGCCGTCACCAAAGAGCACACAGGTGCTGCGGTCGCTCCAGTCAAGGATGCGCGAGAAGACCTCGGCGCCGATGACCAGTGCCCGGTGGGCGCCGCCGGTGCGAATAAAGCGGTTGGCGATATCCAGCGCATAGACAAACCCCGAGCAGGCCGCCGCGACATCGAAGGCGATGACCCCCCCCGGCAGTCCGAGCCGCTCCACCAGCCGGCAGGCGGTACTCGGGAAGACATGTTCCGGCGTCGAAGTGGCGACGATGACAAGATCGATCGACCCGTTATCCGGCCCGGCGGCGGCCATGGCGGCCCGTGCAGCCTGCTCGGCAAGATCCGCACAGGTCTCACCATCGGCGGCAATGTGCCGTTGCGCGATCCCTGTGCGCTCAAGGATCCACTCATCGCTGGTATCGACAAGACACTCGAGCTCGGCATTGGTCATGACCCGCCGGGGCAGGTAGCTGCCGGTTCCGGCTATGCGCGCCTGGCTCAACGTGCCATCTCCTTGCCAAAAATCTGCCCCAGCCGGGCATCGATGCGGTTGGGAATCGCCTGCATTGCTTCGACCCGGCCAGTCCGGATTGCCTGGGCAAAGGCCACCTCATCGGCGCCGCCATGGCTTTTGACCACCACACCACGCAGCCCCAAAAGGCTCGCGCCGTTGTAACGCCGGGGATCGAGTCGACGGCGCAGCGAACGCAACACCGGCAGCGCCACCAGGCCCGCCAGTCGCGAGAATAGATTGCGCTGAAACTCCTCGCGCAGGTATTGCGAGATCATGGCGGCGACACCTTCGCTGCTCTTTAACGCCACATTACCGGTAAACCCGTCACAGACAACCACATCGGCCACATTGGCGAACATCCGATCACCCTCGACGTAGCCGACATAATCCATGTCGCTCGCCTGCAGCAGCTGCGCCGCCTGTTTGACCTGGTCATTGCCCTTGATCTCTTCCTCGCCCAGGTTGAGCAGCCCGATACGCGGACGCTGCCCCGCGCTCACCGCTTCGGCCAGCTCGGCCCCCATCACGGCAAACTGAAACAGATGCTCGGCAGAACAGTCGATATTGGCCCCGAGATCGAGCATGCGGAACTCGCCCCCGCGACAGGGGATGGTGGTACAGATCGCCGGCCGATCGATGCCGGGCAGGGTCTTGAGGACATAACGCGCGGTGGCCATCAGCGCACCGGTATTGCCGGCACTGACACAGGCATCCGCCTCGCCCTGGCGCACCTGATCGATGGCCCGTCGCATTGATGAGTCTTTTTTATAGCGCAAGGCCTGGGAGGGCGATTCGTCCATCTCGACCACCTCGCTGGCGGCCTGGACGCGCAGTCGCGGGTGGTCGGACAAACCGGCCTGCTGTAGCGCCGGGTGCAGCACATCGGGCTGGCCGACGAGAATGAGCTCAAGATCCGGATCCGAGGCCATCACCGATGCGGCCGCCGGAACAGTGGCGGACACACCGGCATCGCCGCTCATGGCATCGATTGCCAAGCGACAGCGTCTAGACATCCTGTGCCATACCTAGCCCCATGCACAAAAGGCCACGTCCCGGCATCGCCTGGACGCAGCCGGTCGGTGCGGCTGATCGGATCAGTCGTCCTTGCCTTCGGTGACCTTGCGGCCGCGATAGAAGCCATCGGCAGAGATGTGGTGCCGGCGATGGGTCTCACCGGTGGTGGACTCGACGCTGAGCGCCGGCCCTTTGAGCGCGTCGTGGCTACGCCGCATGCCGCGGCGGGAAGGGGTCTTTTTCGATTTTTGTACGGCCATTTCCAATCCTGCTTGATTTCAATGTGGTCTATTCATCAGACGGGCTGCCCTTCTCGCGCAGCGCCTTCAATGCCGCGAACGGGTTGTCGCGCTCCGGCTGTGGTTCACCCGGCGGGCCGAAATGGCGCTGACCACCATCACAGTCCGCGTTTTCATGGCGCGCGACAACCGGCAACGCCAGCAACATTTCTTCTTCGGCGAGTCTTGCCAGATCCAGGATCCCTCTCGGGGCCTCAACCCATGTCTGACCCTCATCCAGGCCGTCGGCATCACTCGCCCGGTCAACCACGACCAGTTCGAATTCGCTCTCAAGCGCCACGTCCACCGGCTCGAGACAGCGCTGGCATTGCAGCTGTATGCTGCCCTCACATCGCCCGGTCACCCTCGGCATCGAACCGCTCAGGTCCAGCATAATGGACGCCTGGACCGGGCCGGGTCGCTCGCCGGCACCCTCGAGCTCGGCCAGTGCCTCGACTGGCACCTGGCCCTCGTAAGCATGCCGGCCTGATCCCAGGCGCTTGAGTTCGACCTGCCGGGGTAACAGCGGCGCTTGCATAACCCACGGATCATATTCGGCGCGGGCAAAAGCTGTCAAAACAAAGTTGCAGTGCGATCGCCGGTCGGCGAGCCTGCCCGGAGATGACAATGGAGAGACCATGACCCCAGTGATCCTTGCATCCAGCTCGCGTTACCGCGCAATGCTCCTTGACCGGCTCGGCCTCGACTACGAGCAGCACTCGCCTGCCATCGACGAGTCACATCAACCCGGCGAGGACCCCGAAGTCTATGTCTGCCGGCTGGCCCGCGAAAAAGCACAGGCGGTCGCCGCCCGGATGCCCGGTCGGGTGGTCATTGGGTCGGACCAGTGCAGCAGCCGCGATGGCGACATCCTGGGTAAACCCCACACCCGAGAGCGCGCCATCGAACAGCTGCTCGGGTTTGGCGGCCGGCGGGTTCGCATCGCAACCGCTGTGGCTGTGTACGACCCGGATTCCGCCCGCACCCGATCGGCCTACGTACCCACGGATGTCTACTTTCGCCGGCTCGAGCGAAGCGCTGTCGAACGCTATGTGGATGCCGAATCCCCACTGGACTGTGCCGGCGCTTTCAAGGCTGAGGGGCTAGGCGTCACGCTTTTCGAAAAAATTCGAGGAGACGACCCCAACGCATTGATTGGGCTGCCTTTAATCGCGCTAACCGATTTGCTTGCCCAACTCGGGATCAAGCGCCCGTAATCAAATCAGTGCTGCAGCGCCGGCCACCGCACCGCGTCCATGAGGCTGTTCGCGATTCGGCTGCCCAGGCGATTAAGCGCCTGGTCGATGAAACGACGGCGCGGGGTGTAGTCGACCCGGTTGGCCGCCCCGATCACCTCGCGGGCAACGTGGCGCGGCGTGCCGATGCCATCGGTCAGCCCCAGCTCGATACTCGCCTGACCGCTCCAGATCCGCCCACTGAATAGCGCATCCGGCTCGCCACGCAGCCGCTCGCCCCGGCCAGCCCGAACCGCCTCGATGAACTGCGCATGGACCGAATCGAGAATGGCCTCGATCCGGGCCTCGGCCTCGGGGCTTGCCGGGGCGAACGGATCGAGATCGGCCTTGCTCTCGCCGGCGGTATAGACGCGCCGGTCGATGCCAAGCGCATCGATGGCGTCGGTGAAGCCAAAGCCACGGCTGACCACACCAATCGACCCGACAACGGACGCCCCGTCGACATAGATTTCATCGGCGGCTGCCGCCACGTAATAGGCCCCCGAAGCCATGGTATCGCCGGCTACCGCATAGACCGACTTGGCCGGATGCTGCGCACGGAGTCGCTCAATGGCCTGATAAATGCGGCTGGCCGCTACCGGCGTGCCCCCGGGACTGTTGATCTCGAGCATGACCGCCCGGGCGGCGGGCGCCGAAAACGCGGCCTCGAGCCCACGGATGACACGCTCGGGGTCGGCATCACGGCCAGCGGCGATGGGCCCGTCGATTCGCACGACCGCCGTGTGCGGCCCATCCACCAAGCCGCCACCGCCGATCCCCGGGATGACGAGGACCGTCACCGCGGTGACAAGCAGCGCAATCGTCAACAACCGGAAGAAGATGTTCCAACGTCTCGCTCGCCGTTGTTCGCGGATGCCGGCGAGGGCAATGTCCCGAAGACTCTCCCGCGCCCAGTGCTCGTCCTCAGTCATGGTGTGCTCATCCCTTCTGATTATTGACTGTCGGTTGAGACCGATCCTGACTGCAGCCGTTCCAGAACCGTGGTCAGTGACGCGGGCAGCGGCGCCGATACACAGACACGCCCCTGGGGCGTATCAAAGGCAAGGCTTGTGGCATGGAGAAAAAGACGGCGCAGGCCCAATGCCCGCAGCCGCCGATCCGCCGCCGCATTGCCGTAGCGATCGTCCATGGCAACCGGATGGCCGATCGAAGCGGCGTGGACGCGAATCTGATGGGTGCGCCCGGTGTAGAGATCGGCCTCGACCAAGGCACAGTCCGGATACTGCGCCAGGCGCTTGAACGCCGTCTCGGCCCGCTGCCCGTTCGGGTCAACCCGCATCATGCGCTCGCCGCCCTTGCCGGTCGCCGCCGCCAATGGCCGGGTCACCCGCCGCCGCTGCCCCCCGGGGTCACCATGCAGCAAAGCGGTGTAGCGCTTATCAACGCCGCCATCGCGAAAAGCCGCGTGGACCGCCCGAAGCGTCGAGCGCCGTTTGGCAAGCACCAGACAGCCGCTGGTATCCCGATCGAGGCGATGGGCGAGGTCAAGGAACTGGCACTGCGGCCGCAGCGTGCGCAGCGCTTCGACTATCCCGTAGGCAATCCCCGACCCGCCATGGACGGCAAGGCCTGAGGGCTTGTCGATGATCAAAAGGCGCTCGTCCTCGTGCAGGATCGCCGCCTCGAGCCGCTTGGCGACCGATGCCGAGGGCGTTGTCGGGCGATTGTCGCTGGCGCGCACCGGTGGAATGCGGACCCGGTCGCCGGCGGCAAGGCGTCGGGTGGGTTTGACGCGCCCCCCGTTGACGCGGACCTCGCCGCGACGCAAGAGCCGGTAGACACGCGTCCGCGGGACGCCTTTCAAGTGGCGCAGCAAGAAATTATCCACCCGCTGGCCGGCGAGCGCCTCGGGCACGGTCTCGGTGCGGACCGCTGAGTTCATGGGCGACGGGGCATGATCGGTTGAGCCATGGCCAAATCCTACCGGATTTTTGGACGAAACCGGCGCTGGTTGCTATTCTTGCTTTGCTACATCGATGCGATGCCGCGGTATCCGCGCTCGCCGATGGCAGTGGAAGAATGCTTCGCAGGGGTGGCAGAGGCCATCCCATTGAGACAAACCAATTCAAACCAACAATGCGCCTCCCCGGCGTCTGGAACCAACACACCATGATGGGTCTTGTTGCCCTTCCAATCCATCGCCTGACAGACCCGCTGATTATCGGAATGATCTGGCCGTTGTCGCTCAGCCCCGTGCGGGATGCGAGCGCCGGCTCAAAGCGATGCTATTCGGACGGCACGGGGATGCGCCGGAGAATCATTCGGCATGAAAAGAATGCTCGTCAATGCAACCCAGCCCGAAGAGCTGCGCGTTGCGCTGGTCGATGGCCAGTCGCTCTACGATCTCGATATCGAAACCCCAGCCCGCGAGCGGAAAAAGGCCAACATCTACAAAGGCCGCATCACCCGGGTTGAACCCAGCCTCGAGGCGGCTTTCGTCAACTACGGCGCCGAGCGCCACGGGTTTCTTCCGTTCAAGGAAATCGCCCGCGAGTTCTTCCAGGGCAACAAGGATGTGGATCCGGCCAAGGCCTCGATCGCTGATGTAATCAAGGAAGGCCAGGAAGTCCTCGTCCAGGTCGAAAAGGAAGAGCGTGGCAACAAGGGTGCCGCGTTGACCACGTTCATCAGCCTCGCCGGCCGCTATCTGGTGTTGATGCCCAACAACCCGCGGGCCGGCGGGGTCTCGCGTCGTATCGAGGGGACCGAACGCAACGAAATCCGCGATGCGCTTCGCGAGCTCGAAGTCCCCGATGGCATGGGGTTGATCGTGCGCACCGCCGGGGTGGGCCGCAATACCGAGGAACTGCAGTGGGATCTCGATTACCTGCGCAACCTCTGGAGTGCGGTGGGCAAAGCCGGCGAAGAAAAACCCGCGCCGTTTCTCGTCTACCAGGAGAGCAATGTCATCATCCGGGCGCTGCGCGATTATCTGCGCTCGGACATTGGCGAGATTCTCATCGACGATCGGGACGTCTACGAACGCGCCCGCGAGTTCATCCAGCAGGTCATGCCCCATAACCTGCAAAAGCTCAAGTACTACGACGATGCGGTGCCACTTTTCAGCCGCTACCAGATCGAAAGCCAGATCGAATCGGCTTTCCAGCGCGAAGTGCGGCTGCCCAGCGGTGGGGTCATCGTGATCGACCATACCGAGGCGTTGATCTCGATCGATATCAACTCGGCACGGGCCACCAAAGGCGCCGATATCGAAGAGACGGCGCTGAAGACCAATGTCGAGGCGGCCGAGGAAATCGCCCGCCAGCTTCGCCTGCGTGATCTGGGTGGGCTGATCGTCATTGACTTCATCGACATGGGCCCGAACCGCAATCAGCGTGAGGTAGAAAATCGTCTGCGTGATGCGGTCAAACAGGACCGGGCGCGGGTGCAGGTGGGTCGCATCTCGCGTTTCGGGCTGCTGGAGATGTCGCGTCAGCGGCTGCGATCCTCGCTCGGCGAGTCCTCGCTGGAGCTCTGCAGCCGCTGCAGCGGCCAGGGCAGTATTCGCAGCGTCGAATCCCTGGCGCTTTCCATCCTTCGCATCCTCGAAGAAGAGGCGATGAAGGAGAAAACCGGCAAGGTGCTCGCGCAGCTGCCAGTGGATGTAGCCACCTTCTTGCTCAATGAAAAGCGCGAGATCATCGCCACCATCGAACAGCGCAACGGCATCGAGATCCTGCTGATTCCCAACCGGCATCTGGAGACACCGCACTACGAGTTGCAGCGACTGCGCAGTGACGAAACGCCGGAAGAGTCACTCAGCTATCGGATGGCCGACGAACGCCCCGAACCCGACAAGGGCGAAGAATTGCTCACCGCCGAACGCCCCAAGGCCGAGAAACCTGCGGTCAGTGGCGTGAGCCCCAGCACCCCGGCGCCAACCCCGAGCCTGCAACCCGCCAGGCCACAAAGCGCCCCTGCCGAGCCCCAGACCGCCGAGGCTGGCGAAACCGGGCCCGGGTTGATGGGCTGGTTGAAACGGCTGGTCACCGGGAGCGAGACCGAAACCGGCGAGAATGCCTCGGAATCGCCGGCTCAGCAGAGCGAAGAAAAAGACCGTGGCGACGGTCAGTCCGGCGGCCGCAATCAGGGCGAGCGACGGCGGCGGAGTCAGTCCGGTAATCGCAGTAGCGGCGGCAACAGCGCCCGCGGGGGCCGTCGAAGCGGCCAGCAGCGCCGCAACCAGGCCGCAGCCGCCGATGAAGCCGGCGACAGCGCAATCGACGAAGCGAAAACGGAAGCGTCCCCGCAGACAGGCGACGCCAACCCGGCCGAAACGCAAAGCGCTAACGCCTCGGGCAGCGGCAGTGGTAGCCGCAGTCGGCGGGGTCGCCGTGGTGGTCGGCGCCGGCGTCGGGGCGGTTCGGGCGAGGACAACACGACAACGGATGCCGCAAATCAGTCGGACGCCGCGGGCGAAACCGCGGACGGCGCGGCCGCGGTGGAAGGCGCGTCGGACGAAGCCGCCAAGCCAGCCGCCAAGCCGGCCGCCAAGTCCGGTGGCTCGCGTGCATCGCGCAAACGCAGCGACAAAAGCGGCGGCGAGGATGGCGAGAAAGCGGCGCCGGCACGGCGTAAATCCCAAAATGCCGATACCGATGACGAGGCGAAGAAAGCCCCGAAACCAGCGGCCAGAACCAGGGCCAGAACCGATGACCCGCGGCGCTGGTCCGGTCGACCCCGCCTGCCGGCCGATGCCGCCAACACCGACGACGGCCAGGCCGAGGGCCCGGCTCTGGATCAGGAAGCCGGGACCGGTAGCGAGTAGCGCGAGCGAATCGACTCGAGCAGCCCCTCGGCGGCCGGGTCGATGAGGTCGTAGACCTGTCGAAACCCGTGCCGGCCCCCGAAATAGGGGTCCGGCACCCATTGAGTACCGAGCTGCGGGGCATAGCCCAGAAAAGGGTCCAGGCGCTCTCGGTGGGCGGCGGGTGCCATGGCGGTCAGGTACTCAAGGTTCGCTGCATCCATGGCGAGGATGTGGTCGAAGAACTCGAAATCAAACCGATCGACCTGCCGTGCCCTGAGATCCGAGATATCGATCCCCCGCGAGCGGGCCTCCTCAACCGAGCGGGCATCCGGCGGCCGGCCGATGTGATAGTCGTGGGTGCCAGCCGAGTCGGTGTGGATATACCCGTCGAGCCCGGCCTGCATCAGTTTGTGGCGAAACACCCCCTCGGCCGTCGGCGAGCGGCAGATGTTGCCCATGCAAACAAATAACACCTTCACCTGATCCGTCATGCCCCTTCCTCCGAGAGTCGTGCTTCTGCCGCCAGGAGGTCTTCCGCGGTATCAATGCCTGGCCCGGGCACCTCGATGCCATCGGCGACCTGGATGGTCACCCCCGCCTCGAGGGCACGCAACTGCTCGAGCTGTTCAAGCTGCTCAAGCCGGCTGACCGGCAATTGCGGATAGTCGCGCAGAAAACCGGCACGATAGGCGTAAAGCCCGATGTGGCGTCGCGCAAGGGCCACCGCCTCGCCGCCGGCGCCCGCGCGGTCCCAGGGGATGGGGGCACGCGAGAAATAAAGCGCGCGGCCCTGATGATCGGTGACGACTTTCACCACATGGGGGTCATGCCATTCATCCGCATCCCGCAAGGGCGTGCTCAGCGTGGCCATCGCCGCCCGGGGTGAGGCCGCCAGCAAACCGGCCACCTGTACCACCAGCGCCGGGGGCATGAGCGGTTCGTCGCCCTGGAGATTGACGATGACCGCATCGGCCGGCAGATCAAGGCCATCCACCACTTCCACCAGACGATCGGTGCCGCTGGCATGGTCGCTGCGGGTCATGCTGACCGTCGCCCCGAAGCCTTCGGCCACGTCCGCGATTCGCGGGTCATCGGTTGCCACAATGACCTGCTCGGCACCGGTCTGGACAGCGCGGTCATAGACATGCTCGATGACCGGCCGGCCGGCAAGGGCCAGCAGCGGCTTACCCGGCAACCGGCTCGCCCCGTAGCGGGCCGGGATAATGATACGAAAGGCGGTCATGGCGCTCTCCCTGGCCTGGATCGTTGCTCGAACCGCCGGACCGCCTCATGCAGCAGGGCATCGCAGTGGGCCGTGGTGGCTGCATCCGGCTCGGCGGCGACCGGCAGATACCATGCATTGGCCGGCGCCAGGTCCTGGCATTTCACGGCATCTTTTTCGGTCATGATGACCGGATCGTCCCCCATGGACTGAAAATCGGCGGCCGAGAAGTCATGGTGGTCAGGCAATGGATGACGCCGTACGACAAACCCCAGGGCCTCGAGCTGGCCGAAAAACCGTGCCGGATCGCCTATGCCGGCCAGCGCGTCGACCGTTTGACCGGGGCGTGGCACTGGTCGGTCATTATCGCCGTCCAACGGCAAAAGCCGGGCCGGCTTGATGTCAAATCCGCCGGTTGCGCTATCCAACCGACCGCCGTTGGCCAATACCAGATCCACCGTTGCCAGCCGTTCGACCGGCTCGCGCAATGGACCGGCGGGCAGGCAGCGTTGGTTGCCATACCCGCGTCGAGCATCCACGACCGCCAGCTCCACATCCCGGCCAAGGCGATAATGCTGCAGCCCATCATCGCTGAAGATCATGTTGACGCGTCCATCACCAAGCAATCCCTCCGCGGCCGCGGGCCGGTCCTTGCCCACCCATACCGGGGCTCGGGTACGACGGGCAATCAGCACCGCCTCATCACCCACCTGCCCCGGGCGGCTGTCCGCAGCCACCGCCGTTGGCCCGTTGTCGCGCCCGCCATAGCCACGCAGCACCACCCCCGGGTGATAACCGAGCGCCCTCGCCCGCTCGACCAGCCAGATGGTGAGTGGCGTTTTGCCCGTCCCCCCGACACTGATGTTGCCCACAACAATCACCGGGGCGGCGGGCCAGACAATCGCCGTTCGTCCCGCAATCGCCCTCTGGTAACGCCACCGGGCCAGCATCGCCACGCCATGACCCAACGGCGAGAGCAGCTTTGCGGCCAAACGGTTGTCCTGCCACGCTCGGGGGTATCGCCTAGCTGCCATGTCCGGCCACATCACCCTGGAACTGAAGCCGGTGCAAGGCGGCGTAGGCCCCGTCCCGGGCCAGCAGATCGGCGTGCCGGCCGGTTTCGATGATCCGTCCGCCATCCAGGACCACGATGCGATCGGCCCGCTCGATGGTCGAGAGCCGGTGGGCGATGACCAGTGTGGTCCGGCCGGCCATGAGATGCTCCAACGCCCCCTGGATGTGGCGTTCGGATTCCGAATCCAGCGCCGAGGTTGCCTCGTCGAGGATGAGCACCGGTGCGTCTTTTAAAATCGCCCGGGCAATCGCCAGGCGTTGACGCTGACCGCCGGATAGCAGCACGCCATTCTCGCCAATGGGCGTGTCAAACCCCTGCGGAAGGGCGTTGATGAAATCTTTTGCGTTGGCCGCCTCGGCAGCGGCCTCGATGGTCTCGCGCGCCGGCATGGGATCCTGGCCGTAGGCGATGTTCTCGGCCACCGAGGCGTTGAAAAGCACCACTTGCTGTCCCACCAGCGCAAGCTGCCGGCGAAGCGCATCGAGTCGATACTCGGGCAACGGCCGGTCATCGAGGCGGACCTCGCCGGCGACGGGCTCATAAAAGCGCGGCAGAAGACTGACCAGGGTGCTCTTGCCGCTGCCCGAACGCCCGACAATGGCGACGGTCTCGCCGGCGGCAATCTCCAGGTCAATGTCATCCAGCACCCTCTCGCTGGCATCCCCGTAGTGAAAGCCCACGCCACGAAAGCTCAGCGCCCCCGCCACCCGTTCGGGCGCATACCGACCGCGATCGGGCTCGCCCGACTCGTCGAGGATCTCGAAGATGCTCTCGCCGGCGGCAATCCCGCGCTGTATCTCGGCGTGCACCTTGGTCAGTCGTTTGAGCGGCTGGAGTAACAACAGCATCGCGGTGATGAACGACACGAAGGTCCCGACGCTGACGGTGGTCATGCTCCCCTGCAGGGTCGCCAGCCAGACCACGATCGACAGCGCCAGCGCCGCACAGAACTGGACAATGGGTGTGCTGAGCGCCTGTGTGGCGGCGAATTTCATGAACTGCCGGGTGTTGCGCTGGTTGGCCTCGTCAAACCGCGCACGCTCCTGGGCCTGGGCGCCGAATATGCGGACCTCGTCGCTGCCCTCGATGGCCTCTTCTGCGACATAGGCGATACTGCCAACCGAATGCTGGATGCGATGACTGAGCCGACGAAAGCGCTTGCTGACATACAACACCACGCCGATCACCACCGGTCCGAGCACCACGAAGATCAGCGTCAGCTGCCAACTCAGCCAGGCCATGTAACCGAGCAGAAAGACCACCGTGGCGGTATCGCGAATGACGATGACCATGGCATTGGTGCCGGCCTGCGCCACCTGCTCGACATTGTAAGTAAGCCGCGAGAGCAACATGCCCGAGGAGGCATCATCAAAGTAACGCCGCGGCAGGGTGAGCAACTGGTCAAAGACCTGTGCCCGCAGTCGGGCAATGACCCGTCGGCTGATCCAGGCGGTCCCGTACTGCGCGGCAAAGCTGCTGACGCCACGGACAATGAAAATGCCCAGCACGCCCAGCGGGATGAGCCGCAAGACCGTGGGGTCACGCTCGACAAAGCCGGAATCGAGCATGGGCCGGACCAGCCAGGCGAACCCCGCCTCGGTCGCCCCGGTCACGAGCATGCCCACCACGGCGACGATCGCGATTCGCCAGTGCTCGAGGACATAACCAAGCAGTCGACGGTAAATCAGCCACCCATGGCCATGGGCGGCCCCTTGATGGGTTATTTGCTGCACAGCGCCTGATATGCCTCCGTGGGCGAAATCTCTGCGATGCCGCGATAATACGGGATCGGCGTGTTGTCCCGAAACCGAGGCCGTCCAGGGCGGGCGTTGAGGATACGCCGTTCGGCGACCCGATGCCGCGAGAGCTGCAACTGACCCGATGGGTCAACGCCCACCGTGACCGCACCGACCCGACCAATGTCATGCCAGTGCACGTTCTCGCACCCAAGCCGCTTGAGCACAGCCGGGTGAGGCATGCCGTGGCTGTTGCGGAAACCCGCCGAGATAATCGCATGAGCCGGCTGCAGGGCGTCGATCCAGGCGGCGGATGTGCTGGTGCGACTGCCATGGTGGGCCGCTTCGATTACATCAATCGGGCCAATCCCTTCATCGAGCAACTCCAGTTCGATGGTGCGATCAATATCGCCGACAAAGAGCAGTCGTCGCCCCGCCGCCTCGACCAGCAGCACACAGGAGGCTTTGTTACCCGACAAAGAGAACCCGGCCGGCGGCCAGAGATAGCGATACGACACGCCATCCTGCCGCCACTGGCGGCCGGCCCGACAGCGCTGCGCGCCGGGCAGATCGGCAAGCGGATCACCCGCCTCGACCCGATCGATGTCAAAGCGCCCTTGCAGGGCCCTCACGCCCCCGCGGTGGTCGCGATCACCATGGGTGACGATCAGATGATCGATCCGCTCGATGCCCTTCGATTCGAGAAAAGGCACCAGGGTGAAGTCGGCCGCCGCCGCGCCCCGCCCCCACGCCGGCCCGGTATCCACCACCGTGACGCGACTGCGAGTCTCGATCACCGCCGCATTGCCCTGCCCCACTTCAAGCCAGGTCACCCGCAGCGCCCCGCGCGACGGTGGCTCGGGCTGTGCGATGACAAGCATCGCCAGAAGCGCAAAGGCCAGGCCGCGCCCGGGCGTCCCGGCCGGCGCGACGAGCAGAAGGATGGCAACGATCGCCGCGACCCACCCGATCAAACCGGGGGAGGCAAGCGGCAATACATTCATGCCATGGGCCTGCAGCCAGGCACCGCCCTCGATCATGGCCCCGAGTACCCCGGCGAGTTGTTGCAACACTGGCGTCGATAGCGATGGCATGACCGGCAGCAGCGCGGTTGCCGCGAGGATCAGCGGCACCAGCACCAGTGTAAAAACCGGCAGGACCAGTAGGTTGACCACCCACCCTGCCGGCGACCAGTGCCCGAAAAACACCCCGGTCAACGGCATCAACCCCAGGGTCAGGACCCACTGCAGGCGTATCGCGGCGACCACCCCGCGCTGATATCCCCTGACTGCGGCGCTGATCAGCACAACGGCGCCAAACGACAGCCAGAAGCCGGCGCCGAGCAGCACCGCCGGGTCGAGTGCCACCACCACGGCGGCCACCAGTGCCAGAAGGCTTGCGGCACGCAGTCGAATGCCGAGTAGCGCCACCCCGCCGGCCAGCACAACCATCATCAGCGCCCGCTGGGTGGGAAGCGCAAAACCCGATAATGCGGCATAGCCGGCCGCCGCGGCCATGGCCATGACCAGTGCGGCTGCCCGTCGATCGATCCGCGTGGGGGCAAAGCCTGCAATGCCCCGGCCAAGGGCATATCCCAGGGTGGCGAGCAGCCCGATGTGCAGCCCCGATATGGCGACCAGATGGCTGGTCCCCGAGGCACGTAACACCCCCCAGGTCCGGTCACTGAAATCTCGTCGGTCGCCGGCCACAAGCCCCTTGATCAATGCCCCGCCCTGGCCGGCGCCCTCAAGCATCGCGTCGAGTCGTGCGACAAGCGCTGCGCGCCAGGCCGGCAAACCGCCGGCGGCGCGCAAACGCTGACACCGCCGGCCATCCGCGACCACCCCCAGGGCATCGACCCGCTGGCCGGCCAACCAGTGCTCGTAGTCAAAGCCGGTGGGGTTGGAAAAGCCCCGAGGCCGACGCAGCCGCAGCGGCAGCTGCCAGACCTCGCCGGCGGCAAGCTCAGGCTGTTCATCGTAGTGGGATACCCGTATCCGGCGCGGCAGGCGTTGCTGCCAGCCGTCAATGGCGACGGGTTCGACGATCACCCGCTGCATCCCATCGCCGGTCTCGGGCAGTGAGACCACCCGGGCGGTGACCGTCCAGACCGCCCGGGGTGAAACCTCGGGGCGATGATCGATGGCCTGACCCTGCAGCACCAGCGCCACCCAAACCCCGAGCGCGAAGGCCCCGAGCCTGCGCGCCGAGGTTGCCAGCAGCGGCAACCCGGCAATGGTCGGCAGCAACCAGCCCGCATGGACCACCGGGATCAGCACGGCAGTCGCCATCCCGGCGAGGGCCGGCCCGAGCGGTTGCGTCGAATCGGTCGCTGTCCACCAACGGGTTGTCGTCACCGCCATGGCGGCAACCTAGCAGCATCCGCTAGAGCGGCTGGAGCCTTCCGTCGGCGAGGTTGTAACGACGGTCCATCCGACCGGCAATATCCAGATCGTGGGTGACAAGCACCACGCTGGTGTCGTTGTCGCGATTCAATGACTGGAAAAGCGCCATCACTGACTCGGCGGTCTGATTGTCGAGGTTGCCGGTCGGCTCGTCGGCCAACAGACAAGCCGGTCGGGTGACCAGCGCCCGGCCGATCGCGACCCGTTGACGCTCACCACCCGAGAGCTCGCCGGGTTTGTGTGCAGCCCGGCGTTGCAGACCAACCGCCTCGAGCATGGCCATGGCCTGCTGGCGTGCCGCCGCCGGCGACGTCCCGGCAATGAGCAATGGCATGGCGATGTTCTCGAGCGCGGTGAACTCACCAAGCAGGTGATGGAATTGATAGACAAACCCCAGCGATCGATTGCGCAATCGTCCGCGCGCGGCCGCCCCCAGCCCGGCAAGCGACTGGCCGTCCACCCGGACATCGCCCGTGTCGGGATCCTCGAGCCCACCAAGCAGATGCATCAATGTGCTTTTGCCGCTGCCCGAGCGCCCCAGGATGGCGATCTGCTCACCGGCGCGCACCTGCAGGTCAACGCCCTGGAGTACATCCACTGCCAGCCCCCCCTCGTAAAAGGCCTTGCTCACCGACTCACACTGCAGCACGGCCGGGCGCTCATTCATGGCGCAGGGCCTCCGCCGGTGCGACCCGCGCTGCTTTCCAGGCCGGATAGATCGTGGCCAACAGACTCAAGGCAATGGCCGCCACCACGATGCGGATCACATCGCTGCCGCGCAGATCCGACGGGAGCTGGCTGATGAAATAGACCTCGCCCGAGATGAACTGGGTGTCGAACAACCGCTCGATGGCCGGGACGATACTCTCGACATTGAGCGAGAGCGCAACCCCCGCACCGGTGCCGAGCAATGTGCCCACAACCCCCAGGAGGCTGCCCTGGATGATGAACACTGCCATGACGGTGGCCGGCCGGGCGCCCAGGGTCCGCAGAATGGCGATATCCGATTGCTTGTCCTGCACCGCCATCACCAGCGTAGAGACAATGTTAAAGGCCGCCACACCCACGATGAGCATCAGGATGATGAACATCACCGTTTTCTCCATGGCTACCGCCCGAAAAAAGTTTTGATGCTGCATGGTCCAGTCGCTGACCCGGTAGCGGCCTGGCAGTGCACGAGCGATTTCACGCACCCGCCCGGGTGCCTGCATCAGATCGTCAAAGGCCAGCCGGATACCGGTGACCGCCTCATCCATACGGAACAAGCGCTGCGCGTCGGCCAGATGGATCAAGGCAAGCGATCCGTCGTACTGCGCCATATCGACGTCAAAAACCCCGACCACCTCAAAGCGCCGCAGCCGCGGCAGTATACCCACCGCCGAGGCGCGCACCTGCGGGGTGATCAGATTGACCGTATCCCCGGTGGCGACGCCCAGTTCGGCGGCCAGTCGGCTGCCAAGCACAACGCCGTAGCCGCCATCGGCAAGGTTGTCCATGGCGCCGCTGATCAGGTTGGCGGCAACGCGCGAGACCCGCGCCTCGCGCTGCGGGTCAACGCCCCTCACCAGTGCACCGGTGACCGCACCACCGCGGGTGAGCATGACCTCGCCGTTGATAAAAGGCGCCGCTGCGGCGACGTCATCGCGGTCATCGAGGGCGGGCAGCAACGACTGCCAGTCCTCGAGCGCCGCCTCGCCCCCCTGCACCGTGCCATGCGCGACCATTCCAAGGATGCGCTCGCGCAGCTCCTTTTCGAAACCATTCATGACCGACAACACGGTAATCAACGCCATCACGCCAATGGCGATGCCAAGCATGGAACTCGCCGAGATGAACGACACAAACCCGTTGCGCCGCCGGGCGCGGGTGTAGCGCAGGCCGATGAAAAGCGGCAGCGGCCGGATCACGTCACCACCGGCACACGGCGGTCCACTTCGATGCCGCGTTCGTGGACCCGGGCGCCCAGGCCGATGACCTCGACGCCGGCGTCCATGACCCGGCGCAGGGTCCGTCCATAAGTCGGGTCGATATCATCCGCGGGGCGGATGGCTTCGACATCCGCGCGCTGGGCACAGAACACCAGCACCCCCGGCGTCCCCGATTGCACCAGCTGCTCGAGGACATCGAGATGCCTCACGCCCCGTTCGCTGGGCGCATCCGGGAACACCGCAACGCCATCGCTGACCGCTGCGGTGACGTTTTTAACCTCGACATAAGCCCCGCTGGCAGGGAGCCAGAAATCGGCCCGCATCGGGGCATTCGGGACGTTGACCTCGGTCTGGATGCCGCCACTGCCATCGGCCTCGGGGATCAGCTCGCCGGCGGCGATCGCCTCGAAGACCAGGGCATTGGTCCGGCCGGTATGGATGCCCACCCGCACGCCCGAGGCCATAGCAACCTGCTCCCAGGTATGCGCGTATTTACGACGCGGGTTGTCGCTGCGCGACAACCAGACCCGTTGTCCCGGCTCGGCACAGCCGAGCATCGAGCCGGTGTTGGGACAGTGGGCGGTGATGCGTTGGCCATTATCGAGGGCCACATCGGCGAGAAACCGCTTGTAGCGGCGCTCGAGAACACCCGGCTGGAGCGCGACGTCGTAGTGCATGCGCGCAGTCTACCCCGGCGGCGGCGGGCCTTCATCCCGTTTCCCCGGGGTGGTGCATTGGGTAGACTCTCCAGCCCCTTCGACCAACGCGATACGCAGGCACTGCCCGAAGATGAGTTTTCAACGCCCCGAACTGCCGCAACGACCCGGTGAACGACAGGACTGGCTTGGGCTGCATGGCGACAGCGCCGCGCTGATGATCAGCCAGGCCAGCCAGCAGCATGACGGCCCGATGCTGATCGTCACCCCCGGCACCGTCGAGGCCGAACAGCTCCGCCGCTCGTTGCAGTTTTTTGGTGCATCGCCGGTGGATGTGTTGCCCGACTGGGAAGTCCTGCCCTACGACGTCTTCTCGCCACACCAGACGATCATCTCGGAGCGTCTGCGTGCCCTCCACCGGCTCCGTGAGCAGCCCACCGGCGTGCTCATCGTGCCGGTGGCGACACTCATGCAACGCATCGCCCCGCCCTCGTTTCTGGCCGGCTCGGTGATCCGCCTCGCCCAGGGCGAAGCGCTGGACCGCCAGGCGATGCAGCGACAACTCGAATCGGCCGGCTACCGCTGTGTCTCTCAGGTCCTAGAGCATGGCGAATTCGCCGTGCGAGGCGGCATTCTGGATCTTTTCCCGATGGGCTCGGCCGTGCCGTACCGGCTCGATCTGTTTGATGAGGAAATCGACAGCATCCGTACCTTCGACCCGGAGACGCAGCGAGGCATCGACCGACTCGAAGCGGTGGAATTGCTACCCGCCCATGAATTCCCCACCGATGAGACCGGGATTGCCCGCTTTCGCCAGCAGTACCGCGCCCGCTTCGAGGGGGATCCGACCGCCAGCGCCATATACCGCGGCATCAGCGACGGCCAGATCCCCAATGGCATCGAGGCCTACCTGCCATTGTTCTTCGAGCAAACGGCCACGCTGTTCGACTACCTCGCACCGGATTGTCTGGTTGTGCGGCTGGAGCAAAGCGACCCGGCCCTCGAGCGGGAGTGGGAGCAGATCCAGAGCCGCTACGAGCAACGCCGGCACGACCGGGAGCGCCCGATCCTCCGGCCCGATGAGCTTTATCTCGACCCGGATGGACTACGCCAGCACCTGAACACGCTGCCGGCTGTCACCATTGCCGCCGATCCGCGTCAACTGGCGGCGCGCAACCGCGACCGCGAATTTCCGGTCAAACCGCTACCGCCGCTGGCGGTTGACGATCCCGGCAGCGAAGGCCTCGCCCCGCTGGCGGCCATGCTCGATGGATTTACCGGCCGGGTGTTGATCACCGCCGAGACCGCCGGCCGCCGCGAGGCCCTTCGCGAGCGCCTGCAGGCCGCGGGTATCCGACCGGTGGAAGTCTCGGGCTGGGCGGCGTTTTTCGATGGCGATACACCACTTGCCATTACCGCCGCCCCGGTAGAGACGGGGTTCCGCCTTGGTGACGACACACTCGCCCTGGTCCCGGAGAATGCCCTTTTTGTCGAGCGTGTCGAGCAGCGTCGTCGCCGGCAGTCATCGGCCGAGCGCGATCCCGAGGCGATCATCCGCGACCTCACCGATCTGCGCGAGGGCGCGCCCGTGGTCCACGAACACCATGGCATTGGCCGTTACTGCGGGCTGCAGACACTGCATGTGGATGGGGTCGCCACAGAGTTTCTCACCCTCGAATACGCCGGCGGCGACAAGCTCTACGTCCCGGTGTCATCCCTGCATTTGATCAGCCGCTACACCGGCGCCGAAGAGGACACCGCGCCATTGCACCGGCTGGGCAGCGGTCAGTGGGAAAAAGCCCGGCGCCGGGCGGCCGAAAAGGCCCGGGATGTCGCCGCGGAACTGCTCGACATCTACGCGCGCCGCGAGGCCCAGCAGGGCCAGCCCCATGAGGTCGAGGCGGCCGACTATGCCCGGTTCGCCAGCCAGTTTCCGTTCGAAGAAACCCCCGATCAGGAAGCGGCGATCCACGCGGTCATCCAGGATCTCAAACAGACCCGCCCCATGGACCGGGTAGTCTGTGGCGATGTCGGATTCGGCAAAACCGAGGTCGCCATGCGAGCGGCCTTTGCCGGGATCCAGTCCGGCCGCCAGGTGGCGGTCCTGGTGCCCACCACATTGCTCTGTCAGCAGCACTACCAGAACTTCAAGGATCGGTTTGCCGATTGGCCGGTCCGCATCGAACAGCTGTCGCGTTTCGAAAGCGCCAGCGAGCAGGCCAAAACCATTGCCGATCTTGAAGCCGGCAAGGTGGATATCGTCATCGGCACCCACAAGCTGCTCCAGCGCTCGGTGAAGTTTCGCAATCTGGGGCTGATGATCATCGACGAGGAGCATCGGTTCGGCGTGCGGCAAAAGGAAGCCCTCAAGAAGATGCGCGCCAATGTCGATGTGCTCACGCTGACCGCCACGCCGATTCCGCGGACCCTTAACATGTCACTGGCGGGCATGCGCGATCTGTCCATCATCGCGACACCGCCCGCTCGCCGGCTGGCGGTCAAGACCTTTGTCAGCGAATGGGACGATCCCATGATCCGTGAGGCCTGCCTGCGCGAGCTGCACCGCGGCGGTCAGGTCTATTTTCTGCACAACGACGTCGAGACCATCGATCGCACCGCCGAGGCATTGGCCGAGCTCATCCCCGAGGCGCGGATCCGCACCGCCCACGGCCAGATGCCCGAGCGTGAACTCGAGCGGGTGATGCTGGATTTCTATCACCAGCGCTTCAACATCCTGGTGTGTACCACGATCATCGAAAGCGGCATCGACGTGCCCACGGCCAACACCATCGTGATCAATCGCGCTGATCGGCTAGGGCTCGCGCAGCTGCACCAGCTCCGCGGTCGCGTGGGTCGCTCGCACCACCGCGCCTACGCCTATCTGCTCGCGCCACCGCCCCGCAGCCGAACCGCTGACGCGGCCAAGCGGCTCGATGCCATCGCTTCACTCGAGGACCTTGGCATTGGCTTTGCCCTTGCAAGCCACGATCTGGAGATTCGCGGCGCCGGTGAGCTGCTGGGTGAGGGGCAAAGCGGGCAGATCCACGAGGTCGGGTTCAGCCTCTACAACGAGTTGCTCGACCGCGCTGTCCAGGCCCTCAAATCCGGGCGAGAGCCGGCCCTCGATCAACCACTCGAGCAGAGTACGGATATCGACCTGCACATCCCGGCGCTTTTGCCCGAGGACTACCTGCCGGATGTCCATACCCGCCTTGTGATGTACAAGCGCATCGCCGGCGCCCGGGGCGATGAGGCACTGCGTGAACTGCAAGTGGAGATGGTCGACCGGTTCGGTCTGCTGCCCACCCCGGCACAGAACCTCTTTGCCGTGGCACGGCTGCGCCAGCGGGCCGAGGCAATGGGCATCGAGCGCATCGATATCGGCCCCGGCGGAGGGGTGGTGCAATTCTCGGAGACGCCACGAGTCGACCCGGCCGCGCTGGTGCGCATGGTCCAGGAGCAGCCGGCGGTGTATCGTCTGGAAGGTCAGGAGCGGTTGCGCTTTCGTTATGAGACCGAGACCGCCGAGGCGCGGTTGGCGTTAATCGATCAACTGCTGGATGCCATGCGGATGCGAGAAGCGGCTTGAGACATTACCCGTGACCATATGCCGGCGCCTTATCATCCCCTGGGTGCTCGCCGTCTGGGCAGGTCTTGGGGTCGCCCACGCCCAGCCGGACGGGCAACCCGATGCCACGCCCCGGTATACGGTGGAAGTGGTGGTGTTTCGGCAACCGCCCATGGGCACCACGGTCGAGGAGTCACCCAGCGATCGGCCCGCCGATTTTCGCCCGCGCATGGCCTGGCCACTGCGGCCGGTCGGCACCGACGGGCTGGGTTATGAGCGCCTGCCGGCCGCCGAGCGGCGGTTGAACCGAACCGCAGCGCGCATCGATGCCCGGCCGGATTTCGAGGTGCTCTGGCATGTCGGCTGGATTCAGCCGGGGCTCGGCGCGGACCGTGCCCAGGCAGTCGCCCTGCCCCCGGCCTTGACCGCCGTGGGGCTCCGTGGCGATCTGCGGGTCTACCGCGAGCGCTTCCTCCATGCCGAGACCCGGCTGCAATGGCAGCAGGCGCCATCTGCGTACTGGATCATGGATCAGAGCCGTCGCATGCGAAGCGGCGAGTCGCACTACCTCGACCACCCGGCCCTTGGCGTCATCGTCCGGGTCGACGAGCGCCCTCAATCAACCGATCCGGGCGACGCCCCCGCGGATTAGTCCTCGTCGACCGGATCGGCGGCATAGATGGCATCGGCGTTGCGCAGATACCCCTTGTAATCCATGCCAACCCCGAAGACGTAACGCTCGGGTACTGTCAGTCCGACAAAGTCCGCTGCCAGGCCCGGTACCCGGCCGGCATTGGGTTTGTCCGCGAGCACCGCGGTGCGCACCGACATCGCCCCCTCCTCGCGACAGTGCTCGAGCAACCCCCGGAAGGTATGCCCTTCATCGAGGATATCGTCCACCAAAAGGACATGGCGGCCACGAAGCGGGGTCTGCGGCCTGGCCAGCCAGACCAGATCACGACCGGTGGTGGTCTTGTGATAGCGGGTCGCGTGGATATAGTCGACCTCAAGGGGGAAGTCGAGGCGCGGTAGCAAACGGCCCAACGGGACGATAGCGCCGGTCATGACCCCCAAAATCAACGGCCGCAGGTCTGCCATCTGCCCGGTGATATCGCGCGCCAGACGATCGAGCGCGTCGTTGACTGCGGCTGCGTCATGCAGACACACCGCCCGATCCATCACCCCCGCCAGCTCATCGGCGGTCAACGCCACACCCTGGGTCATTCTGCCCCCTTGCCCATTCATCGATTGACCGGCGCAGTATAGCGGCGGCGCTAGATTTCTCCCAGCATCGCCCGGGCGGTCTGATACTCGGGCCGGGCGTACAACGCTGACAGTGTCTCGCCGCCCCGTCCGTGCATACGCGCCAGGCGCAGTGCTGCGCGCGGATCCGGCGCGGGCAGATGCTCGAGCACCGGGTCGATCGCCCGGCCGGCGTTGCCGACGATGGCCATATCGCAGCCTGCCCGGAGGGCGGCCAGGATGCGCGCTTGCAGATCACCCGCCACGGCAGCCGCTGCCATCTCGAGATCGTCACTGAAAATCGCCCCGCCAAAGCCGAGTGCGCCGCGCAAATACCTCACCCATGGCGCCGAGAACCCCACCGGTTGCGAATCCACCGCCGGAAAAACCAGATGTGCCAGCATGACCGCTGCAAGACCATTGTCGATCAGCCGTCGAAAGGGCAGCAGATCGGCATGCTCGAGATCGGCAATGGCCCGGGGGTCTTCGGCGGCGCTCAGGTGCGAGTCGGGAGCGACCCCGCCGTGGCCAGGGAAGTGCTTGCCCACACAGGCCATCCCGGCGGTGGCGCAGCCGCGCTGCCACTCAAGCGCCAGTGCCGCCACATCATCGGGCCGTTCCGAGAAGGCCCGATCGCCGATCACCTGGCTGACCCCGTAGTCGATATCCAGGACCGGCGCAAAGCTGAAGTCGACACCGAGGCTGCGGAGTTCGCTGGCCATCAGCCAGCCGGCCTGACGCGCGGTTTCGCGGGCAAGTGCCGGGGTCAGACGCGCTGCCTGTCCCAGCCGCCCGGCAGGCGGCAAGGTCGTCACGCCGTCACGGATGCGCTGGACGCGGCCGCCCTCCTGATCCGTGGCGATCAGCAACGGCGGCGATCGCAGCCCACGAATCGATCGGGTCAGCGCCAGTAATTGTTCGGGGTCGTGATAGTTACGGGCAAAAAGGATCACCCCGCCCACCGAAGGATGACAAAGCCGCTCCTTTTCTTCGCCAAGCAGCTCGATGCCCTCGATACCGATCATCAATGGCCCGAGCAAGGGAACCTCTCCTTGTCGGTGTCATCGTCGATGACAACCGCCATCCCCGGCCAGCACTGGTCGGCCAGCTCGATAACGGCCTCGTTGCGCATCCGGATACAGCCATGCGACCGGGGCACGCCCATGGGCTCGGTATCCGGCGTGCCATGGATGTAAATCAACCGCCGGAGCGTGTCCACCGCACCTCCCCGGTTGAACCCGGGCTCGATTCCGGTCAGCCAGAGGACGCGCGACAGGATCCAGTCCCGCGCCGGGGCCTGAGCGCCGAGGCTTGGGGTGTAGATCTCGCCGGTCGGGCGCCGGCCGACAAAGACTGCTCCGGCCGGCGCGTTACGGCCGATGACCATGCGAATCCGATGAGCGCCGCGGGGGGTGCCGCCCTGGCCGTTTTGCTCGCCCGGGCCCGCGGCGGCGGTGGAACAGGCCCACTGCCCGACCACCCGGCCATCGATTGCCAGCGTAAGGCGCTGCATCGACAGGGACACCCGGATTCCGTTTTGCACTGCGTTGCTGCCTCCGCGGCGGTGAGCGCCGATGGTATCCTACCGATCAGTCAACTAAAGCTTATCAGGGGGCACCGGTTTCGATGAAAAAACTCATCCTGCTGCGCCATGGCCAGAGCATCTGGAATCTGGAAAACCGTTTCACAGGCTGGCATGACGTCGATCTCAGCGATCAGGGCCGAACCGAGGCCGTGGCCGCCGGGCAACTGATGGCCGATGCCGGATTAAAGCCCGATATCGCCTACACATCGGTGTTGACCCGCGCCATTCGCACCGCGTTCATGGGTTTGGATGGCCTTGGTCGGCTCTGGATTCCGCTGATCAAGGACTGGCGACTCAATGAGCGCCACTACGGCGCGCTGACCGGACTCAACAAGGCCGAGACGGCCGAGCAATATGGCGACGAGCAGGTGCACATCTGGCGGCGGAGCTTCGCTACGCCACCGCCCCCGCTTGACCGCGATGACGCCCGCCACCCCTGCAATGACCCCCGCTACGCGGGACTCGACCCGGCCAGCCTCCCGGCCACGGAGTCGCTCGAAGACACACTCGATCGCGTGCTGCCCTACTGGCAGAGCCAGCTTGCTCCGGCGCTCGCCGACTGCAGCACCATGCTGATCGCCGCCCATGGCAACAGCCTGCGGGCGCTGGTCAAACACCTTGAAGGGCTGTCCGATGAGGCCATCACCGGCGTGGAGATCGCCACCGGCGATCCGCTGGTCTACGAGCTCGACGACGGGCTGTCGGTGGAGCGCAAGTATTCGTTGCGGGAGCGCTCATGAGTGACCTCACCCATCTGAACACCCGCGGCGAGGCCCACATGGTGGATATTGGCGAGAAACAGGCCACCCACCGCGTGGCCATCGCCGAGGGCCGGATCGTCATGGAAGCCTCCACCCGCGAGGCCTTGCTGGCCGGCAACCTGGCCAAAGGGGATGCGCTTGCCACCGCCCGGATCGCCGGCATCATGGCGGCAAAGCGCACCGCCGAGGTGATTCCCCTCTGCCATCCCCTGCCATTGAGTCACCTGGATGTCGAATTGACGGCGCTCGACGAACCGATGGCCATGCACTGTCAGGTCCGGGCAGAAACCCGGGGGGCGACCGGGGTCGAGATGGAGGCGCTCAATGGTGTGCAGGCGGCTCTGTTGACGGTTTATGACATGTGCAAGGCCCTCGATCGCGGCATGCGGATCGAGGGCGTGCAGCTTTTACACAAATCCGGGGGCCGTTCCGGCGAGTGGAACCGTTAGCCGTCCACCGCGGCGTTGACGTGGGCGGCATAGATGAAGTCATTTTCATGCAGCCCGTTGATGGCATGGGTGTAGATTTCGACCTCGCAGAACCCATACCCGAACCGAATCTCGGGGTGGTGGTCCTGATCTTCGGCCACATCCCCGGCTTGATTGGCAATGGCCTGGGCCTCGGCGAAGTTGGGCGTCTTGAACCGCCGGGTCAGCACCCGGGCATCGTCGCTTAATGACCAACCGGGAACCTCGGGCATCCTGGCTTCGGCATCCTCGCGGCTGAGCGGCGGGATGCCCCCCTGGCATGGCGTGCAGCGCTTGTCGGTCAGGCTCATCGCATTCTCCCTTTCGTTGTCCCGGCAATGGCGCCGGGGTTAAAGTGCGGTCAGACCAATACGGTCAGCTAATCATCTAACCAAGGGGTGCTGCAATGACCGACGCGGCCAGTCCAACGCCTCGGGTGGGGCTTTTTGTCACCTGCCTGGTTGATTTCTTCCGGCCTCGCGTTGGCTTTGCCAGCGTCCGACTGCTCGAGTCGGCGGGCTGTGATGTCGAGGTGCCGGCCGGGCAGACCTGTTGCGGCCAACCCGCCTACAACACCGGCGATCTGGGTGACACCCGCGATATCGCCCGCCGCGTCATCGAGGCCTTTGCCGGCTTTGACTATCTGGTCGCGCCATCGGGCTCGTGCGTGGGTCAGATCCGGCAGTACCCGACGCTTTTCGATGAGGGCAGCGAATGGCGGCGCCGCGCCGACGAGCTGGCCGGACGGAGTTACGAGATCATGGCGTTCATCAACGATGTGCTCGGCATCACACCGCCCGAGCAGGGCTTTACCGGGCGGGTGACCTACCACGATAGCTGCTCGGGGCTTCGGCAACTGGGCATTCGCGAACAGCCCCGGCAGCTGCTTGGCGGCAACGCCGGGCTGGAGATGGTCGAGATGGACGAACGGGATACTTGCTGCGGGTTCGGCGGCACGTTCTGCGTCAAATACCCGGATATCTCGACCCGCATGGTTGATCAAAAGGCCGAGAGTATTGAGCGCACCGGCGCGGAGACGCTGCTGGGCGGCGATCTGGGGTGTTTGATGAATATCGCCGGGCGGATGCACCGGCGCGGACAACCTGTCAAGGTACGCCATGCCGTTGAAGTGCTTGCCGGCATGGCCGACGAGCCGGCCATCGGCGAGGAGGAATAGTAATGGCGGTAAGCGAAGCTGACTTTCGGGCAAGGGCCCGGAAAGCCCTCGATGACGATAACCTCCAGGCGGCGCTCGCGCAGGCCAAAGGCGGGTTTGTCGACAAACGCGCCGATGCCATTCTCGATCTGCCTGCCTTTGAGCAGCTCCGTGAGCGTGGCCGTCAGATCAAGGATCATACCCTCGAGTATTTAGATACTTACCTGGATGAGTTCGAGCAAAACCTCAATAGCGCCGGCGGCCAGCTCCACTACGCCGCCGATGCCGAATCGGCCCGCGAGGCCGTGCTTCGAATCTGTCGCGAGGCCCACGCCCGGCAGATCATCAAGGCCAAAACCATGGCCGGCGAGGAAGTGGGCCTCAACGAAGCCCTCGAGGCCGAATTCGAAACGGTCGAAAGTGACCTTGGCGAGTACATCATTCAGCTGGCCAAAGAACCCCCTAGTCACATCATCGCCCCGGCGGTGCATAAAACCCGCGGCGAGATCACCGAGCTTTTTGACACCCATCACCACGGCCGAAACGGCGGGCCGCTTCGCGAGACCCCCGATCTGGTCAACGAGGCCCGGGGCGTGCTGCGGGAGAAGTTCCTCGGCGCCGATATCGGCATCAGCGGCGCCAACTTTCTAGTGGCCGACACCGGGACCATCACCCTGGTGACCAACGAGGGCAATGCCGATCTCTCGACCAGCCTGCCCCGGGTGCACATTGCCATCGCCGGGGTCGAGAAGCTTGTCCCGTCAATGCAGGAGGCCTCGTCCATGCTGCGGCTGCTCGCTCGCAGCGCCACAGGCCAGCAGATCACCGCGTATACCACGTTCATCACCGGCGCGCGCCGCGAGGATGAGCTCGACGGCCCCGAGGAGCTTCATGTCGTTCTCATCGACAACGGCCGCAGCCGCATGCTTGGCAATGACTACCGCGAGATGCTGCGCTGCATTCGCTGTGGGGCCTGTATGAACCACTGCCCGGTCTACAGCGCCATCGGCGGGCATGCCTACGGCTGGGTCTACCCGGGGCCAATGGGGGCGGTGCTCACGCCAATGTTCCGGGGTCTGGACAAATCCAGCGACCTGCCCCAGGCCTGCACCCTCAATGGCCGCTGCCAGACCGTCTGCCCGGTCAAGATCCGCCTGCCCCACCTGATCCGCCAGCTCCGTGATGATGCCTTTGAACAGCAGATCACCCCCGCAACCACCCGCTGGGGGATCCGTGGCTGGGCCTGGTTGGCTCGACGCCCGCGCCTCTACACCGCGGTGACCGGACTGGCGCAACGGCTCATGAGCCGGCTGGGACGTGGCTCGGTCCGGCGGGCGCCATTGGCCGGTGCCTGGACCGCCGGCCGTGACCTGCCATTGCCCGGCCGGGGCGGCACCTTTCAGCAGCAATGGCAGGCGCGTCAGAGGAGTGGCCAGGATGGATGATCGCGATCGGGTATTGACGCGGATCCGCGGGTCCTTGGGCCGGACCGAGACACCCAGCCGAGAAGCCGCCCGGGCCGATCTGGCGGCACGGCTGGACGATACACCCCCTCGGCCGCAGTGGGAGGCCACCCGGGTTGAGCGCTTTACCGAGCGGCTGGAGGCCGCCGCCGGCAGCTGGGCCAGTGTCGCCGAGCGTGAAGCGCTCCCATCGATGATCGCCGCGTGGCTGGGCGAAGCCGGTGAGCACCCCCTTGGCATGGCCCCCCACCCATTGCTCACCGGGCTGGACTGGTCGCCGCTGACCACGCCACAGACCGATCTGGACAACGCCCGCCACTGGCATACCGCCATCACCGTGGGCTACGCGGGGATCGCCGAGACAGGCTCGATTGTCCTGCCCTCGGGGCCGAGTCGGCCGACCACCCCCAACTTTCTGCCCGACCGGCATATCGTGGTGCTTTCGGTCGGCGACATCGTCGATTACATGGAATCGGTCTGGGATCGGCTGCTTGCCGACGGCCCGCTGCCGCGGACCGTTAACGTGATCACCGGCCCATCCCGCACGGCGGATGTGGAACAGACCCTGCAGCTTGGCGCCCACGGCCCACGACAGCTGCACGTGCTGCTTTTACAGGACTAGCCGTTATCGGTCGGCTCGGCCGCGTCATCGCCGGCCTCGGCGGCTTTGGCACGCTGATAGGCCGCCTCCAGCGTATCGAAGTCCACATCCTCCGGCCGTTGACCGGTCTCCCGCAGGATCGCCTCGAGGCCGCGAAACCGGCGCTCGAACTTGGCGTTGCCGGCACGGAGGGCCTGCTCCGGGTCGACGCCGCGACGACGAGCCAGATTGACACAGGCAAGCAGCAGATCCCCGATCTCTTCGGCAACCGCCGCGTCGTCCGCGGGAGTCATCGCCATGGCCGCTTCGACCTCGGCCAACTCCTCGCGGATTTTCTCGACCACCGGCGCGTCATCCGGCCAGTCGAACCCCACCCGGGCCGCCCGGGACTGGAGCTTTCGCGAGCGGGTCAGCGCCGGGAGTGCCAGGGGGATGTCATCGAGCGCGCTGTCAGGTTGAGCGCCGCCCCGGGCATTGCGTCGCTCTTCGGCCTTGATGGCCTCCCAGGTGGCACGCTGCCCCGCCGCGGTGGTCTCTTGATGGGCACCGAAGACGTGGGGATGACGACGGATCAGTTTGTCGGTGACGCCGCGGGCGATGGACTCGAAATCAAAGGCGCCCTCCTCGCGACCCATCTGGGCGTAGAACACCACCTGAAAGAGCAGATCGCCGAGTTCATCGCGCATCGCGGCGCGATCGCCACGTTCGATGGCATCCGCGACCTCATAGGCTTCCTCAAGGGTGTGCGGCACGATACTGCGAAAATCCTGCTGACCGTCCCAGGGACAGCCCCGCTCGGGGTCCCGCAGCCGGGTCATGACGCCAAGCAGCTCATCCAGCGCCGTCATCGTTTCTGGTACTGACTGGCACCAAAGAGTTGCTCTTTGGCCTTGTCATCGAGCTGCGGCGGCCGGGCATCGGCGAGCACCGCCACCCCGCGCTCGACCGCCGGCCGCTCGGCAATGGCATCGAACCAGCGTTTGAGGTGCGGGTAGTCGCCCAGGGACTGGCCCTGGTTTTCGTAGGGGCGGATCCAGGGGAAGCAGGCGATATCGGCGATGGTGTACATCTCACCGGCCAGCCACTCGCGATCCGCCAGGCGACGGTCCAGTACGCCGTACAAACGCGAGGCCTCGTTGGTGTAGCGGTCGATGGCATAGTCAATCGACTCGGGTGCGTACTGACGAAAGTGATGCGCCTGGCCAAGCATCGGCCCGAGCCCGCCCATCTGAAACATCAACCACTCCAGGGTCTCGAGGCGTGCGCGGGGGTCGGCCGGCATCAGCTCGCCGGTCTTCTCGGCGAGATACAGGAGAATGGCACCGGATTCGAAAAGCGACACCGGTTCACCACCCGGGCCGTCGTGGTCGATGATCGCCGGGATCTTGTTGTTGGGGCTGATCCTGAGGAATGCTTCGCCAAACTGATCGCCCTGGCCGATGTTAATAGGCTGGACCCGATAGTCGAGGCCGAGCTCTTCGAGTGCGATATGCACCTTGTGTCCGTTGGGGGTGGGCCAGGTGTAGAGATCGATCATGCTGCCTCCATCCTTTATGATTGGGGGTATGGAAGATATTCCCGGTTATCAGCGGCGCTACAGTGTGCCCGTTCGGATAGGCCACGTCACGGTCGGCGGCGACGCGCCGGTGGTGGTGCAGTCGATGACCAACACCGACACCGTCGATGAGGTGCGAACGGCCATCCAGGTGGCCGACCTGGCCCGGGCGGGGTCCGAGCTGGTGCGGATTACCGTCAACAGCGAGGAAGCGGCCCGCGCGGTGCCCGGTATCCGGCAGCGGCTCGACGACATGGGGGTGGATGTCCCGCTGGTCGGCGATTTTCATTTCAACGGACACAAGCTGCTTCGTGCGGTGCCCGCCTGTGGCGAGGCGCTGGGCAAACTGCGCATCAACCCGGGCAACGTCGGCAAGGGCTCGCGTCGTGACCCGCAGTTTGCCGAAGTCATCGAGATCGCACGCGATCTCGACCGCCCCATTCGCATCGGCGTTAACTGGGGCAGCCTCGATCAGGATCTGCTGGCGCGGATGATGGATGAAAATGCCCGTCGTCCCGAGCCCCGGAGTCCGGATGCCGTGATGCGCGATGCGGTGGTGACCTCGTCGCTTGACAGTGCCGAGCGGGCCGAGTCGCTTGGCCTGCCCCATGACCGGATCATCATCTCCTGCAAGATGTCGCGGGTGCAGGATCTCATCAGCGTCTACCAGGATCTCGCCGGGCGCTGCGAGTACCCGCTGCACCTGGGCCTGACCGAGGCCGGCATGGGCTCGAAGGGGATTGTCTCGTCCACCGCCGCGCTGGCCGTGCTGTTGCAGCAGGGCATCGGCGATACCATTCGCATCTCGCTGACACCGGAGCCGGGGGGTGATCGCACACAAGAGGTGATCGTCGCCCAGGAGATCCTCCAGTCCATGGGGCTTCGCAGCTTTACCCCCATGGTGGCGGCCTGCCCCGGGTGCGGGCGGACCACCAGCACCTTTTTCCAGGAACTGGCCGACGAGATCCAGACCCATGTCCGTGACCGCATGCCGGTATGGCGGGAGCAGTATCCCGGGGTCGAATCCATGACCCTGGCGGTGATGGGCTGCGTGGTCAACGGCCCAGGTGAGAGCCGTCAGGCGGATATCGGGATCAGCCTGCCGGGGACGGGAGAGAAACCCGTGGCGCCGGTCTATGAGGACGGCGAGAAAACCGTCACCTTAAAGGGTGAGACGATCGCCGATGACTTCAAAGACATCGTCGAGGCCTATGTGGCGCGACGATACGGCCGGGCCGATCCGGCGGCCGGCGAAGCCTGATCCGCCCTACTCCTCGAGCAGGTCCCGTTTGTCGGGAACGGCCATCCACTCATCGGCATCCGCCGGCGGTGGCTCGCGCCGTTTGATGACCGGCCATTGCGCTGCCAGCTGTGCGTTGAGCTCGATGAACCCTTGCTGATCGGCCGGGACCTCGTCATCCGGGTAGATGGCCTCCACCGGGCATTCCGGCACGCAAACGGCACAGTCGATGCAGGTTTGCGGGTCGATCACCAGAAAATTGGGCCCACCGTGGAAACAATCCACCGGACAGACTTCGACGCAGTCGGTATACCGACAGCGTATACAGGGCTCGGTGACGACGTAGGTCATGGCGCCCCTGCCAGGGATTGGCCACGGCGGCTCGACAGCGCGCCACAGACATCGCATCGCCACTGTCGGCCGCTGTACTGCCGATCCAGCGCCTCGCGGATATCGGGTCTCGCAGCAAAGTCAGCCAGCGTAATGCCATCCAGAAATGCCCCGATGCGCTGCGACAGGGTGGTCCAGACTGCCTCGTCAAGATCCGAGCCAAGCCGTCGGGGCAAGCCTTCGCCATCCATCAGGGTGATGACCTCGCCGATGGAGATGCCCTCAGGCGGCCGCCCCAAGCGATAGCCACCACCCGGCCCGGGCGTGCCCTTGACAAGCCCTGCCCGGCGAAGCCGCCAGAAAATCTGATCGACATAGGACATGGAAATGCCTTGACAGTCCGATACCTCCGCCAGCGGTACGGCGCCGACCGGATTGTGGATGGCCAGATGCAGCAACGCGCTGACGGCATAACGGCTTTTGGCAGACAAGCGAATCATAGGCGCATTATGACAGTTCACCGCCGGTGGACGGGAGGGCAAATGGTGTCACCGTGTGGCCATGATTGACCGGGCCGTGGCCACTGCCCAATGGCACCGCGGTCTCCAGCGCGCGGCGCAGATAGCGGCGTCCGCGGTCAACGGCCGTCGATCGGGTCAGGCCCCGGCCAATGCCCTCGGCAACCGCCGAGGCCAGTGTACAACCGGTGCCGTGATCGGCCCGGGTGTCGATACGCTTGTGTTCAAAGCGCAACACGCCCTCTGGGCCGGCGAGGATATCCACCAGTGACTCGCCCCCCAGGTGGCCGCCTTTTAAAAGCACCGCCTCGCAGCCCAGGGCCCGCAATGCCTCGGCCGCCTCGGCCATCGTCTCCTCGCGATCCAACTTACAGCCCAACAGGGCCTCGGCCTCGGGCAGATTGGGGGTGATCAGTTGGGCCCGCGGGATGAGCACCGCCCGGAGCATGGCCATGGCCTCGTCGCTGACCAGCCGATCACCGCTTTGGGCCACCATCACCGGATCGACGATCAGCGGCACGTCCGCAGCCTCGCGTGCCAGCGTCTCGGCTACCACCTCGATGACCGCCGGCGAGTGCAGCATACCGGTCTTGAGCGCATCGGCGCCGATATCGCGTAACACCGATTCCATTTGCGCGCGGATGAAACCCGGTGCCACCCCCTCAACGCCCTGGACGCCAAGGGTATTCTGCGCGGTCAGTGCGGTGACCGCGGTCATCGCGTAGCCGCCCAGCGCGGTGACCGTTTTGATATCCGCCTGGATCCCGGCCCCACCGCCCGAGTCCGACCCGGCGATAATGCAAATACGTGCTGGTTTCATGAACGCCCCCTGAGCGCGTTTTGATAATCCGCCCGGGCTTGCTGCCGATCCGGCTTGCCGCTGCCGGTCAATGGCAGCGACGTCACCTG
>UEZJ01000003.1_pt1 | contig 70997 bp, 71 predicted proteins | sample 1903791 | NCBI WGS metagenome assembly UEZJ01 (sample SAMEA4776353, study PRJEB27445) | saltern metagenome | biome: Hypersaline environment; feature: solar saltern; material: Pellet | place: Spain | collected 2012-08 | depth 0 m | reverse complement strand
CACCATGTCAAGGTGGTGCTCTAACCAGCTGAGCTACGCGCCTAACGTCAAGAACCGGAGTATAGCGGGATTGGCGGGCGTTGCCAAAGGAAAGTTGCAAGCCTTTGCTCTACCGCACCGTTTGCCGTGTCGTTTGGCGCGAGCATTACCCCCGAGCGTTGACGAGCGGCCACAACCCCGGGGCCCATGTTACCGTCTACCAAATGCATGGCCGGAGGGGTCACGATGGAACTACAACGACTGGTGGATACCTTTGAGTTTCTCGATAACTGGGAAGATCGGTATCGGCTGCTCATCGACCTGGGCAAGGACCTGCCGGAATTCCCCGAATCGGAAAAAACCGAGGAAAACCGGGTCGAAGGCTGCGTCAGCAACGTCTGGCTGCTGAGCGATGTGAACGAGGGCGAGCCGCCGCGACTCGATTTCAAGGCCGACAGCGATGCATTTATCGTCAAAGGTCTGGTTGCCATCCTGCTCAAAGCGTATTCCGGGCGGACCCCGGAAGAGATTCTGGCGGTGGACATTGAGGATCTGTTCAACCGCCTCGGCCTCGCCCAGCAGCTCACGCCCAACCGTCGGGATGGCTTTGTGGCAATGGTCAAGGAGATGCGCAGCCGCGCTCAGGCCCTGCGGGCCGAAAGTCACGCCAAATAATCGCTCCGCCGGCGCCGCTTCTGACTACCCGTGATCGCTGGCCAACCGTGTCAGCGATTCGTACACAGATTCATCCAGTTCCACATTACCGCGGTAGCGCTGCCGGCAAAGGTGCCTTCTTTGCCCCGGCAGTCGCACGCCTTGCTGCTCGCCCATCTTCCCGATCAGGGCCTCGGCGCGTTCAACGAATGCCGATCCGGCACCAAAGAAGGCTGGATCGATCGCCAGAAACAGCTGCCCTAGACGGGGTGGATCACCCTCGGGCGAGAACAAGGATGACGCCTCATACCCGAAGGCAGAGTGGCTAAGCCCGGCTGTTAAAAGCTCTACCATCAACGCGAGCGACGAGCCTTTCGCATCTCCGATCGGGCGCAGACTGCCTTTCATTGCCTCACCGGCGTCGCGGGTGGGCTGCCCTTCGGCATCCAATGCCCAGTCATCCGGGATCGCCTCGCCCCGGTTGTGGGCCATCATGATTTTGCCCCGCGCGATCTTGCTCACCGATAAGTCCACCACCAGTGACGGGCCGTTCGCACGGGGTGAGGCAAAGGCGATGGGATCGGTGCCAAAAAGCGGTCGATTGCCACCCCACGGGGCGATTGCGGCTGGGCTGTTTCCAAAACCAAGGCCAACCAGTCCGTGATCGGCGATGGCCTCGACATGGTGTCCGGCCACACCAAAGTGATGCGAATTTCCCACCGACAGCGCCGCCAGCCCCGACGCTCGAGCCTGCTCCACAAGCGGGCCAAGTCCCTTTTGGATTACCGCAAAAGCGAATCCGGTCCCGGCATCCACGTTAATGACGCTGCCCTTGCTTGTCAGCGACGCCACCGCCTGGCCATCAACCTTGCCACTCGCCGCCTGCGCGGCGTAGTAGGCAACCCGCGACAGCCCATGCGACGGGATACCGTCGATTTCTGCAGCAATCAGGGCGTTGGTGACCGCCTTCGCATTGGCTGGGCTGACCCCCGAATTCTCGAGGGCCCGTGTGGCCAGAGAGGTGGCATGCTCGACACTACACGTCGTGGTCACGATCTGTTCCTTTAAGCACCGAGATCACATTGCGGACCGTCAAGTCGCTGACCCGCCGGTTCGACTCGCCAGTGACCCCGGCGATATGGGGGGTCACGATCAGGTTGGGGGCATCACTCAACGGACTGCCCGCCGGCAGTGGTTCATTCTCGAACACATCCAGCATCGCCCCGCCGAGATGTCTGTCACAAAGCGACCGGGCCAGAGCGGCTTCGTCAACGACCCCGCCCCGGGCGGCATTGATGAGCATTGCGCCTGGCTTCATCGAAGCCATGGCCTGCGCATCGATCAGGTGGTGAGTCGTTTCGGTGTAAGGCACATGAAGACTGACAACGTCACTGCGCATCAACAGCGCCGATAAAGCCTCACACCGCTCGGCCAGGCCGCTCCAGGCCGGGTCGTCAGCGGCGACAAACGGGTCGTGGGCGAGCACCTCCATGCCCAATGCCGCCGCCCGCTCAGCTGTCTGCCGGGCAATGCCACCGAACCCCACCAGGCCCAGCACCCGACCGGATACCTCGCCCCCTGTCAGGGCCTGACGCGGCCATTCTCCGGCAAGGACGCGATGGCTCGACTGATAGGCGCCCCGAAGCAGCATAAGCGCGCCGGCGACCACATATTCCGCCACCGCCACGTCATTGGCGCCGGTGGCCGGACAAACCGTGACACCACGATCCTGACAGGCGGTCATATCGATATTATCCAGCCCCACACCGAGCCGGCCGATGACCTTCAAATGCGGTGCCGAATCAAGCAGCTCGAGGGTCACCTGGGTTCGGTTCCGGACGATGAGTGCATCCGCCGAGCCACAGACTTCGGCCAGCCGTTCGGGCGCGTCAACCAGATTGGGATCGTTATGGATCTGGTAGTCCTCGCCGAAGTGCTCGAGCGCAGCTGGATCAATGAATTCGCTGATGACAACGGTGGGCATCTTGACACTCCCGGAACCGGTTTTCGTCCAATAATTGATATGTCTTATATATGTATTGTATCAGGGTGACAGAAAGGTTGCCTATCCAATATGCTGTGACTGAAAAGCGTCAGAGACCGACATGCACGAACAACCGTCACCCACGCACCAGCCGCTCTACCAGCAGGTCTATCGCATGCTGCTCGATCGGCTTGCCTCCGGCGACTGGAGCCCTGGCGAGCTGCTGCCCAGCGAGACCGCGCTGGCGCAGCTCTATGGCGTCAGCCAGGGCACCATCCGCAAAGCCCTCGACACGATGGCGGCGGAACGGCTGGTTGTCCGACACCAGGGGCGAGGCACCGAGGTGGCCAAACACGACAGCGAGCGCTCGCTTTTTCAGTTCTGGCACCTGTATGACGATGACGGCAGCCGCCGTATACCCTCATCAAAAGTGCTTGAGTGCCTTCGCACCACCGCACGCGCCGGCGAGGCGCGGCAACTCAACCTGCGGCGCGGCGCCCCCGTGGTGCGCATCCGTCGGTGTCGCTACATTGACAGTCGCGCCCGCATCATCGAGCGGATCACGCTACCGGCCGAGCGCTTCCCCGGCATCGAGAGTCACGGCAAGGCGCTGCCGAACACCCTCTACGCGCTTTATCAAAAGCAGTATCGCGTCACCATCCAGACGGCGATCGAAAAGCTCCGGGCGGTGAAGGCGGATCAAAACGATGCCGAATCGCTTGGCATCGAGCCAACGACCCCCCTACTCGAGATCGAGCGGGTGGCGCTGGATCTGGAAGACGAACCGGTGGAACTGCGTGTCAGTCGCTGCGAGACCAACCAGATTCACTACAAAAACATTCTCGACTAAAGCGCGCCCCACCCCCCGGGAGCCGCTGTCACATCCCCTGGAACCACCGCCCCGGCGGCAGCGGGACATTCAGCACCACGGCGAACAGCGTGTAGAACCCACCGATGATCGCCGCAGAGACGAGCGCATAGGCAAGCACACGCCGCGGCGTCCAGCCGTCGTAATTGCCGACAAGGATCATCCCCACAAAGCCAAGCACACCGGCGGCGATAAACCCGATCCATGTCAACGACAGGACCCAGCCCAGCATCACCACAACCAGCAGCCCGCGACGGACCCAGGAGCCATCGCCCGATGGTGGATTAACGCTGCCCGGCGAGATCAGGTTCTGCACAATATAGGCAAGCGAGAAGATCACCAGTGCCGTGGCGATGGTCTGCGGAAAGACAGCCCCCAGGGTGGACATGCCCTCGGTGAAGTAGAGCGCCAGACCGCCAATGACCACGAACACTGCCGCATACCCCATCCCGAGCACATCGCGTCGGCCTGCCCTGGCGTTGACTGGTGTATTACTCATCACTGCCTGCCTTCGCTGCGGTCTGGCGGCGCTTGCGCACCATGGCAAAAAGCGGATAGAGCGTTGCAATGACGATTATGGCAACGATTGTCCAGGAGATCGGTCCGCGGAAGAATATTGGCAGAACGGCCCCCTGTGCCTGCCCCATGAGCACGGCCTGGACAAAGCCCTGCTCGGCGATGGGCCCGAGAATCAGACCCAGGACAATCGGTGATGGCTTGAATCCGGCGCGGTTGAGAAACCACCCGACCACGCCAAGGACCAGCATGATCAGCACATCCCAGACGTTGTTACGAATGGCGTAGGTACCAATCACCGTCATGAACGCCACCGTGGGCGCGAGAATCGCCTTGGGGATCGAGATGATCGATTTGAACGCATACCGCCCGATCACAAGCCCCATTGGCAAAAGCAGAAAGGTCGCGATCAAAAGCCCGTAAATGAAGGTATAGGAAATATCCGCGTTTTCGGTGAAAAGCTCCGGGCCGGTGCGAACCCCTTGGACCAAAAGCGCCCCCAGGATGATGGCATCCGGCGGGGTCCCCGGTATCCCGAGCACCAACGTGGGGATAAAACCACCGCCAACGGTGGCGTTGTTGGCGGACTCCGTCGCGAGAATCCCGTCCGGTTCGCCCTGGCCGAAACGCTCGCGGTTCTTCGAGCTGCGCCTCGCCTCGCTGTAGGAGACAAGGCTTGCAATGGATCCGCCGGCACCGGGAAGAATCGCGACGATAGTGCCAATAATGGCGCTACGGATCATGTTGAATTTGCTGCGCAACGCATAACCCAGCGCTTCGCGGAGACGGAATCCGCTGGCTTTTTCGCTGACCCGCAGATGCGGATCGGGAGTGGCCACCAGATCGATCAATACCGGTATGCAGTACAGCCCGATCAGCGCCGAGATGATCTCGACCCCACCCAGTAACAGGCTCGAGCCAAAGGTATATCGCACGTCGCCGCCGACAACCGCCACGCCGACCGTCGAGAGCAGCAACCCCAGACTCGCGCCAATGAATCCTTTAATGGTCGCGCCCTCCGAGAGCGCCGAGATCAGTGTCAGGCCCAGCACGGCCAGCCAGAAATACTCCACCGACCCGAACTGCAGCGCAATGGTTGCCAGCATGGGCGCGAGAGTGAGCAACGCCAGGGCACCGGTGAGCCCACCGACCACCGATGACAGGGTGGCCAGGGTGACCGCCAGGTCACCGTCCCCCCGCTTGGCCATGGGATAGCCATCGAAGGTAGTGGCAATGGCCGATGGCGTGCCCGGGGTGTTCACAAGAATGGCTGAGTAGGCGCCACCGTAGATCGCACCGGTGTAGATCGCGCCCAGCATGATCAGCCCCGAAGCGGGCTCCATGCCAAAGGTCACTGGTACGAGCACCGCAACCGCCATGGTCGCCGACAGCCCTGGCAGCCCGCCGATGATGATGCCGGCAGCAACGCCGACAAAAGCCAGCATGAGGTTAAACGGCGTGAATGCGGCGAGCAGGAAACTCCAGGACATGATGACCAACCATGCTGCTGAAAGCCCCCGGCCGACCGGCCGGGGGGCGTCAGGTTAAAACGTTTTGATCAATCAATCAGGTCGAACGCACGAGCCACTTCTTCGTACTCGGCGCGGCGCTCTGCCAGAAAGTCGTCAACCTCGTCGGCGGGGACATCCACCAGGAAAAAGCCCAGTTCCTGCATGCGCTGGACGAACTCAGGGTCCTGGTTGATCTCGCCGAAGATTTCCGATAACCGCTGCTTGGCCTCTTCGGGCGCACCCTGTGGGACCGCCATCCCGCGATACGCGCCGCCCTCGAGGTCATAGCCGAGCTCCTGGAAAGTCGGCACATCCGGGAACAGCGGATGACGTTCGCTCGAGGCGATCGCCAGCATGCGGGTGTCATCCTGATGGTTGGCAGCCACCGTGCTATACCCCCACTCGGCACTGACCTCGCCGGATTTCAATGCAGTGACGGCCGCACCCGTGCCCTTGTAGGGGATGTAGGTCGTGGTGATACCCGCCAACTCATCGAAACGGGTCTGCGCCACGTGGTTGGCCGAGTAGGTGCCGCTGCCCGAGAAGGTGATCGACCCCGGGGCTTCCTCTGCGGCTTCGACAAGGTCTTCCAGGGTCTGGTAAGGGCTATCCGCCGGGACCAGGATGGCATCCGGGGAGTAATGGAAGAAGTAGAAATTGTTGAGGTCATCGGTTTCGAAGCCGACATCCTTGGCCAGCGGCTGGAGGATGATATGCGGCAGGTTGGTTCCAATGATGGTGTGCCCATCCGCCGGCATGTCATTGAACTGCGACCATGCGACCGCACCGCCGCCGCCGGGCTTGTACTCGATCACGGCCTCTTGCCCGGTGATATCGGTGAAATACTCCTGCTGGAGACGCGCCGAGATGTCCGACTCGCCACCCGGCCCGAACGGGATGATGTAGCTGAGATCTTTACTGGGGAAATCACTCTGGGCAACCGCGGTGCCCATGGCCAGCGACGTCACCGCCCCGGCCAGCACTGTCATGAAAGGGGATTTCATGATTTCTCCTCCTGATATTAATTGGCGATTCGTATTCGCTTCTATCGACCTGCGGGTCATCGAAACCAACAGCTCTGCATCAGGTGTACCCCATCCCGCTTACATTGCGCAAGTAGTAATTCATATATAAGATATCAGATAGCTTCCCCGCCGGCCGGGCCGACGGACATACCTGGAAGCCGTTCAAAATTACACAAAGGAGGATGGGCATGTCTGAGACACCCCATTTCGTGGTCCACGACGAAGGTGACTCGGTTGGTGTTGTCGTCGTTGAGGGCGTCAAGGCCGGCCAGGACCTGGTGGGCTGGATCATGGATCAGGACCGCACGATTCACTTCACGGTCAAAGACGATATCCCGATCGGACACAAGCTGGCGATACGGGACATCGAAGCGGACAGCACGGTGATCAAATACAGCGTTGATATTGGCCGCACCATCGCGCCGATCGCCCAGGGCGAGCACCTACACGTCCACAACACCAAGACAAAGAGGTGGTAGGCATGGACCTTAAAGACCAGACATTCATGGGGTATCGCCGGGAAAACGGTCGTGTCGGGGTTCGCAACCACGTGATCATCCTGCCGGTTGACGATATCTCCAACGCCGCCGCAGAAGCAGTCGCGAATAACGTCAAGGGCACATTGGCGCTCCCCCACCCCTATGGCCGGCTTCAGTTCGGCGAAGACCTGGAGCTGCATTTCCGCACGCTCATTGGCACCGGATGCAATCCCAATGTCGCTGCTGTCATCGTCATCGGGATAGAGCCGGGCTGGACGCAGCGTGTGGTCTCGGGCATCGAGGCAACCGGCAAGCCGGTTGAGGGCTTCTGGATTGAACAGAACGGCGATCACAACACCATCGCCAATGCCTCGCGGCGGGCGAAAGAATTCGTCCATCACGCCACCGAGCTGCAACGCGAACCGTGCGCGCTCTCAGAGCTGTGGGTATCGACCAAGTGTGGCGAGTCGGACACCACCTCGGGCTGCGGCGCCAACCCCACCGTCGGTAATGCCTTCGACAAGCTCTATGCCAACGGCAATACGTTGCTGTTCGGCGAGACCTCTGAGCTGACCGGCGGCGAGCATCTTGTCGCCGAGCGTTGCCGCACCCCAGAGATTCGCAAGGAGTTTCAGGCGATGTTCGATCGGTATACCGAGATGATCAATCGCTGGAAAACCAACGATCTCTCCGAGTCGCAACCGACCAAAGGCAATATCGAGGGCGGACTCACGACCATCGAAGAAAAGGCACTTGGCAACATCCAGAAAATTGGCAAGGAATGCCTGGTTGATGGGGTTCTTGACAAGGCCGAACAGCCAACCGGCTCGGGTCTGTGGTTCATGGACTCCTCATCCGCGGCGGCCGAGATGGTCACGCTCTGCGGCGCGGCAGGATTTGCCGTTCACTACTTCCCCACCGGTCAGGGCAACGTCATCGGCAACCCGATCGTCCCGGTGATCAAGATCACGGCCAATTCCCGAACCGTCCGGACGATGGGCGAGCACATCGACACGGATGTGACCGGATTGCTGCGGCGGGAGATCAACCCGGATCAGGCCGGTGACTCACTGCTGGAGATGACCGTGCGCACCGCGAACGGCCGGCATACCGCGGCCGAAGTACTCGGCCATCGGGAGTTCGTGTTGACGCGTCTTTTCGAAAGCGCCTGAACCCACTGCGGCCGCGTCACCCTCTGCGCTTGATTGCGGAAGGGACGCGGCCTTTTAATGTGCCAGCGCCCACCCCCGCGGACCCCCGCTCAGAGGCCGATGCCCGCGTAGATCACGACACCAAGGACCAGTGCCAGTAGCAAACCGGTCTCCAGGAGCATCAGCCCCACCGGCCTCCACCCAACAACCACCAGCTTCTCGAACGACGTTTTTACACCCAGTGCCGCGATGGCCGCGACAAGGCACCACCGCGAGACGACCGACAGGCCCTCACTGGTTGCCTCCGGAATCCACCCCAGACTGTTGACGATGACCAGCAGAATGAACACCACCAGAAACCCGGGTAACATCACGGCCTTGCCCTGCTCGCCCTCGCCCCGTGAATGGCGGAAAAACCACATGAACCCGAGCACGACCGGCACCAGCATGGCCACACGCAAAAGCTTGATTAACGTCGAGACGTCGCCGGTTTCATCGGAGATCATGTACCCGGCCCCGACCACCTGGGCAACATCGTGGATTGTCGCCCCGAGAAAGACCCCCGCCTGAGCGTCTGGCAGGCCGAGCGCTCCCACAATCAGCGGATAGATCACCATCGCCATCGTTGAGAGGGTTGTCACGCCCACGACAGTGAGGATCGTATTTCGCTCATGGGTCTCATTGCGCGGCATCACAGCCGATAGCGCCAGCGCCGCCGATGCGCCGCAGATCGCGACGGCGCCGCCGCTCAGCAGGCCAAGGTCACGTGGAAGCCCCAGCAAACGGGCGATGAGGGCACCGGCGACGATCACGACAAGCACCGAGAAGAACACCAGCACCACCGGTCCGAGCCCCAGTGCTTCGACCTGTTCGTAAGTAATGCGCACCCCCAGAAGGGCAACGCCGGCACGAAGCACCGTGCGGGCCGTAAACTCGATCCCCGGGCGACAGGTCTCGTTCTCGCTGAGAAAGTGCACCGACATGCCAAAAAGAAGCGCATAAAGCAGCGTCGGGCCGCCGTAGTGGTCGGCGATAAAGGTCGTCGCGAAGGCGATGAGCAGACAGATCAAAAGCCCCGGGTGGATCGCTCGATAACGCCCCACCAGCGAACCGGCCGCTCCGCTGAGACGACCACCCGCTGGCCCGTTGAATGGTAAACGCAAACCGCTCCTCCCTTATGGATGTCTGAACGGGTATCTAGATGCCCGCTCTAAACTCAAGCCCCCGTTCTTGGAACTGCCGATGTCTGCACGGGCCGATTGCCATCCGGTCGGGCACGGACGCTCTTGTGTCGCCGCTCACCATGGGAAAACCTTTTTGGAGTTGGAGGGGCTCACTACCAACCCTCAACATTCAGCACGGAAAAGTTTAAACCGTATACACAATCCCAGCTACGGAAGGAACCGTCACAACACTCCCAAGGGTGGTGGTTCGACTAGATTGGATGGCCGGTTTACCCATCTTTAGCACGTGAGCATTTGGCTTTTCGCGGGCTGTCATCATGCGGTTGCCGCTCTACGCCCCGCCCGGCTCGAGGATTTGCCGGACCAGCTCAAAAAATGCCCACGGCCTTCACAACACCCCTGGGGCGGGCGCACTATCCTTCTTGGATAGGACAGTGGCACGGGCATGGGCATATGAAGCTGAGCTGGATGGAGGATTTCCTCGCGCTCGTAGATCACGGTACGTTCTCCGCGGCGGCTACCAGCCGGCACGTGACCCAACCTGCCTTCTCGCGCCGGATCCGCATGCTCGAGGACTGGCTTGAGGCAGAGCTGGTCGACCGCAGCGGCAATCGTTATGTGCCCACGGCGGTTGCGCTCGAGTTCGAACCCGAATTCCGAGCACTTGCGAATCGTATGCGAGACCTTAGGACACGCCTGCGGCGAGAGCGCATGCAAACACCAACACTGACAGTCAGCGCACCGCACACGCTGATGGCCACTCAGCTACCAAACATGCTCGCAAAGTTCGAGGAGTGGCAGCCCGGGACACGCTTTCAGGCCATTACCGGGGATATTGATGACTGTTTCCGGCACCTCGCCTGCGCAGAGGCAGATCTTGTCTTTGGTTACGAGTCCGAGGGGATCGCGAACTGCGAAGCACTTTTGCTCGCGCAGATGGATCGCTGTGAGCTTGGCAGTGAGCACCTCCTGCCAGTCATGGCCCCAGCAAGTCCGCGAGGCAGGAGGCTTGGCGAGGGCAGGCCGCCGTCGCGCGTTCTGCTATATGCAGAGACGAGCTACTTTGGCCGGCTGGTCAATCAGCTGTGCTTACACGCACTCAATCGTATCCACGGGCATCTCGAGGTCGCCTGTGAGTCATCCTTTGCCGTCGGTCTTAAATCCCTTTGCCTAGCCGGCCTAGGCGTGGCCTGGCTACCGACCTCGCTTGTTCAGCGCGAACTGGCCCAGGGCAAACTGATCTGTCTGTCCGATCAGCTGCCTTCGCCGTCCCTGACGATTACCGCCTATCGCCAGGTCGACCACGTCAATGCCGCCCTGCCTGATCTCTGGGCGCGCTTGACACACAACACCAATCAGTTGGTCTCTTTTCCCGCACCGCCCAAAGGCCATCACCCCTAGGCCAATACCGAAAACGCATTAGCCTTGAGACATTGGCATTGGCCAACTTTGCTCACAAGGACAAGGATGAACTATCCGAAGGACGGCATCAGCTGGGCTTCGGTGAGTCCCAAGCCACCACAGTGCGCAGGAGAATTGCTATGAGACTCGATTATTGGAAAAAAGGCTTTGTTGCCGTCGCCCTCGCGGCAATCCCTCTCGGCAGTGCCGTTGCACAGTCGGGTAGCCCGGTGCTCGAGCGGATCGCGGAGGACGGCGTTATGAACATCGGCCATCGTGAATCGTCTGTGCCATTCGCATACATCGGCGATGATGGCGAGCCGGTGGGCTTTAGCATCGACCTATGCATGAATATCGTTGATTCGGTCGAGGAGGCCATTGGCGAGGAGGTGGAGATCAATTGGGTGGCGGTCAACCCACAGACCCGGATTCCGCTGATGGCTAACGGCACTATCGACCTCGAGTGCGGTTCAACGACGAACAAGCTCTCGCGTCAGGAGCAGGTCGACTACGCCTACACGACCTACATTACAGGCACCAAAATACTGACCAAGGATGATAGCGGTATCGGGGAGGTTGAAGACCTTGCTGGCAAAGCAATCGCGCTTGCCCAAGGGACGACCAACGAAAAAGCCGTCCAGCAGGCGATCGAAGAGCGCGGTATTGAGGATGTGAGCATCCAGTATGTCCGCGATCACAGCGAAGGATTCCTCGCCCTGGAGACAGACCGGGTTGATGCCTATTCGACCGACGATGTCCTGCTTTACGGACTGATCGAAAAGGCGCGTAACCCTGAGGATTACGAGGTGGTCGGCGAATTCCTCTCCTACGACCCGTACGCCTTAATGGTGCCAAAGGACGACAGTGACTATCGGCTGCTGGTCAATCGCACCCTTGTGGATCTTTTCCGCAGCGGGGAATTCCACGAAATCTACGATGAGTGGTTCGAGCCGTTGGGCATCCCGATGTCCTCCATGCTCGAGACCGCCGTCGAAATCCAGACTTATCCCGAATAGGACTTGCTGAAAGGACGGTCGGGCTATGCCCGACTGTCCTAGCTCAATGGGCTAGAACGAGGCCGCAATGGATTACAACTGGGACTGGTCGGTGCTCTTTCAGGAGCCGTACTTCGGCTGGCTGCTTTCTGGGATTAGATGGACACTGCTTGTGGCGGGCTGCGCATGGGTGATTGCCTTTTTGCTCGGCTCGCTGATCGGGGTGATCCGGACACTTCCCAGTCAGCTTCTGCGTGGCATTGGCGCCGTTTACGTGGAAGTTTTCCGTGGCATACCGCTGCTGGTGCAGCTTTTTATCTGGTATTTCGTCGTCCCTGAGCTACTCCCGCAGGATGCCGGGATGTGGATAAAACGCGAGTTGCCGCTGCCCGAGTTCACAACCGCGGTGGTCTGTCTGGGCACTTACACCGCGGCCAGAGTCGCCGAGCAGGTGCGCTCCGGCATCCAGGCCCTCTCAGGTGATCTTGCTAACGCCGGACGCGCGATTGGCCTCACAGAGCGCCAGAACTACATTCACATACGGTTGCCAATCGCCTACCGGATCATCATCCCGCCACTGACATCGGAGTTTCTGACGATCTTCAAGAATTCTTCGCTGGCCTTGACGATTGGTGTGCTCGAGCTCACTGCCCAAAGTCGTCAGATCGAAAATTACACCTTTCACGGTTTCGAGGCGTTCACCGCGGCCACAGTTGTGTATCTGGTGATCACCATGTCGGTGGTGGGCATCATGCGCGGCATCGATCGGTATTTCCGTATCCCCTCCAGCAGCGGGGAGCGTCGTTAGAATGCAGAACTTCGACTATCACGTCATCATCGACGCCCTGCCGTTGCTCTGGCAAGGGCTGCAGCTCAGTTTTCTGCTGACTGCGCTCGCCATGGTGATGGGGCTTGTCTGGGGAACGTGTCTGGCCATTATGCGCGTCTGGGGAGCGGCGCCCCTGCGCTGGTTCAGTGCCGTATACGTCAACGCTTTCCGCTCGATCCCACTGATACTGGTTATTTTCTGGTTTTACTTCCTGGTCCCCATGGTCACCGGTGAGTCGGTCGGGCAGTTCTACAGCGCCTTGATCGCATTCACGCTCTTCGAAGCGGCCTATTACGCCGAGATAATGAGAGCGGGCTTTAACTCGGTTTCACGCGAGCAGTTCCAAGCTGGCCAAGCCATTGGGCTAACCTACAGCCAGAACCTTCGGTTCGTCGTGCTGCCTCAGGCCATCCGCAACATGACGCCGGTGCTTCTCACGCAGGCCATTATTCTCTTTCAGGACACCTCGTTGGTGTATGTCGTATCGCTTCGCGATTTCATGACGACAGCGAGCGTTATCGCAACGCGCGAGGGTCGCTTGATCGAGCTCTATCTGTTCGCGGCAGCCGTCTACTTCGTCATCTGTTTTGCTGGGTCCCTCGTGGTCAAGCGCCTGCAAAAGAAAGTGGTTTCATGATTGATATAAGAAATGTCAGCAAATGGTTCGGGGACTTTCAGGTCCTGGACGACTGCAGTCTCAGCGTCGAGCGTGGGGAAGTGGTGGTGATATGCGGCCCATCCGGCTCCGGCAAAAGTACTTTGATCAAATGTGTGAACGGCCTGGAAGGTATCGATCAGGGCGATATCTTGGTCGGAGATCAGGCGCTAACCGGGCGTGGCGTCAATCTGCCGCGGCTGCGCTCCCGGATCGGCATGGTTTTCCAGCATTTCGAGCTGTTTCCCCACCTGTCAGTAACTGAGAACCTCACACTCGGTCAGATCAAAGTGTTAGGTCGTAATCGGGAGACGGCAGAGGCGAAAGCGATTGACCTGTTGCGCCGAGTCGGCCTCGAGAGTCAGGCGCAGAAGTATCCTTCGGCCCTGTCAGGTGGTCAGAAGCAGCGCGTCGCCATCGCCCGCGCGCTCGCCATGGATCCGATCGCAATGCTGTTCGACGAGCCAACCTCGGCGTTGGATCCCGAGATGATTGCTGAAGTCCTCGATGTCATGGTCGCACTTGCCGAGGAGGGCATGACCATGATCGTCGTCACCCACGAGATGGGGTTTGCAAGCAAGGTTGCCAACCGGGTCGTCTTCATGGATGAAGGCCGGATTGTTGAGAAAGCACCGACCCGGCAGTTCTTCGAGGGTGCGCAAAGCGAGCGAGCTCGATACTTTCTCTCACGCATCCTCCACGAGTAACGAATGTGATCTCGGCCAGTCGAGGTTAGCTAGATCGTCGCCTGGCGAACCCCTGTCCGTGTTCGCCCGATAAGCAATCAGGAGATCGGAAACGAGGTCTCGGTTAGGTGGAACTGATTCGCGCGCTGGTTGATCGGCTCGACGCCAAGCCACTCCTCAAGCACCTGGTTCGTCTGCAAAGCGCAGGCGGGGTGGTGTTGTGCCGTTGTGCCGCCGCCGAGAACGTTTCTCCGTCAACCAGCACATGGAAACCGTCCAGCGAGGTGGGTTTGCTGAATGACACCGCAGATCCGTCACGACACTACGAGAGATCTATGCCATCTGTTTATCGACCCCAGAAAAGCGGCATTGGCGCGTAGCCAACCACAAAGCTTAACTTCGCAAGCATTCTGCTTTACGCACATCACAATCTGACTGGAGGTCATGATGCATCTCTCCCGCTATCCAAGGATTTCACTCGGCCACCTGCCAACCCCCCTCGAGCCCATGCCGCGGCTGACCGAGTGGTTGGGTGGCCCGAACCTCTGGATCAAGCGGGATGACTGCACCGGCCTGAGCACCGGTGGCAACAAGACCCGAAAACTTGAATTCCTCATTGCGGATGCACTGGAGAAAAAAGCCGACGTGGTCATCACCCAGGGGGCGACGCAGTCGAATCATGCCCGCCAGACCGCCGCCGCAGCTGCGAAGGTCGGGATGGACTGTCACGTCCTCCTTGAGAACCGCACAGGACGCACCGACACTCCCTATCTCGAAAACGGAAATGTCCTGATGGACAAGCTCCACGGCGCCACCGTGGAGCACCATCCCGGCGGTGCGGACATGAATCAATTGATGGAAGATGCCGCCGAGCGCTTCAAGGAACAGGGCGCCAAAACGTATATCGTGCCGGGGGGTGGATCCAACGAGGTGGGCGCCCTGGGCTATGTGGCAGCGGCGCTTGAGCTCGTCTACCAGGCCAACGAGCGAAACCTGCGCATTGACCGCGTTGTTCATGCAACAGGCAGCGCCGGCACCCAGGCAGGACTGGTCACAGGGCTTTGCGGCATACGCGCTGCCATCCCCGTGCTCGGTATCGGGGTTCGTCACCCCAAACCAAAGCAGGAAGACATCGTCTACAACCTCGCGGCAAGCACCTGTGACTTCCTCGGGATAGAAGAAGCCGTCTCGAGGGGCGATGTCGTCGCGAACACAGACTACGTGGGAGAGGGGTATGGCGTTCCGGCCCCGGACACATTGGATGCCATCGACCGGCTCGCCAAGCTCGAGGGCATCCTGCTCGACCCCGTTTATTCGGGCAAGGGCATGGCGGGGCTCATCGACCTGATACAGAAAGGCGAGTTCAGCCAGGATGAAAACGTAGTGTTTCTGCATACCGGTGGCAGTGCCGCCCTTTTCGGTTACCCGGAGACCCTCGACGGCAACCGGCATTAGGGTCCGCCAGACAATCATGCACACCGGCACGAGAGACTGAGCGCAATTCAGTCGAACGGCGAATAGGCCGCTCGCCGCCACCGACCTAGTCTTTTCCGCGCTAACCATTCAATCGGCTGCGCGGGAGTGTGCATGGCTTTCAAGACCCTCAACGAGGGCAACAACCCTGTTGCCGTTGGCCGTGAGCGGCTTCTCGGACTCGTCATCGTCGGGCTTAGCGGCGATGAGCTCGTCCAGGCGGCCCTCCACCTGCGGCGCGATTCAACGCGCGGCCATTACCCGATTTTTGCCGATACGCAGGCACGGCCCGGGCAAGAGGCATCCCAGGGCCCGATCCTGGATTGCCTGCTGGATGGATACGTCACCGGCGAAGACGATGCCCTGACGCGAGCCGAGCAGTACTGGGCCGCGGCCGCGGATAAAACCGATCTACCGGTGCACAACAGCGATGCCCGGCTGCTGAGTTATCTGCTCATGCGCCCCGACATCGACCTCGCGCCCATCCGGGACTGGGCGTCGCCGGAAATCTATCGCTACCCATTGATCGAGGCATTCGGTGTCATCGATTGTGCCGAACTGCTCAATCGCCTGGCTGCGAGAGGCCTCATTCGCCGGCAATCAATCGTCGAACGGCTGCGCCTCTGCCCTGCCTGCCATGGAGGCCATGCGCTTTTCGTGGACATCTGTCCCAACTGCGAAGGGCTGGAAATCGAGCAGGATCAGTCTCTGCACTGTTTTACCTGCGGGCATGTCGCCGGCGAGCGAGCTTTTCTCGCCGGCGCTGCGCTGCAGTGTCCCAATTGCCGGACACGTTTGCGTCATATTGGCACCGACTATGACCGTCCAATGGAGCATTACGGATGCCGGCAGTGCAACGAGCGCTTCATTGACCCGACGATCATCGCCCGCTGCAGCATCTGTAACCATCAGACCCGCCCGGAACGTTTGATCACCCGCGAGATTGGCCGCTATACGCTGACCGAGCAGGGCCGAGTGTGCGTACTCGCCGGGATGACCGACGAGATGCCCTCGCCGGTCTTGCCGGACGGACTGATCACGCCGCCGGCCTTTGAGTATCTCCTCAGCTGGCAATCGGCACTCGCCGACCACCATCGGCAGTGCTTTTTCACCTTGTTGATGCTGCGAATGCGTCGTCGCGATGCGAGCAGTGACGCCCCGGCGGATACGCAGCTGGCGCGCAAACTCCACGAGCTCAGCCAACGCATCCACCACGCCCTGGAGGCCGGGGAGCTGGCAACGCGCACCCAGGAAGGCGAGTTCTGGATCCTGATGCCCCAGGCCGGCGAGGAGCGGGTCCGCGAGCTCATGCAAACGCTTGAGACATGGCTCACCGACGACAGCGGCAGACCGATCGCCGGGGTCGATCTGCAGGCGCGGATGATGGCCTCCAACGACCCACACGCATCCGGGGCGGATGGAGCGGCACTCATGCAGCGACTTGCCAGCACAACAACGGAACGCGCTCATGCTTGAGTCGGTTGCGGTCGGCGTACTGATGCATCTGGGCACCGTCGGCGTGTTCTTCCCGGTGCTGCTGACCATCGAACTGCCTGTCTACCTCACGATCATTCTCGGCCTGACCCGGGATCGGCTCTCCCCACGCCCGGCGGATCCGCGCCCCACCCTGCCGGCCCCGACGGTGAGCTGCATCATCACCTGCTACAACGAAGGCACATGCGTCGAGCGGACCGTCACGACGCTGATGGAGCAGACCTACCGCGGATCGATCGAGATACTGGCGATTGTCGATGGCGCCGCCGGCAACACCGAAACGCTCGTGGCACTAAAACGCCTGACCCACCGATATGCCCGTTCATCCCGACGCCGGATGATGGTCATCCCGAAATGGCAGCGCGGCGGTCGCGTATCGAGCCTCAACACCGGTCTGTACTTAAGCCGTGGACAAATCGTCATGGCCCTCGACGGCGACACCAGCTTCGACAACGACATGGTCGCCAACGCCGTCCAGCGGATGGCCAACCCCGATGTGATCGCCCTCACCGGCACGCTGCGGCCTCGCAACCACCAAGCCGGGCTCTGGACCCGCCTGCAGGCCCTGGAATACCTCATCGGTCTGCTCGCCACACGAACCGGGCTGTCGGCATTCAATGTGATCAACAATATCTCCGGGGCATTCGGGGTGTTTCGCCGCGACGCCCTGCTTCGGGTCGGCGGCTGGGAATGCGGAACCGCCGAGGATCTGGACCTGACCCTCCGGCTGAAACGTTATAACGGGCGAAATCCGCGCCAGATCCTGGCGTTTGAGCCAACCGCAGTTGCCCACACCGATGTGCCCGAGACGCTGACCGATCTGCTGCGCCAACGGCTTCGGTGGGATGGCGACCTCTATTACATGTATGTCCGCAAGCATCGCAGTGCGTTTTCACCGGATCTGCTTGGCTGGCCGAACATGATCGCCACGGTCTGGTACGGGCTCATCCACCAGGTGGCTCTGCCGTTTGTCATCGCCGGCTATCTGGTTTGGCTGGTGTTGCTCCATCCACCGGCCGCGGTGCTCACCGCCCTGGCGGTGGTCTATGTCATCTACCTCGCCATCACCATGGTGCTGGGCGGGCTGGCCGTCGCGTTGCTCAGCGAGCGCCGCCGCAGCGACCTGCCATTGCTGGCCATCGCCCCTGTCTATCCGGTTTATCGGGGCCTGATGCGGCTTTGGTCGGTGGTTGCCCTCCTCGCCGAGATCATCCTCCACCAACATAAGGACACCAGCATGGCGCCGTGGTGGGTCCTGAAACGGAGTCAGTATTGATGCTTGCAAAAATCGCCGTGGCGATCGCGATTGTCCTTTGGGTCGGGCTCAGTCATGCGCCTGCACAAGGTGCAGACGCTCGCGCGCGGGCCGAATTTTCAACCACACCGATGGCCGCGCCTGCCGTCGAAAGCGCCCGGGCCGAAGCTCGCCGAATTGCCGAACAACGGCGTTTGGTCGAGGCCGAGTCGGGCTGGCGGCTCTTAGGCGGTGTCACCACTGGGCAGATCAACGACATCGAGGGCGAAAACGCCAACCGCCGTTATGAGCGTCTGCAGGCCGATGCCGGACTGGAGCATCCGCTGCTCGGCGCAAGGCGGGCGCAGCAGCGCAGCATTCGCGATCTAAAGCGCGAGTACCTAAGGGCGAGCGCCCGGGTTGGCCAAACCCGACAGACCAACCGCATCCGGATCCATCGTGCCTATGCCCGCTACTGGCTGGCGCAGATGCAGATCCGGTTGGCCGACGCGTGGTTGGCCGTGGTCACCGTTGACATCCCCGGACTGGAGCAGCAGCGCGGAAAGACCATCCGCGACAGCGAGGTGGATACCCTCCTCGCCGCCGTCAACGCCGCGCGAACCGATCGGTTGACGGCCCGTCAGTCGCGCGACACCAATCGTCGCCTGCTGGAGACCCTCACCGGGACCCGGATTGCGCCGTTTACAGCGACTTGGCCCGATCTCAAGGGGCTTTGCACCCGACTGACCGCCTGGCGTCGGGCAATCTGGACCCAGACCCCGTCGGTGGCGGCCGCCCAGAACGAGCTTGCCCTGCTCGCCAGGACGCCGCGATCGGGTGCGACCGACAGCATCCGTGCCCGGGTTCGGCTGCAGCACAGCCAGATCGTCGAGGACTGGGACGAACAGGGGGACGAGACCAACCTGACGGTGAGCGCGGATATGCCGTTGGCGCTCACGTCGGCGCGGCGGCAGCAGATCGCACTCCACAACGCCGAAAAACGGCTTGTGCAGCGGCGGCTCGAAGCGTTGCGACAAACTCTGTTGGCCGATCTTGGCGCCGAGTTGCAGCGCCTGACAGAGGCACGGCTGCAGCGCGAGCGTGCCACCGAGGCGCTGCAGACCGCCAAACGCCGCTGGCAGGCCGATCAAAGGCGCATCCAAACCGGTATCGCCGGCCCCGGGCGGGCTGGCATGGAGAGCGCCGTCGACTGGTACGACACCGCCCGTCAGCGATTGGCCGCCGAAGTCCGCTGGCTTGAAGCCCGCGCGCCGCTGGAGGTCCTCAGCACCCCCGATTGCCACAGCGCACCGCCGTCCGGCATCCCGTCCGGGGCGCTGCAGCCACCGACCATTGATCCGCCGGAGCAGGACGCATGAACATCGACTTTCGCGGTGAACCCGCACCGCAGCGCTCCAATGGGCTACCGGTTCGTTATGCGCCGGCGCGGCGGGCCATCCCCAGGCTGCGCTGGGCCCTTGTCGCACTGATTGTCACAAGCCCCATCCTCTATCTGGGCTGGGTGGTACTGCGTGGCGGCTGGGTGGTCGAATCCACCGGGCGGCTGACCTACGAAACCACCCGCATCGGTTCGGTGGTCGGAGGCGTGGTCAGTGAGGTGCTGGTGAGCGAAAACGATACCGTCACGCCCGGCCAAACGCTTTTTCGGCTGGAAAACCCAGCAATCAATGCCCGAGTCGAGCATCTGCTGGATGAGCTCGATCGATTGAGTGCCGAGCAGCTCGCGGCGCGCCGCCGCTCCGAGGCCGAGCTGGCGGTCCTTGATGAGCAGATCACCGCCCTGGAAGATTTGATCGATGAACAACATGAGTGGTTGTCACAGATCGAGCTGCTGAGCCGCAGCGGCGCGGTCACCCGGGCCGAGCGCCGGCGGGCCAACGCCGAGTTGCAGCGCAGCCGTGGTGACCTGATTCGGGCGATCGGCCAGCGGCAAGCCCTCGCCCGCAGCATCGCCCAGGGCGACCCGCAGTTACGTGAACGCGAACAAGCGCTGCGCCTGTCCCTGGATATGGCCCGCGCCGACCGCAGCTATCTCAGCGTCAAAGCCCCCGACCCAGGCAGCGTCATCGAACTCAACGTCGAACCCGGAGACACCGTGGGCCCGGGCTCAACGCTGTTAACACTGGCCCGCCCTTCCCGACCGCGGCTGACCGCCTATTTACCGCCCGCCGACGGGGCCTTTGTCCAGCGCAACCGACCGGTGACCGTCCACCTGCCGGATGGCTCGCAACTGACCGGCCGCGTGAGCGATCGCCCGACACTGACCGGTCGCATACCCGACCCCATGCAGTCGATATTCCGCGAATCCGACACCGCGTTAATGGTCCGTATCCGGCTGGATCGGCCGGTTCCGGCATCGATGGCCGTCCATGGATTACCGGTTGAGGTGGAGTTTGACCGTGGCATCACGGTCATGCTCGCCCGCATGGATCTGATCCCGGCCTTTGCCAGCGAAGCGCCCGGGTTACACTGACGCCCTGAACTAAAGCGCGAGGAGAGAGACTGTGACCGAACCGGCAAAGACTGTATTCGTCACCGGTGCCACATCGGGTTTCGGACGAGCCACTGCCCGCCGCTTTGCCAAAGCGGGGTGGCGGGTTGTCGCCAGCGGCCGGCGCCGCGAGCGACTGGATGCACTGGCGCAAGAGCTGCAGGGCGAGGCGGGAGAAACCCATGTCATGACCCTGGATGTGCGCGACAGCGAGGCGGTGAAAAAGGCCGTACAGAACCTCCCCGAGGGGTTCCGGGCGATCACCTGCCTGGTGAATAACGCCGGGCTCGCCCTGGCACCGGAACCGGCCCAGAAGGTGGACCTGGCCGACTGGCACACCATGATCGACACCAACGTCACGGGGCTGGTGAACGTCACCCACGCCCTGCTGCCAACGCTGATCGAGACCGGTCGGGGTGCGAGCATCATCAACCTGGGTTCGGTGGCCGGACAGTGGCCCTATCCCGGGGGGCATGTCTACGGCGCCAGCAAGGCGTTTGTCGAGCAGTTCGGCTATAACCTGCGCTGCGATCTGCTGGGTACCGGTGTGCGGGTGACCGATGTGGCCCCGGGGCTATCCGAGACCGAGTTCACGCTGGTTCGCACCAAAGGCGATCAGGCGGCATCGGATCGGCTCTACGCCGGCACCGAGCCCATGCAGCCCGAGGATATCGCCGATCAGATCTTCCACGTCGCCAACCTGCCGGCCCATGTCAACATCAACCGCATGGAGCTCATGGCCACCCGGCAGGCGTGGTCGCCCTTTGCCATCGACCGAGATTAAGCCGAGTCCCTGTCCGGTTCACCCAGGGCGTGGCGCTGTAGGCGTTTGATCTCATCACGCAGCTTGCCCGCTTCCTCGAACTCGAGGTTGCGGGCGTGCTGGTGCATGGCCTGCTCGAGCTCCTTGATCTGCTTGACCGCCTGGGCGGTGGTGAGATCGGCATACGCCCTCGCCTCCTCGGCGACCTCGGCGTAGTGCTGCGGTGTATCCGGGGCACCGGTCTCGCCCCGTTCCATGACATCGGCAATGGCCTTGCGGATGCCCTGGGGCGTGATGCCGTGTTCCTCGTTATAGGCGATCTGCTTGGCCCGGCGCCGTTCGGTTTCATCGATCGCCCGCCGCATGGAGTCGGTCATTTCGTCGGCATAGAGAATGGCCCGGCCGTTGACGTTGCGCGCGGCCCTGCCGATGGTCTGGATGAGCGAGCGTTCGGCACGCAAGAACCCCTCCTTATCTGCATCCAGAATGGCGACCAGCGAGACTTCCGGAATATCCAGGCCCTCGCGCAACAGGTTGATGCCGACCAGTACATCGAACTCGCCGAGCCGCAGGTCGCGAATGATCTCGGTGCGTTCGACGGTATCGATATCCGAGTGCAGGTAACGCACCCGCACGCCGTTTTCCGAGAGATATTCGGTCAAATCCTCGGCCATCCGCTTGGTCAGGGTGGTGACCAGCACCCGTTCGCCGGCCTCGCTGCGACTGCGAATCTCGCCGAGGACATCGTCGACCTGGGTACTGGCCGGCCGGATATCCACCGCCGGGTCCACCAGCCCGGTGGGCCGCACCACCTGCTCGGCCACCACCGCTGAGTGTTTGTCCTCGTAGGGACCGGGCGTGGCCGAGACATAGACACGCTGCGGGGCGATGGCGTCGAACTCTTCGAACTTCAGCGGGCGGTTGTCCAGTGCCGAGGGCAGCCGGAAGCCGTACTCCACCAAGGTCTCCTTGCGCGCCCGGTCACCCCGGTACATGCCGCCCACCTGACTGACCGTGACATGGGATTCGTCGATAAACAGGATGGCGTCGTCGGGGACGTAGTCAAAAAGGCACGGCGGCGGCTCGCCCGGCCCCCGGCCGGAGAGATAGCGCGAGTAATTCTCGATGCCGTTGCAGTAGCCAAGCTCCTGCATCATCTCCAGATCAAAACGCGTGCGTTGCTCGAGCCGTTGGGCCTCGAGCAGTCGGCCGGCGTTCTGCAGCACCTCGAGCCGCTCGCGAAGCTCCTCTTTGATCCGGTCGATGGCACCGAGCACGGTATCGCGGGGGGTGACGTAGTGGGATTTGGGGTAAACGGTCAGCCGTGGCACCCGCTCGAGCACTTCACCGGTGAGCGGATCGAACCAGGCAAGGCTTTCGATTTCGTCATCGAATAGCTCGACCCGCACCGCTTGATCCTCGGATTCGGCCGGGAAGATATCAATGACATCGCCCCGGGCGCGGTAGGTGCCCCGCGAGAAGTCATGATCGTTTCGCGCATACTGAAGCTGGGCAAGCCGGCGCAGGATCTTGCGCTGATCGACCTCATCGCCGACCTGCAGATGGAGCACCATCTCCAGGTAGGCCGAGGGGTCACCCAACCCGTAGATCGATGACACCGAGGCGACGATCACCGTATCGCGCCGCTCGATGATCGCTTTGGTCGCCGAAAGCCGCATCTGCTCGATGTGCTGGTTCACCGAAGCGTCCTTCTCGATAAAGGTATCAGAGGCGGGGACGTAGGCTTCGGGCTGATAGTAATCGTAATAGGAGACGAAATATTCGACGGCGTTGTCCGGAAAGAACGCCTTCATCTCGCCATAAAGCTGGGCGGCCAGGGTCTTGTTGGGGGCCAGGATCACCGCCGGGCGCTGCTCCTGTGCGATCAGGCTGGCCATGGTGAAGGTCTTGCCCGAGCCGGTCACGCCCAGCAGGGTTTGATGATCATGCCCACGCTGCAGGCTGTCGGCGAGCGCGGCAATCGCCGAGGGTTGGTCGCCGGCGGGCGCGAACTCGCTCTCGAGCCGAAAAGGCTTTCTTGGTTCACTCATGTCAATGCAGCCCTGTGCAGGTTTGGCGTATCATCGCGTCGACTGGACAACAAAACGACGGAGGCGATCCTTGGATATTCAACTTGCTGAGCGCGTCAACCGGGTCAAGCCCTCGCCCACCATGGCAGTGACCGCCCGCGCGGCGGAGATGCGCGCCGCCGGCCATGACATCATCGGCCTCGGGGCCGGCGAACCCGATTTTGATACCCCGGAGCATATCAGCGAGGCCGCCATCGAGGCGATCCGTCAGGGCCAGACCCGCTACACGGCGGTGGATGGCACGCCGGCGCTGAAAAGCGCGATCATTCGCAAGCTGCAGCGCGACAACGCCCTGGCCTACGAGGCCAATCAGATCCTGGTCTCGTCCGGGGCCAAACAAAGCCTCTACAACCTCTTCTCGGCGGTGCTCAACCCCGGTGATGAGGTGGTGATCCCCGCGCCCTACTGGGTGTCCTACCCGGACATGGCGCTGCTCGCCGACGCCACGCCGGTCGTGATCGAGGCAGGCCAGGAACAGCGTTTCAAGATCACCCCCGAGCAGCTGGAAGCCGCCATTACCGACCACACCCGCATCGTGGTGCTCAATAGCCCCTCCAACCCCACCGGCAGCGCCTACAGCCGCGCCGAGTTCGAGGCCCTGGGTGAGGTCCTGCGGCGCCATCCCGATGTGTTGATTGCCAGTGACGATATCTACGAGCACATCCTCTGGACCGAGGCGCCGTTCTGCAACATCGTCATGGCCTGTCCCGATCTTTTCGATCGCACCGTGGTGGTCAACGGCGTCTCAAAGGGCTATGCCATGACCGGCTGGCGGATTGGGTACGCCGCGGGGCCGGCCAAGGTCATCGGCGCGATGAAAAAGATCCAGTCCCAGAGCACCTCCAACGCCAGCTCGATCTCGCAGGCCGCCTCGGTGGCGGCCCTCGACGGCGATCAAAGCGTCATCCCGCCGATGATCAAAGCGTTCCGGGACCGACACGATTACGTGGTCGGCCGGCTGAATGCCATGAAGGGCGTCAGCTGCATCCATGGCGATGGCACCTTCTATGCCTACCCCAACGTCGCCGGCGCGATCGATGCCCTCGAGGCAGTCGCGGATGACACCGCGCTGGCCGAGTACCTCATCGACGAAGCCAACGTCGCCCTGGTCCCCGGAACCGCCTTCGGTCTACCCGGCCATGTGCGGATTTCATATGCCACCAGCATGGACAATCTGGAAAAGGCCATGGACCGTCTTGAAGCGGTTTTTGGCAAGGCGTAGGCCGCTGTCGCATGGGCCGTGGCGGTTGACGACGCGGCCCGAATCGCTACACTAACGGTCTTCTTGACAGGCATTTCCCCGGTAGCTCAGCGGTAGAGCGAGTGACTGTTAATCACTGGGTCGGCGGTTCGAATCCGTCCCGGGGAGCCAATCCGGCGTTGGTGCCCGATCGCGCCTGACCCATGCACCATCCATGAAACTCCTACTCATCCGCCACGCCCAGACCACGGCCAACCACGAAGGACGCTGGCAAGGACACAGTGATTTCCCGCTCAGCGCGCTTGGCCATGCCCAGACGGCGCGGTTGGCCGAGGCGGTCGCCGGATACCTCGGCGCCGAGATCGGCCAACCACCGCACTCGACACATCCATCGGCCAAACCGGTCGTGGTCTACAGCTCACCGCTGGGGCGGGCCCAGGCGACCGCCCAACCGCTCGCCGCGGCCGTTGGACAGCCCGTTGAGACGCTGGAGCCGCTGCGCGAATACGATGTTGGTGTTTTCTCGGGCCATACCTGGGCAGAACTCCAAGCCCGGCACCCGGATGTAGCCCGCCACTTTGCCCAACACCGCGACTGGGATGCCGTGCCCGACGCCGAACCACTGCAACAACGATCAAACCGGGCACGATCGGCAATCGATCAGCTCATCAACAACCACGATGATCAACAGACCGTCGTGGGCATCACCCATGGCGGCTTTCTGCAATATCTCATCGCCGCGCTGCTTGGCACGCCGCGCGTCTGGGGCATCCGACCGGGGAATACCGCGATCTTTGAATTCCACATCAATCGCAAGGCCTATCACCGCCAGACGGCATCGGCCGGTGCGCTCAACTCCTACCATTGCCGGATTCAGCGCTTTAACGACACCACGCATCTCAACGCCGATGCACACGGCACCCATCGCGGCATCGACTAGCCGCGAACCCCCGCGACCGGTTACGGTGCCACTATGGAACAATTCGTCGGCACGAATGTATTGGGCCAACCGCTCGCGGCCTGCGGGATGGATCCGATGACGGGGTTCTATCGGGATGGTTGCTGTAACACCGGCCATGCCGATGGCGGCATGCATACCGTCTGCGCCATTGTCACCGAGGCCTTTTTGAGTTTCTCGCGCAGCCGTGGCAACGATCTGACTGCTCCCATCCCGTTTACGGACTTCCCCGGACTCAAGCCCGGCGATCGTTGGTGCCTGTGCGCCGGCCGCTGGCTGGAGGCCCATCGAGCGGGGGTTGCGCCGCCCGTCGATCTGGCCGCCACTCACGAAGAGACGCTGGCCGTGATCGATCTTGAGACACTCTGGGCGTATTCCGCCGACCCGCCCGGATCCTAGGCCCGGCCCGATCGGCTACGCGTGCAGCCGCTCTTTTGGCACATGCCGGATGTGGCTTGCCACTACGCCGCCTGGGATAGCGGCAATCCGGTCCGCGATCGCAGTCAGACGGTCGATATCAATCCCTGTTTTGATGCCGCACGCCTCGAAGGCGAAAACCAGGTCTTCCGTGGCGGTATTGCCGGTGGCACCCGGCGCGAAGGGACAACCACCAAGCCCGGCTGCGGCGGCATCGAATCGTCGCACACCCGCTTCGTAGGCGGCCAGGGCGTTGGCCACCCCCAGCCCGTAGGTGTCATGACCATGAAAGGCCCATCGGGTGCGTCCATCCGGGCTGTCCGCCTGCACCCGGGCAAAGGCTTCGGCCACCTGCCGAGGGTTGGCGCGCCCGGTGGTATCACAAAGGGCGATTTCGGCATCGCTTATGATGGACTGTACCTCGCGCACCCGGGCGGCAAGGGCTTGTAGCGACTGCCGCCCGTCAAACGGGCAATCAAAACTGGTGGCCAGATTGACCCTGAGCCGCCAGCCCTTGTCCTGGGCCGAAAGCCAGTCCACAAGACCGGCCAGGTCTCGCATTGAATCATCCACGCTGCGGCGGACATTATTCTGGTTATGGGATTCCGAGACCGAGAGCACGTAGCCGAACTCATCAAAGCCATTGGCGAGCGCAAGCTCAATGCCCTTGCGGTTGGGCACAAGCACCATGAAGCGGACCTGCGCCGGCCGTTCGATCCCTGCGGCGATCGCCCCCATATCGGCCATCTGCGGGATCGCCTTCGGGCTGACGAATGATCCCGCCTCGATACGCTGACAGCCCGCCCGGGCCAGGGCATTGATCATCTCGATCTTCGCCTCGGTACCGATGGGCTCGCGGATCGACTGGAAGCCATCCCGCGGGGCGACCTCGACGATTTCCACCGGCTCGATACGCTCAAGCATTGCCGTGACCCGTCCGTGTCGCGTGATCCCCGACCGCCGCCGCATGGCCCTTGGCGACGAACTGGATCGCAAACTGAATCCCCAGCATGGTGAATCCCAGAGGAATGATGGAATACGGAAACACCAGGGGGGTTCCGAATGCGCTTGAGACCCGCTCGCCATATTCAAAGGCTTGCCAGGCGATGATCCCGCCACGCCAGGCGAGCACCGCACAAAAGGCCACCCCCACCGCGGCCACGAAGGCCTCCAGAGCCGTTCTCACCCGCCAGGGCAGATGATTGGCAAAGAATTCGATACGGATATGCGACTCATCGCGCTGGATTTCACCGGCGGTGGCCAGCCCCAGGTAGACGAGCAAAAACTGATTGACCTCCAGACTCCAGCTAGTGGGCATGGCAAAGAAATGCCGCATCATCGCGTCGTAGAAAATCGTCAACGCCATGAACGCCAGCACCACCTGCCCGCCGACGATGAGCGACTGGCTCAACCTCCGCCACAGGCGCGGAGGTTGAGCCATTATTGCCGAGTGACTGCCGGTCATGCCTCGCCCATGGCCAGTGCAATGGCTCGTTCACCTACCTCGGTGCCGACCTCTTCGACCCAAGCGTCGCGGACCGACTGAGCCGCTTGCGAGAGCGCCTGCAGATCCTCGCCCGAGGGTTCGATCATCTCGATGCCGGCATCCGCCATCAACGGCCAGTACTCCTGACCATAGATGACATCGTTGCAGTGGCTGGCGAAATTATCGTCATACCACCGACCCGCGGCCTCAAGCAGCTCACGTTGCTCCGAGCCCATGTTCTCCCAGGTGCGTTTGAGGACAAACGGCGCGACGGTAAATGCCGTCGTGGGCAGTTTGTAGCAATACGCGTACTGCTCCTGGAGGCTGCGGCCGACCACCGTCGAGATATTCATGATGGCTGCATCGATGGTGCCACGCTGCAGCGCGACGTAGGTTTCGGATGAGGGAATCCGCACCGCCGCCACGTCATAGGCCTCAAGCGCCTGAGTGGCCTCGAAGCTGACGATTCGCACCTTCTTGCCGCGCAGATCCTCCAGCGATCGGACCGGGTTGTCCGGCCCGCTCCAGATATACTCCGGCTCGAGGATGCCCCGGCCGGCCGAGATCATGTGCAGATCCTCCTTGCCCAATTCTTCGTTGATGAGCTCGAACAACGGTGACCCCATGGCAAGGCGCTCGGGGTTGCGGTAGAGCTCCCCCACCACACCGGGCAGCCCGGTAATGCCAAGAATCGGCAGCGAGCGGGTCACATACGAGGTGGTGTGGAACATGAAATCGATGTTCCCCGCCCGCAGTGCCGGCAACTGCTCATCGGCCTTGAGAAGCTGTCCCGAGTCATAGAACTCGACATTGAAAACATCGCTGCCCTCGCTTTTGAGAAAGTCCACGAACCCGTTCGAGCCGTAGGACAGCGCCTTGTAGGACTGGGGCAGATAGGTCACACCGGTGAACGTCTGCTGCGCCCGCGCCCAGGGCGACCAAAGCGCCGTCGGGCCGGCAACCGCGGCGGCCGCCCCCAGGGTGCCGGAATACTTGAGAAAATCCCGTCGTTTGATGGTCATCGATCTCTCCTCTCTCTCTTTTTTCCCGAACTAAAGCAGTCCCGGCAACCAGAGACTGATTTCCGGAACCAACACGAAAAGCATGAGTACTGCGAACTGAACCAGAACAAACGGCACAACGCTTGCGATGATCTCTTCGACCGACAGTTGCGGACAGACGCCGCGGAGCGCGTAGAGGTTCAGCCCCACCGGGGGCGTGACCACGGCGATCTCGAGGTTCATCACAAGCACGATGCCAAACCACAGCGGGTCGTAGCCCAGCGCCGTGACCAGGGGCAGCAGGATGGGCGTGGTCACCACGATGAGGGAAACCGCATCGACGAGCATGCCGAGCAGAACGAGCAAGATCATGATGGCGGTGAAAATCGCCCATGGCGGCAGGTCGGTGGCGGTCAGCGCATCGGTGAGCATCTGCGGGACGCGCATGAAGTTCATGTAGTCCCCGAAGATCTTGGCGCAGGCCATGATCAGCAGGATCGCGCCACTGACCTTCGCCGTTTGCAAGAGAATCTCGCCGATGCGTTTCGGCGGCAGCGCCCGGAAGATCACCGCGGCGATGAGAAACGCCCCCACCGCCCCCACTGCAGCCGCTTCGCTGGGGGTGGCCACGCCGGTATAGATCGACCCGAGCACGGCGATGATCAATACCGCCGCATGCCAGATGCCCCCGAGGCTTTTGACCCGCTCGCGCCATGAAATGGCCGTCTCGTTGGCCGGTGCCTCGTGGGGGTTTCTCAGCACCCGAAAATAGATATAAGCCGAAAGCGCCGTCGCCAGGGCCAGTCCCGGCACGATACCGCCAATGAAAAGATCGGCCACCGAAACCCCGGAGACCGCCCCATAGATGATAAACGGCACACTTGGCGGGATGAGCATGGCCAGCGCCCCGGCGCTGACCACCGCCCCCGAGGCAAGGGGGCGGGAGTAGCCGCGCTTTAGCATCTCGGGCACGGCAATGCCGCCGACCGCGGCGACGCCGGCAATGCTCACGCCGCTGACCGCACCGAACAGTGCCGATGCCCCGACCGATGCAATGGCCAGGCCACCGCGCAGCCAACTTAGCCAGCACACCGCGGCGTGAAAAAGATAGCTGCCAATGGGTGTGGCCGCGAGAAAATTGCCCATGAGAATGAAAAGCGGCAGGGCGATGAGCTCAAAGCTATTGAGCTGTCCGAACGCCGAGGTGGGTGCGAAGAACAGCGCCAGTCCGCCGCGCTCCAGATAAAGCCCCAGCAACCCGGCGGCCCCAAGCGCAAGGAAGATCGGCGCACCGGCCACGATCATGGCCAGCAAAAGGACCACCACGATGGCGACTTCCATCTAGATCACTCCCTGCTCGGCGAGCCGCTCAATGTGCTCGGGGGTCATCGCGGCCCAGTCTTGCAGTACCTCTCGGGTGTGCTCACCAAGCGCGGGGCCGGTGTGTTCGATACAACCGGGCGAGCGCGACAGGCGCGGAAAGGCATTCTGCATGGGGATTTCACCCAGTCGGGCATCCTGCATGCGGACAATGGATTCGCGGGCCTGCATGTGCGGGTCCGCCAGCATCTCCGGGGCGCGATAGACATGGCCGGCCGGCACGCCGGCCTCGGCCATCCGCTCGACGATCTCATCGGCATCGTGCGCTCGGGTCCAGTCGGCGATCCGGGCATCCAGGGCGTCCTGATTGCGGCCCCGGGACTGATGATCGACGTAGCGCGGGTCATCCGCCAGTTCCGGGGCACCCATCGCCTCGCAGAGCCGGCGAAAGACCGTATCCTGGTTGGCGCCGATCACCACCTCACGGCCATCCCGACACGGGTAGGCGTTGGACGGGGCGATGCCATCGAGCCGGCTGCCCGAACGCTCGCGGATGCGGCCGGTTTTTTCGTATTCGGGAATGAGGCTTTCCATCACGGTCATGACCGATTCATAAATGGCGCTGTCCACCACTTGGCCACGCCCGCTTCGGTGGCGTTCGTGCAGGGCCATCATCGCGCCCATTGCACCGTGCATGCCGGCCAGGGTGTCACCGATGGAAATGCCCATACGCACCGGCGGGCGATCCGGGTAGCCAGCGATGTAGCGCATCCCGCCCATCGCCTCGCAGACCGAGGCATACCCCGCGCGAGTGGCATAAGGACCGGTCTGGCCAAAGCCGGTGATGCGCACCATGACAAGCCGGGGATTGATCTCGCTGAGTGCCTCGTAGCCAAGCCCCCAGCGCTCCATGGTTCCGGGCCGGAAGTTCTCGATGATGACATCGACCTGAGCGGCCAGCTCGCGGATCACCGCCTGGCCGGCCTCGGTGCGCAGGTCCAGCGTCATCGAGCGTTTATTCCGGGCGATGACCGGCCACCACACCGTGTTGCCATGCGCATCGGTGCTGCCCCACTGACGCATCGGATCTCCGCGGCCCGGGGGCTCGACCTTCACCACCTCGGCGCCGAAATCGGCCAGATACTGTCCACAGAACGGCCCGGCGATCAGCTGACCGAGCTCCAGTACACGAATCCCCTCAAGCGGCCCCATCGGCCTCAATCCTCTGTTGTTTGATACGGTTGATGACGCCTCCCATCCGCAGCAGTTCGCGCTGGCGATCGGTGAGCTCGTGAACAAGGGCAATCGGATCGCCATCGAGATGCGCGTTCACGGTGTTGCCAGCGGCAAGCTGGCCGTGGATGTCGTCGAAGCGGAGTCGACCGCCCGCCTCGAGCCGCCTGGCAGCCGTTTCATCGGCCGGCGAGAGCGGCAGGACACCAAAACAGACGAGGTTCTGCCAGTGCAGCCGGGCAAAGCTCCTGGCCACGACGATCTTCAGGCCCTGCAAGGCTGGCACCAGGGCGGCATTCTCGCGACTTGAGCCCTGTCCGTAATTATCCCCCCCGACAATGGCATGGCCGCCGGCGTCAACGACATCAGCCGCCTTTTCCGGGTAGCCGGCATCGATGGGGGCAAAAAGAAAACGCGCCGAGGCGTGGACGTTGCACCAGTAAGGGATCGCCGTGCCTGCCGGCATGATGTCGTCGGTGCTGATATCGTCGCCGACCGTCAGCAGGATCGGCACGTCGAGCGAGTCGGGCAGCGGCTGGAGTGCTGGCAGCGGCGGGGTGTTGTCACTGATGGCAAGCTCGGGTCGGGCGGCCCCGCGCAGGCCCGCCGGGGCCTTGAGCCCGGCATCCGCCGCCGGCAGGCGATCCGGTTCAGCAAGCCGTGGATAGGCGATATCCAGCGTCCTCGGATCGGTGATTGTGCCAGTGATCGCCGAGGCGGCCGCGGTCTCGGCGCTGCACAAAAACACGCTGTCTTCGGGTGTGCCGGATCGTCCGGGAAAATTCCGCGGGACCGTCCGCAGACTGTTCTGGCCCTGTGCCGGCGCCTGCCCCATGCCGATGCAGCCATTGCAGCCGGCTTGATGAATCCTCGCGCCCGCCTGGACCAGTCGGGCCAGTGCGCCGGATTCAATCATCGCCCCCAGCACCTGCCGGGTGCTGGGATTGATATCCAGCGACACCCCCTCGGCGCTTGGCCGGTCGTCCAGGATCCCGGCCACCGTGGCGAACTCGCTATAGCCGGGGCAGCCCGAAGATCCGATATAGCTTTGATAGACCGGGGCACCGACCGCTTCGGTCACCGGCACGACGTTACCCGGGCTGGATGGCAGGGCAATCAGAGGCTCCAGCGCCGAGAGGTCGATCTGCTCGTGCAGGTCGTAGACACAGTCCGAGTCGGCGCAGAGCGGTTGCCAGACGGTCTCGCGGCCCCGGGCAGCCAGAAAGCGTCGGGTGTTGTCATCGCTGGGGAAAACGCTTGTCGTCGCCCCCATCTCGGTGCCCATATTGGCGATGATATGCCGATCCATCGCCGACAAAGAGGCAACGCCGGGTCCGTAAAACTCGAGGATGCAGTTCTTGGCACCGGCAACGCCATGGCGCCTTAGAAGCTCCAGTGCCACATCCCGGGCCGAGACCCACTCGGGCAGATGGCCCGTCAGCTCGACGCCCCAGATGCGTGGCATCTGCAACACCAAGGGTTCACCGGCGATGGCAAGCGCGACCTCGATCCCGCCGGCCCCGATCGCGAGCATCCCCAGTGATCCTGCCGCCGTGGTGTGACTGTCCGACCCCACCAGGGACTGGCCCGGCACGCCGAAGTGTTCCATGTGCACCGGATGGCTGATGCCGTTGCCCGGGCCGCTGTACCAGATGCCGAACCGTTCACAAGCACTTTTCAAGAACCGGTGAGCATCCGCGGTCAACGGCCCCTGCTGAACCAGGTCATGGTCGATGTACTGGACCGTGGGCTGCGGCACCGCGCGCTCGACCCCCATGGCCTCGAGCTCGAGCATGACCAGCGTCCCGAGGATATCCTGAAGCAACGCCTGGTCCATGCGCAGTGCGATTTCTTCCCCGGCTCTGGCCCGTCCCTCGACGAGATGATCCTCGATAAGCCTGGCGCTCAGGGTTTTGCCCGCCATGCGCCCTCCTCCGAACGATTATTTTTGGATTTTCGGAGAGGTTCTCTTTATTGGATACAATTTGCAAGCCGTTAACCCGGTTTATCCAGATTTTTCGATGTGCGGGTGCAGCATTGTATGCAGTTCAGCGGTGGGACGACTCGGCCAGCGGCGCGTCGCTGCGGTGATGCGCCGGTCGGGCCGCGAGAATGTGCGAACGCATGACCGCCGCGGCCCAGACCGGATCCCCGGCTTCAATGGCCTGCAGGATTTCGCGGTGCTGCGTCATGCTGCGCGCCATTTCGCTGGCGTTGTAGCGGTGAAAACTGCGTGTGGTCATTGGCGCTTGAACGATGGCATTGACCAGACGCTGGAGCCGCGGGCTGCCGGCCGATTCCAGAATGGTTTGATGAAACTGGTCGTTAAGCGTTGCGATATCCTCGCGGCTTTCGCTCTGCTGCGCGCTGCTCAGTGACTCCATGGCATCCACCAAATGACGCAGCCGGGCAATCTCGCTTGGTTGCATCCGGGTGGCGGCACGGCGGACGGCGTGGGATTCGAGAATGCTCCGCAGCTCGAACACCTCGTCGGCGTCGTCACGTGTCCACTCAACAACCCGCGCCCCCCGGTGGGGAATCTGCTCGAGCCACCCCTCGGAAACCAGCCGCCGAAGGGCCTCGCGTATGGGCGTACGACTGATCTGGAATTCCCGGGCCAGGCCCTCTTCGCGGAGGAACTGTTCGCCGTCGTAGACCCCCTCGAGGATGTTCCGGCGAATCGCCCGATAGACCCGCTCGGTGGCGGTGGTGTGTGGCGTTGACCGCGTCTTCGTCATTGCTTGGTGCCCATCCCTGCTGACTGACCCCGGGGCGACGATCCCCGTGGGTGTTCGTGTCAGATTAGCAAAACCGCAAACCGGGTTGATCGGGATTAATGTTTGACACCGATCGATGCTGCTAGGCTCTGGGCAATGACAGTTGATTGTTGGTGAGTTGGCGATGAGCACATCCCCCCGTTCGCAGAACAACCATCCGCCCGCCTTCTGGCTTTTCCCCGTCGGCGTCGTGCTGGCCATGGGGGCTTCCATGCTGCCGGGGCAGTGGCCGCTTTATATGGTGCTGGCCCTGAGCACCGCGGTTCTGGGCCTGCCCCATGGCAGCCTCGACACCGCGGTGGCCACACGCTATCTGCATTTGGACAACCCGCTGCGCATGATGATGTTTCTTGGCGGTTACATGCTGCTCGCCGCGCTGGTGCTGGGATTATGGTGGCTGGCGCCCAATGCGGCGCTTGCGGCATTCCTGCTCTACTCGGCCGTGCATTTCGGCGATGATGTCGCCAACCGGCTGGGCCGGATCGGGGGGGTCGGCTATGGGTTGTGGATCATCGGACTGCCAGTCGCGCTGCAGCCGACGCAAGTGACCCCGATTCTCGAAATGCTCGGGGCCGATCAGGCCGTGACAATTGTCGCCACCGGGCCCTGGGTCCTCGCCATGGGGGGTCTAATTCTCGCCACCAGCCTGGCGCTGCGGCCCGAGCGGTCGGTCAGTGACTGGCGCGATCCACTGCTGCTGGCGGTCACCGCCGCGCTGCTTCATCCGCTGGCGTACTTCATCGCCTACTGGTGCTTTCTACACAGCCCACGCCATCTTGAAATCGCAGCGCGGGACCTGGGGCTGTATGGCTGGCGCGAGCGGTTGCGCGCGGTTGCCCCCACGACCCTCGCCACCTACGCCCTCGCCCTGGCGGCGGTCCCCTTTCTCATCGGCCTGCCCAGCGATGCCGTGCTCATGCGAGTGATCTTCATTGGCCTGGCCGCGCTGACCGTGCCGCACATGATCCTCGAGCTCATTGCCAGCCCCCGACGGAGCGAGTGACCCCGGAGCGGCTAGCGATCGGCCCGCCAGGCGGTCCAGCCCGCCCAGGCCACCGCGGCCCAGGCGATCATGAGCAGGGTGCCGCCCACCGGTGTAACGAAGGTCAGGATCATCACCCCGCTCCAGACCGCGAGGTAGATGCTCACGCTGAAGAGCACCGTGCCCCAGACCATCAACCAGGCACCAATGCGCAGGCGTTTGATGACATCGGTGCCTAGCGGCAACACCAGCCCAAGGGCAAGCGCCAGCAAGGCAACGGCATGCACCTGGTTGTAGCGAATCGCCGTCATGAGAAAACGAAACGACTCGGCGTCGATATTCGGACGCAGGGCGTGCTCGGACCAGGCACCAAACCCCACCGAGAGCAGGCCAAGCAGACCGGCAATGAGTAGAAGAGAACGCATGCAAACCCCTGTCAGGCTAAGGTAATCTGCCATCTTTTGATCGCAACAGGCAGACATCATAACAATGCAAGGGACACTGGCGCTGGCGATGGACAACCTGACATCGCCGATCATTCTGTTTTTCGTCCTCGGGGTCATCGCCGCATTCGCGCGCTCCGATCTGTCCATCCCCGAGGCCATCGCCAAGGGGTTGTCGATCTATCTGCTTTTTGCCATCGGCTTCAAGGGCGGTGCCAGCGTTGCCTCCCACGGCGTTGACGGGACACTGGCACTGTCATTGTTGGCGGGGCTGGTGCTCTCGTTCGCCCTGCCGGTCATCGCCTATGCCCTGCTCAAGGGAATGACCCGGCTTTCAGTCACCGACGCGGCCGCGGTTGCCGGTCACTATGGCTCGATTTCGATCGTCACGTTTGTGGCGGCCAGCTCTGTGGCCACCACCGCCGGCCTCTCGCCCGAGGGATACATGGTCGCGGTGGCCGCGGTCATGGAGGCACCGGCCATCCTCTCGGCGCTGTGGATCATCGCTCGCTCCAGCCCGGCGTCCGCCGAAATGGAGGAAGGCCTGATCCGCGAAATCCTGCTGAATGGCTCGATCGTCCTGCTCGTTGGCTCGTTCTTGATCGGCTGGATCACCGGTGACGAGGGCCTGACGCTCATCGAGCCGTTTATCGTGGCGCCTTTCCAGGGGGTGCTTTGCCTGTTTCTGCTCGATATGGGGCTTGTCGCCGGCCGTGGACTGCGCGAGGCGCGATCGGTGCTCACGCCCGGCCTCTTCGCCTTTGGCGTGATCATGCCACTGATCGGTTCTGTCACCGGCCTGGGGGCAGGATTGCTGATCGGGCTGAGTACCGGGGGGGTTTTGTTGCTGATGACGCTGGCGGCATCGGCCTCCTACATCGCCGTTCCAGCGGCCATGCGGGTCGCCCTCCCGGAAGCCAACCCGTCAATCTATCTCACGCTCTCACTGGGTGTGACCTTTCCTTTCAACCTCACCCTGGGGATCCCCCTGTACCTGGCGGTGGCCCAGACCCTGACCGGAGGCTGAACCATGCAGACCCATAAGGCTAAACGCGTGGAAATTGTCATCGAAGCGGTCATGGAGGAGCGCCTGAGCACAGCACTGATCAAGGCAGGCGTGACCGGTTTTACCGTGCTGCCGGTCATCAGCGGCTCGGGCCGCTCCGGCCATTGGTCCGGCGAAGGACAGGTAAGCCGTGTCGGCGGCATGGTCAGTGTCAACTGTATCGTCCGCCCCGATCGGGTGGATGCGCTGCTCGATGCCGCCTTTGGCGTGGTCGAGCGGCATATCGGCGTCGTCAGCGTCATGGACTGCGAGGTCCTCAGGGCAGAGCGCTTCTGAGCCCTCGATCACCCGCCGCGGTCCTCGCCCGCCAACAGGGCAAGTGCCGTTGTCGTTCGATCGGCGGCGGTCTCCAGCAGCTGGCGGGGCAGATCGGGAAGGCGCCGGCCAAAACGCGCCGGTACCCTGACCTGATAACGGCAGCCGCCCTGCTCGGTAGCTGACCATGCGCCGATATGGGGCGCACCGGTGGCTACCTGGCATTCAAGCGCATTGAGGGCCTCGCACTGCTCAGCCAGGGCGGCAGCATCATCGATTGCTCCGGGCAACTGGAGCACGAATTCGAACCCTGGACCAATGGCGGCGATTCCGGCGCCGACAAACAGCGAGGCACGGGCCCCCGGGGGTATCGCTTCACCGACGGGCAAGGCGGTGAGGCTGTCGGCCGAACGACGGGTGACCCGCCAGGCCTGCGGATCGACGCCCGCGATGCTCTGAATCCCGTTGCGCCAGACACCCAGTCCGGCCCGGTTGAGCTGACGGTTGGCCGCGGGCGGTCGGTCAAAGAGCGCCGTCCCGGCCTCGAGGGCAACCAGACAGGTCAGCTGGCGGCCGGTCGGATGCCAGGGAACTTCCCGGTCAATACACACCCGACTGACAAGCGACAGCCCCTCGCGCGCGGAGCTGCGACCACCGGGCGATCCGGTCAAAGCGCCAATGGCATTGCGCGGATTGAGTTGAAAGGCCCGCGTCCGGGCTGAGCCCGGCATCGCCAGGTTGCCCCGCAACACCGTCTCCAGACGCAACGCGCGATGCTGACCCCCATCGCGCCCGGCAACCGTTTGCTCCTCAATGGTAGTTCGGGTGTTCTCCTGGATTACCGTTACACCGCCATCGGAGACCTCCAGCGCCACACCCGGGCGCGCTTCAAGCGACTCGACAAGATCGCCGCGCCAGTCACCGACCGTTGATTCATTGGGGGGCATGACCAACCCTCTATATCGCATATTTATATATAAAAAGTCCCAAATATTCTTTTGGAAACTAACGGGAGCGGACTAGACTGCTGTTACCGAAAATCAAGGCTGATCAGGAGATCAAAATGCGTATCAAAGGCCCAATCCGGCGACTAGCCATCACGTTGTCACTGGCGCTGGGCGCCAGTCTAGCCCATGCCAACCCGGACGCCCTGGTCTCAACCCAGTGGCTGGCCGACAACCTAGAGCGGGAAGATGTCCGCGTGATCGAAGTGAGTGTCAACCCCGGAAAGTTCGAACGTGGACACATCCCGGGCGCGGTGAATTTTCGCTGGCACACCGATCTAGTGGATACGGTAAGCCGCGATATCATCGCTCGTGACGGTTTCGAACAGCTGCTGCGCGATGCCGGTGTCTCGAGTGACACCGAAATCGTTCTTTATGGTGATAGCAACAACTGGTTTGCCGCCTGGGGGGCATGGGTGTTCGACATCTACGGTGTCGACAACGTCCGCCTGCTCGATGGCGGCCGTAACAAGTGGGAAGCCGAGGGAAGGCCGCTGTCCATCCGGCCAACCAGCTACGATGCAGGCGATATCACGGTCGCCGAGGCCGATTATTCGATTCGTGCATTCCTGCCCGAGGTTGTCGAGATCGCCAGCAGCAGCGACCCGTCAGCGCAGCTTGTCGACATCCGCTCCGCCGCCGAGTACGAGGGCCGCATCATTGCGCCGGAGGGCGTGGATGAACTCTCGGTCCGGGCCGGCCACATTCCGGGCGCTGTCAACGTCGGCTGGTCGAATGCAGTGGACGAGGACGGGACGTTCAAATCGGCCGAAGAACTGCGCGCTATCTATGCCGAGGCCGGTGTGGACGGCAGCAAACCGGTGATCACCTACTGCCGGATCGGCGAGCGCTCGAGCCACACCTGGTTCGCGCTGTCGAAGATCCTTGGCTACGAGGTGAAGAACTACGACGGCTCGTGGACCGAGTACGGCAACTCGGTCGGGGTGCCCGTCACCAACCTGGCCGGCACGGTCTGGGGCGGGCAATAAACCCGCCGCGGCCATGACCTACGCGGCTATCAACACCGCCCCGGCGCATCGCCGGGGCGGTTTTATCTCGCAGACGGTCGCCGTGGCTGTTGCACTGGCACTCATCGCAGGGGCGTGGCGATTGGCGGGCATGGGTGACAGCACCCTTGCCCTGTCGTTGTTACTGGGCGCCGGATTCGGTTTGTGTCTGCAGCGCTCGCGGTTTTGCTTTTTCTGCGTCACTCGTGATTTTCTCGACCATCGCGATGCCCGCGGATTGCTGGGGATTGTCGCGGCGCTGGCCGTCGGCACCCTGGGCTATCATCTGGTCTTCGGGCTTTTTCTGCCCGACCCAGGGGGCGGCCGGCTACCACCGGATGCACACATCGGCCCGGTGAGTTGGGTCCTTGCCGTGGCGGCACTGGTTTTTGGCGCCGGGATGGCGCTATCCGGCTCATGCATCAGTGCCCACCTCTACCGCCTGGGCGAAGGCGCCGTCGCGTCGGTCATCGCGCTGATTGGCGTGCTGATCGGGTTCGGGCTCGGGTTTTTGAGCTGGAACCACCTCTACCTCGCCGGCATCGATCAGGCCCCTGTGCTGTGGCTGCCCGCCCATCTGGGATACGGCGGATCGGTCCTGGTTCAGCTATCGGGACTGGGCGGGCTGGCGGTCGTGCTGATGATCGGCCACCGCCGCCGCCAACCGGCGGCCCCGGTGGATGAGTCACTCGATAATGGCGGTGTTGCGCAAAAAGTCCTCGCGGAACGCTGGCCGACCTATGTTGGAGGTTTGCTGATTGGTGCGCTGGCGGTGGCCGCCTACCTGCGCGTGGCACCGCTGGGTGTGACCGCCGAGCTGGGCAGCATTGCCCGAACGCTCGGCAACCACGCCGAGCTGATACCGGCACGATTGCAGGGACTCGATGGGTTTTCGGGTTGTGCCACCATCATCAAGGCCGGGCTGTTATCGACCAATGGCGCATTCATTGTCGGATTGGTCATGGCATCGCTTGCCGCGGCACTAACGGCGGGCCAGTTCGGGCTCCAGCCCGCCCCCTTTGGCAAAAGCGCCCGACACCTCGCCGGCGGCATCCTCATGGGTTGGGGGGCGATGACGGCGCTGGGTTGCACCGTCGGCACGCTGCTGTCGGGGATCATGGCAGCGGCTCTGTCCGGGTGGGTATTTGCGTTTTTCTGCCTTGCCGGCCTCTGGGCGACTTGGCGGGTGATGGGTTTTTTGAACCGTACATCCACCCGGGGTTAGATGCCGGGCACAATGGGAATGCCGCTGCATCCTGCAAGCAGGATGAGTGTCGTTGTGGCGATAATGAAGAAACGCATGGCGCCTCCGGCTGTCCCTGCCGGTGAGGATAAAACATGACGCGCCTCAATGCTTGGTCTTTTCGCACCATTGCAGTGCAAAATTATATTGACCTGCCCTGCGGCGAAGCGTAGTTTTTCGTCAGTTTTAAACGGAGGACGAACCGATGGATCTGTCGACTCTCAGTCTTGGTCAGTACACATTCGTACAGAATGCGTTCTCGTTCGGTCTGGCGGTTATGGCCGCCGCCACGCTGTTTCTGTGGTTTTCCCGCAGTCACGTGGCACCGGCGTATCGCATGGCGATCACCATCTCAGGTCTGGTGACGGCAATTGCCGCCTACCATTACCTGCAGATCATGCTCTCATGGGAGGCCGCTTTCTCGGCCGTGGGCGGTACCCTCGAGGTCACCGGCTATCCCTTCAACCAGGCCTATCGCTATGTCGACTGGCTGCTGACCGTGCCGCTGCTGCTCGTCGAGCTCATCCTCGTGATGCGTCTGTCGAAGAGCGAGACCGTCTCGAAGAGCGTCACTCTGGGCGGTGCTGCCGCGCTGATGATCGTCCTCGGTTACCCGGGCGAGGTGTCCGAAGACGCCGGCACGCGGTTCACCTTCTGGGTGCTGTCGATGATTCCGTTCATCTACATTGTCTACCAGCTGGTGGTGGGCCTGAAGGGATCGATCAGCAAGCAGCCCGAGAACGTTCGGGGCCTGATCAACGGCGCCGCAACGCTTGTCGTGGTCTCCTGGCTGTTCTATCCGCTGGTCTACCTCTTCCCGCTGATCGGCCTGACCGGCGGTGCCGCCGTCACGGCTGTCGAGGTGGGCTACACCATTGCGGATATCGTCGCGAAGGCGGTCTTCGGCATCCTCATCCTCACGATTGCCATGCGCAAGTCGGAGGCCGAGGGCAACAGCTAAGCCCAATCGGTCACGACCGATTGGCTTAACCAGCCGAAAAACCGGGTATGGCCCGCCGGCACTGTCCGGCGGGCTCATGCCTGATCAGCCAGAATGGTGACCCCAGTGGCGACGACGCATGTCTCCAGACCAATGCAGGAATCCGGCCGGGTTGCCGACTCACCGAATATCGCCGATGTCGACCGGTACATGGTCGAACGGCTTCAGCAAGAAACCCCAACACCGGCCCGCGATGCCGCGCTCTATCACCTGAGCACCGGCGGCCAGCGGATGCGGGCCCATCTGGCGCTGGCAAGTGCCCGGGTTTCACTCAACGAACACGACAGCATCCAGGCCACCGCTGCCTGTGAGCTACTGCATAACGCATCGCTTATCCACGATGACATCAGCGATCGCGACCTCTTTCGCCGCGGATGCCAGACAGTCCGGGCGCGTTATGGCGACAACATCGCATTGTGCGCCGGCGATCTTCTGCTCACCACTGCCTTTGCGACCGCCGCCGGGCTGCAGGACCGCGACCACGCCATGCGTCTGACCGCCGACATGGCCACGTTGAGCAACCGGGTGATCGGTGGACAGAGTATCGAGCTCGCCGCCGTTGACCATTCTGATTTCAACCGCCGCCAGTACCTCGCGGCCACCCGAGGAAAGACCGCGCCGTTCATCGAACTGGCGCTGGGCGTGGGCCGATCGGCGGCCCGGCAGAAAGGGTTCGACGGCACGACCTGCCACCAGCTGGCTGAGGCCATCGGCCTGGCCTACCAGATCCTCGACGACCTGGATGATCTTGGCGGCAGTCACGAGGGGATTGAGCACCAGCCGCTGCATGCCCTGCATGCCTGGTGGCACCACCAAAGCATCGCCCGCCCCGATGACCGCAGCCTGACCCACCGCCGCTGCCTGACCCACGTGCGGGCGGCCGTGAACCGGGCACAGACCTGTCACCGGAAGCTGCCCATGCCCCTGCGGGCGGCCGTCGGCACGCTCCTTCGCCAGCTACAGGAGAAAGCCGACCGGAGCGCCCGCCGCATCGACGGCGGTCTCCCGCAGTGAGCGCCACCGCTGCGGTTCTCGGGGGTGGATTCGGCGGCATTGCCGCGGCGCTGCGGTTGCGTGCCCGGGGCTATAGCGTGCAGATCATCGACCGCTGCCCCCGGCTGGGTGGGCGCGCGCAGGTCTTTGAGCGCGGCGGCTACCGCCATGACGCCGGCCCGACGGTTCTCACAGCGCCCTGGCTTTTTACCGAATTATTCGAGCTCTTCGGCGAGTCGCTGACCGACCATCTCGAGCTCAGGCCCCTCGATCCCTGGTACCGGTTTCGTTTTCCCGATGAATCGCAGTTTGATTACGCCCCGGACATGGAGCGTATGGAGTCCGAGATCGCCCGATTCAATCCCGATGATGTAGCGGGTTATCACAGGCTTCTGTCGGAGTCACGCGAGCTTTTTGAGATCGGCTTTCGCGAATTGGGCGATCAGCCCTTCCATCGTGCGGGGTTTATGATCCGGCAGGCCCCGCGACTGCTGCGGCTGCGGTTTGACCGCAGTGTCTACAGCATGGTCGCCCGGCACATCCAGCACCCCTATCTTCGTCGGGCGTTGTCCTTACAGCCCCTGCTGGTGGGCGGCAACCCGTTTGACACCACCTGCATCTATGGCCTGATCCACTACCTCGAGCGCGAATGGGGCGTTCACTTTGCCATGGGCGGAACCGGCGCGCTGGTGGACGCGATGGCGGGATTGCTGGAACGCCAGGGGGTAGTGGTCGAAAACGGTCGATCGGTGACCCGATTGGGCCGGACAGGCCGACGGATTTCATCAATCGACCTGGATGATGGCCGGCAGATCACACCCGACGTGGTGGTCTCGAACATGGACCCGATGCATTTGTACGGCGAGCTGATGGACAACCCACCGGTCGTGGCCGGCATCAAGCGGCGCATCGCGGCCCCGTCAATGGGGCTTTTCGTCCTCTATTTCGGCACGGACCGGCAGTACCCGGAGCTCGCCCACCACACGATCTGGCTGGGCGAGCGCTACAAGGAACTGCTGCACGACATATTCGACCGCAAAGTCCTGTCCGACGATTTCTCGCTGTACCTGCATCGCCCCACGGCCACCGACCCGGGCTTTGCCCCACCAGGGCATGACAGCTACTACGTGCTCGCTCCCGTCCCCAACCTTTTGGGAGACATTGACTGGGCGCAGGAAGGACCGCGACTGCAGCGCCGCATCATCGAAGCCCTGGAACGCTCGATCATGCCGGGGCTGAGCGCTCATGTGCGCTCGGCTTTTCACATGACACCCGAGCATTTCCGCGAAAACTACCAGAGCGTCCACGGGACCGGTTTCAGCATCGCGCCGCTTTTTCGACAATCCGCCTGGTTTCGTTTCCACAACCGCGCCGAGGGCCTGGACAACCTCTATCTGGTTGGCGCCGGCACACACCCGGGTGCCGGTCTGCCCGGTGTCCTCTCCAGCGCCCGGGTCCTCGACCGTCTGATCGACTCGACCGCGGCGGAGCCGGCTGCATGACCCCACGCGAAGTTCTCGCCCGTCATGGCAGCAGCTTCTACACCGCCAGCCGGTTGCTACGACCCGAAGACGCCCGCGACATCGCAACGCTCTACGCGGTTTGCCGGCTGATTGATGACCTGGCCGACGAGCACGACAACGCCGGTGATCGGATACAACCCCTGCTCCGGGCCCTGGAGGCAAAGACCCCGGAGGCGATCCCGGTGGATGGTTTCGCCGAAATGGTCCACCGCCGGGACCTGGACCTGGCGCCGTTGCGGGTGCTGGCCGCCAACGCACTGCAGGAGTCGGCCGACGATCGCCTGATCGCCGATGAGGCAGAGCTGCTGGATTATTGCTATACGGTGGCAGGCACCGTTGGCGAACTCATGTGCCCGTTGCTTGGCGCCGATCCGGCCAAGGGCCGTGAGGCGGCCATCGCTCTGGGGACCGCCATGCAGCTCACCAACATTGCCCGCGACGTCCAGGAGGACGCCGAACAGGGCCGTCGATATCTGCCCGGTGAGTGGCTTGGTGATCTCTCGCCAGCGACCATCGCCGCGGCACGGCCTATCCATCGCGAACCGGTCCGAGGCGCCATCCGGCGCGTTGTCGAACTGGCAGAGACCCAATATGCAATCGGCGAGTCGGGCCTCGGCCTGATCCCTTTCCGCAACCGTCAGGCGATCCGGGTAGCAACCCAGCTCTACCGGGCAATCGGCCTGCGCGTGGTTGAGCAGGGCTGCGAATACTGGCGCGGTCGGGTATCGCTGACCGCCCGGGAGCGAGCCACACTGGCGGTGCAGGCCGTCGGCGGCCTGGTTGCCGGGAGACCACGGCATAGCGCATGAGTCGCTGGGATATCGCCCTGATTGGATTCGGGGCCGCCGCCATGAGTCTTGCCACCCGGCTTGGCCGGATGTACCCCGGCACGATCCTGATCATCGAGCCACGCTCGCTGCCCACCGATGACCGCACCTGGTGCGGCTGGCGAACCAAAGACCATCCCTTCAGCGATCGGGTCACAAGGCAATGGTCACGATGGCGGGTCAGCAGCGGGCCGGCATCCATTGTCCGGGGCAGCGAGCGCTATCCATACGAAATGCTCCGTGCCGGCGATGTCCAGAAGCGCGCACTTGAGACCGTTGAGCGCCGCTCGGACTGGCAGTGGGTCCCAGGCCGACTGATCGAGGCCACCCGACAGGCCCATGGCTGGGCGCTGGCACTGGATAACGGCCAGACCCTCATGGCCGATCAGGTCCTCGACAGCCGCCCCGCATCGCTTAAGTTGGCCCGGCCCTGGGTGTGGCAGAGCTTTGTCGGCTGGGAGCTATCGCATCCCTCGCTGGATGGCAGCGAAACCGTCGGGCTGATGGACTTTACCGGAGACAGCGATGCGGTTGCGGAGTTTGTCTACGAACTCCCCATCCAGACCGGGCAGCATCTGCTGGAGTGGACGCGGTTTACCCCGTCACCACCGCCGGCGGAGGAAATGGAGGCCTGCCTCGAGACCCACCTCCAGGCCCGCGGCCTCGGGAACGCCCGGATCGTGCGACGCGAAACCGGGCATCTGCCCATGGCTCCCATTGCCCCGTACAACCGTGATCGCTGGATGCGGATTGGTACCGCGGGTGGCAGCATGCGACCGGCCACCGGCTATGCCTTTCACGCCATCCAGCGCTGGGCGGACGATGCGGCCCGCTGCCTGCTGGAAGGCCACCCCCTTCAGCCACCTCGACGCCGCCGGCTTTTGGACTGGCTGGATGGTGTCTTTCTCGAATCACTCTGGCAGACCCCGGAGCAGGCGCCGGATCGCTTTGCAGCGCTTTTCCGCCGAACCCCGCCGGAGGCATTGATCCGGTTTCTGGCCGGGATCCCGGAACACCGTGACCTGATGCGCGTTATGCGTGCCCTGCCGCCGGGCCCGCTGCTGGCCGCGGCAATTCGCCATGGTCTGCGTCGCGACCGTCGTTGAACTGCAGCGCCGCCAGATGGGCATACAGACGGTCCCGTGCCAGCAGCTGATCGTGGGTCCCGATCGCCCGCAGGCAGCCATGATCGAGCACCGCGATGCGGTCGGCATCACGGACCGTTGCCAGGCGATGGGCGATGACAATGCTGGTCCGGCCCGCCATGAGATGGCCAAGCGCGGCCTGGACCTGTTGCTCGCTTTCGGCATCCAGGCTGCTCGTCGCCTCATCGAGTAACAACAGCGCCGGATCCCTCAGCAGCGCCCGGGCAATGGCGATGCGCTGACGCTGGCCACCGGATAGCTGCACACCGGCCGGCCCGATATCGGTATCCAGTCCCTGCGGTAGCGCATCGACAAACTCACGACAGTGGGCGGCCTCGGCCACCGACTCGATCATCGCCGGGCTGGCATCCGGATCGCCGAAGCGGATGTTCTCGCGGACGGTTCCTGTAAAGAGCACCGGTGTCTGGGCCACAAGCGCCATGCAACGGCGCAACGACTGCGGATCGAGGTCACGCAGGTCGACACCGTCAAACAGAATGCGACCGGCACTCGGGTCGTAGAATCGCAAAAGCAGCGCCATCAACGTGCTCTTGCCGGCCCCGGAAGGCCCCACCAGGGCAAGGGTCTCGCCGCAGCGGACCTGCAGATCAAGCCCCTGTAGAGCGGGTTGATCTTCGCGGTTGGGATAGCAAAACCCCACATCCTGCAACTTCACCTCACCGCGGATCGGATCACTCAGCGGCTGCGGCTCGTCGGGTGGGCGAATGGCCGGTTCGGTATCCAGCAGCTCAAACAGTCGCTCCGCCGCGCCGGAGGCCCGAAACAACTCGCCGGCCACCTCCGAGAGCACGCCGACGGCTCCGGCGGCGAGGACTGCGTAGAAGATAAAGGCGGAGAGCTCACCGGCGGTCATCGTCCCGGCAAGCACCGCATGTCCGCCACGCCATAACACAAAGGCCACGCCACCGAAGGCGAGCAACAGCGCCACGGCATTGAGCCCGGCGCGCTGGCGGATACGTTGCACCCCGATGGCAAAGGCCGATTCAACCCGTTCACGGAACACACCACGGTCGATCGGCTCGTGAACGAAGGCCTGGACGGTCTCGATACCGCCGAGGGTCTCGCTGGCGTAGCTGCCCACATCGGCAATCCGGTCCTGGCTCAGCCTCGAAAGGCGGCGGACCCGGCGTCCATAGATGAGCATCGGCGCAACCACCAGGGGAATGCCAACAATGACCAGCCCGGTCAGCCCGGGACTTGTGACCACCAGCATCACCAGTGTGCCGGTCAGAAGCAGACTGTTGCGCAGCGCCATGGAAAAGGTGGAGCCGAGCACACTCTGCAAAAGGGCGGTATCGGTTGTCATGCGCGACTGGATCTCGGCGGTGCCATTACGTGCGTAAAAACCGGGCTCGAGCGCGACCAGCCGATTGAACACATCCTGGCGCAGATCAGCCGCCATCCGCTCACCCAGCCACATCACCCAGTAAAAGCGCATCGCCGATGCCACCGCCAGCACCAGCACCACACCGGCAGTCAGTAGCAGTGCCCGGTCCAGCGCCGCGGCGGTCCCGTTGGCAAACCCTTGATCAATCACCAGGCGCAAGCCCTGACCGATTGCCAGCACGCCGGCGGCGGCGACGATCAGGGCAACGGCAGCGACCAGGGCCTGGCGCCAGTACGGTTTGAGATAGCCGGCCAGCCGCAGCAGTCCGCGCAGACGTCGATCGCGGGCCGGGGGACGTTGGGTTGCAGGACTCGATTGGCGCATCCACACAATGTACCGGTCGAGGCCCTAATGCCCAATCGCTGAAGTAAAAAAACGTGGATGCCCATCATCCTTTATGCACACCCACGTTGGGGGAGGAGAAGCGTATTAGCCCCGGCCGAGCCCCGGCAGGCGGGCCGCTTCGACGATCTCGATCCAGTAGCCGTCCGGATCACGGACAAAGGCAACATCCGGCAACTTGCCCTGCTCCGGGCGTTTGATGAATGGAACCTCGTTGTCATCGAACCACGCCACGGCGTCGTCGAGATCCGGCACCGAGATACAGATATGACCAAAGCCCTGCGGTTCGGAATTGCCATCGTGATAAGCAACGTCCGGGTCGTCCTCGCTGCCCCAGTTGTGGGTGAGCTCGAGAAGCCCGCGCTGCGAGAACGTCCACACCGTCCGATCTCCGATGTCCTCGGGCGGGTCATCGGTCCCCGCCGGACAGTTGAGAAAGTAAAGCGAGAAGTTCAGCTCGGCAAAGTCCAGCCGCCGCAGAACGCGCATGCCAAAGATATTGGTGTAGAACGCCAGAGACCGCTCAGGATCTTTGATGCGCATCATGCAGTGGTTGAGGGTAAATCCAGCAGTTCGATCCGAGACATTCTCGGCAACGCCCGGATAACGTTCGGTATTGAATGCCATGGTGTTCAAGCTCCCTGTACAGATTCCCATGGTAGCCAGAAGATCACGGGGCGGATGACGACTCCGCCCCGTACGAGGGTGGACTAGATGGCCCGGGCGGCCATCTGCTCGGCAATATACTCCGCCTGCCGGATGGCAAGGCTGACAATCGTCAACGTCGGATTTTCGGCCGCCCCGGTGGTGAACTGACTGCCATCCGAGATGAACAGGTTGTCCACATCATGGGTCTGGCCAAATCCATTGCACACCCCGTCCAGCGGGCTGGCGCTCATGCGACAGGTACCCAGGTTGTGGGTGGATGGATAGGGTGGCGTTTTATAGGCCTTTTTGGCGCCGGCCGCCTCGTAGACGGCGATACCGCGTTCGAAGGCGTGGTTACGCATCGCCACGTCGTTGGGATGATCATCAAAATGCACATCCGGAACGGGCAGGCCGTACTGGTCCTTGAGCGAGTCATGCAGCGTCACGCGATTGCGCTCCTGCGGCATGTCCTCACCCACCAGCCACATGCCGGCCATATGCGTATAGGCGTCCAGCGCCTCGGTAAAGTCCCGTCCCCAGGCCCCCGGGTCGAGGAACGCGGCCATGAACGGCAGACCCAGCGACAGCGTCTCCATCTCGTAGCCACCAGCAAATCCCCGGGATGGGTCGTGAATGGACTCATCCTGGATGATGCCGGCCATGGTGGTGCCTTTGTACATGTGCACCGGCTCTTCGAAGGTGGCGTAGACGCTCCCGGTCATGTGACGCATGTAGTTGCGTCCCACCTGCCCGGAGGAGTTGGCGAGCCCGTCCGGGAACCGACTGGAGTGCGAGTTCAGCAGCATACGCGGTGTCTCGATGGAGTTACCGGCCAGTGCCACGGCCCGGGCTGCCTGACGCTGCTCGTTGCCATCGGCGTCAAAGTACACCACACCGCTCACCTGCCCTGCCGCGTTATGCTCGATGCGGGCGACATGGGACTGCGGACGCAGCTCGGCATGGCCCGTGGCAAGCGCCCGGGGGATTTCCACATAGAGGGTTGACCATTTGGCGCCGGTGGCACAGCCCTGGAAGCAGAACCCCCGCTGCAGGCAGGCCGAGCGGCCGTCCCGCGGCACGCTGTTAACCGCCATGTTGCCGGTATGGACCTGCTCATAGCCAAGCGCCGTGGCTCCCGCATGCATGACCTTGAAGTTGTTGTTACCCGGCAGGCCGGGACGGCCATTGGTGCGGGTCACGCCCATCTTGTCCTCGGCACGGGCGTAATACGGCGCCAGATCGTCATAGGTCAGCGGCCAGTCGAGCAGATTGGCACCGGGGATCTCGCCGTACTCGGTTCGCACGCGAAACTCATGAGGCTGGAAGCGCAGACTGGCACCGGCCCAGTGGGTGGTGCTGCCGCCGACGGCCTTGCAGATCCAAGAAGGCAGATTGGGAAAATCCCGGGAGACCCGCCAGGTTCCGGAGGTGGTGCGGTTATCCAGCCAGGCGAGCTGGCCGAAGGACGCCCATTCGTCGGCAATAAAATCGGAGCGTTTGTGCAGCTGGCCCGCCTCGAGGATGACGACATCGATCCCCTTGCGAGTCAGCTCGTCGGCCAGGGTCCCGCCGCCGGCGCCCGAGCCGATGATCACCACGACATCACTGTCATCGTGGCCGAAGGTGGTTTTGTTCTCGTAGGACTCCATCACTCAATCTCCTCAACCAGCCGAACCGTAGACGGGGCCACTGGCCTCCGCCGGGGGTTCGGGCAGCCATGTCAGGTCGTTGAAGCCGCGCTGAAGATAGCCGGCATCCCCCAGCTCGCCGCCATAGCCGAAATGCCGAAAGGCCATTTCGTTGTTGTAAAGCGAGACCACGGCGGTGGAGCGGACCTTCTCGAACATCTCCGAGCCGGCAATCGCCCGGACGTGCATGAACTGCCGGTCTTCGTCGAGATCCAGCCAGTCACCACCGGCCCGCTCGTTCAAATGTTCGATGCCGGCGGCCATCATGTTGCGGACATCGCCGTCCGCCGAGGCGGCGTCGAGGTCTTTGACCACCAGCGCATAGACCGCGTCCTCGAGCGTGTCGTGGGGAAAGATATGTCGGGTGAGTTTAAGGAGCACTTCGCCCTGTCGACCGGTGAGACGCTGCAGCTCGAGCGCCCAGGACTTACCCGGTGCCAGGATGGCGACCGGCAGACTGGTCATGGCGAGGGTGCCCATCAGTGTGGAGCCGGTCGCTTTGAGAAATCCGCGACGGCTGACTGAATGGTCCAGCATTGTGAATCCTCCTCCTGGTTGAACGGGCTGACGTTCTGATGCGTCATGCCTGTGGTCGACATTAAGGCGCAGGGCACAGGCATGGGTAGTAGCGCGCTACTACGTGGCTTGCATCCGCTATCAAGCGAGAGTAAACATCGGGATAAGGCATGGACGCCCGGACGGTTTCACGTCGGCCGAGATTCCAACAATTATCGATCCGGGAGGAGAGAACCCATGTGTGAGGTGTATTCGTCGACACCCACCGAGCGCTATGAATGCACAACCCGCTCGGTGCGACTGAACGGCTTTGTAACGAGCGTGCGGCTGGAAAACGAGTTCTGGACGATTCTCGAACAGCTCAGCGCGTCCCAGGACATGTCCGTGCCGCAGTTCATTTGCGAAATCCATGATGAGGTGCTGGCCCGCCGCGGTGAGGTGCGCAACCTCGCATCCTTGCTGCGCGTATGCTGCGCCCGCTTTATCGAGAACGTACAATGCCCGACAGAGTCACCAACAACCGCGCCTTGGCAGGCTACCGGCTCCTGAGGCGATACCAGTGAGGCAACCAAGCGGCAATGCATATCTCGGTTCTACAAGCCAAGATCCACCGGGCAACGGTCACCGAAGCCGACCTCGAATACGAGGGCAGCATCACCATTGACCGCACGCTCCTTGACGCGGCCGGGCTGCTGCCGTTCCAGCATGTGCATGTCTACAACATCACCAATGGGCATCGCTTCGAGACCTACATCATCGAAGGCGCGGTCGACTCCGGCGTGATCGGCATTAACGGCGCGGCCGCCCATCGGGCCGGCGTCGGCGATCGCATCATCATCGCCGCCTACGCCACAGTGGACGTCCAGACGGCCAAAGGATGGCAGCCACGGCTGGTGTTCGTGGACGAGCACAACCGGTCAAGATCCCGCGAGCGCTAGACGCGCCAGCAACCCGATGCCGGTGAGCCGGGTGGGCACATCATCGTCCCGCTCGCTCATGACGACCGGCACCCGCAGGCCTAACAACAAGCCCGCGCCCCGGGCGTCGGCGAGGTGGTGCAACTGCTTGACCAGCATACTGGCCGACTCCAGATCCGGTGCGACCAGGACATCCGCCTGCCCCGCGACGGGCGAGACAACGCCCCGGGCGCTTGCGGTGGCCGGCGATATGGCGGTATCAAAGGCCATTGGCCCATCCACGACTGCCCGAGGGATCTGCCCGCGGTCGGCCATTTTGCATACGGCGGCGGCATGCAGCGTCGAGGTCAGGCGTGGGTCGATGGCCTCAGACGATGAGAGCATCGCCACCCGCGGCGATTCCACTTGCAATGCATGGGCCAGCTCCACGGCATTGAGTACAATATCGCGTTTGGCAAAGAGATCCGGATGCACGTTGACCCGGGGGTCGGCGATGAGTAGCGGCCGTGGATAGGTCGGCACATCGAAGGCCATGACCTCGCAGGGGATCCGCTCGGTGCGCAGTCTGGCGTTATCGGCGAGCAGTGCCGTGAGCAATTCGTCAGCGGACAAGGCACCTTTAATGAGCGCCGCGACCTCGCCGGATGCTGCCATGGCGGCGCCCTTCTGCGCCGCGGCATGACTGTGGGGGACGGATACGCAAGCATATGGCCCCAAATCCACCTCCGCATCCGCAGCGGCCTGTCGAAGGCGCTCGTCGGGACCGATCAGCACCGGTTCAATGATGCCCGTTTCAGCGGCCTCGATCGCGGCGCGAAGCGGCGCCGGCTCCACGGGGTGCACCAGCGCTGTCTTAATCGGCGCCACGTAGTCCGTGTTGGCCAACAGTTCGTGCAGCCGCCCCCGCTCGGCAAGCCGCACCGTGGGCATGAGCGTGCGAGGGCGTCGGATTTTCTCGGTGGGGGCCAGCACCCGAGCCTCGCCATCCAGCACCAGCGCATCGTCCTGGTTGTGGCAGGCGCAGGCAAAGATCACCTGGTTTTTGTCGGCGATCTTGTCACGCACGGTCACGGTGACATGAACCCGGTCTCCCAGTCGCACCGGCGCATGAAAGCGCAGGGTCTGGCCCAGATAGATCGTGCCGGGCCCGGGCAGGCGCGTCCCCAACACGCTCGAGATAAGAGCACCGCCCCACATGCCATGGGCGATCTGCTCATGGAAACGGCTGCCACGCGCGTACTCTTCATCCACATGGGCGGGATTGACATCGCCGGAGATCACCGCGAAGAGCTTGATATCCTCAAGCGTGAGACGCTTGTCCACAGCGGCGGCATCACCAATGGCCAGCTCGTCGAACGTGCGATTTTCAATCAATCCGGCCTGCGCGCCATCGCTCATGCGCTATCCCCCACCGAACTCGTTGTGATGTCCGCCATCTACGTAGTGGATCCCCCCGGTGACCGCGGCGCCGGCGTCGCCGATGAGCCAGGCCGCCGTATTCCCCACCTCCTCGATGGTGACCAACCGCCGCAACGGCGCCCGCGCCGTCGCATCCGCGGCCAGGGTATCGAAGTCTTTCAGCCCGGATGCCGCCCGCGTGCGGATCGGCCCGGGTGAGATCGTATTGACCCGTATCCCGGACGGCCCAAGCTCCGAGGCCAGATACCGCGTGGTGGACTGCAACGCGGCCTTCACCGGCCCCATGAGGTTGTACTCACCCACCACCTGATCGGCGCCGTGATAGGTCATCGCCAGCAAGGCACCGCCCCGATCCATAAGCGGTTCGGCATGCCGGGCCATGCGAATGAACGAATGGCAGGAGACATCCATGGCCAGACCGAATCCTGCGGCGGAGGCGTCCGTGACCCGGCCATGCAGATCTTCCAGAGGCGCGAAAGCAATGGAATGGATGACGAAATCCAGACGCCCCCAGCGTCGCCGGGCCCGGTCGAACAAACCGGCAAGCGATGCCTCGTCTTCGACATCGCATAGACAGTACTCGGGTCGGCCCATGGCCTCGGCCAGCGGCATCACAAAGGGCTCGGACTTCTCGCTGGCGTAACTGACGATAAACGTCGCCCCCAGAGCATGAAGCGCACGGGCGCAGCCAAAGGCGATGCTATTGTCGTTGGCAAGCCCGGTGATAATGCCCACCCGGCCTGCCAGCGAGAAGGCCTTGAGCCCCAGGGGCGGGGACGGGTGGTTGGTTGGCGTATCGGTCATGCGTTCGGCTCCTTAAAAATACCCCATCCGCACTGTGACGCTGCTCTCAAGCGCCAGGCGCTCGGCATCAGCGGCGTCTAGTTCAACATGAACCACCCGCCCGCGATCCGCCGAGTCATTCGCCACCGAATCCGAGAGGGTCAAGATACGATCCACCTGCCCCGGGACGCGGACATTAGCCGCCTCGATCACTACGTCTTCGCCCAGACGGGGCAGCCGCAACAGGGTCTGAGGCAGCTCCCAGCGGACGTAGCGCCGATCTTGATCGAGTAAGCGGACCATCACTTCCCCGGGGGTGATGCTGTCGCCTTCCGATATCACACCGGCGCCGATGGTCCCTGACTGACGCGCGAGCACCCGGCGGTTCTGCCACTGGGTTGCCACTTCGGCGCGGCGGATCTGCAAGCGGCTTCGATCTTCCATGAGTTGTGCCAGCAAATCAGGCAAATTGCGCCGTTGTGCCCGGTTTTCTTCCAGACGGGCGCGGGCATCGCTGTATTCGCGTTGAAGCCCGGCGCGGGTGAGTAGATCCACGGCCCCCGGGGTACGGTCCGTTCGCGCCAGCGCGTCGCGGAGTTCTTCCATACGACGCCGAAGCGTGGGCTCCATGCGCCGTGCGACCATGAGTTCACGGCGCACCGCATCGATGTCCTGTGCACGGTCGGCGATGGCCGCATCGATATCGCGCAGGGCCTCCCCCCGGCCGGCGCGGTTTAACGTCACCAGCAAGGCCCCCGGATAGACCCGCTGACCGGGCCGCACATGCACCAACCGGACATCGGCCACAAAAGGCACCGATACGTCCCGTACCGGAGCGGTGACAACGCCGGGGCCTTCTAGCACCAGGTAGGGCCGGCCAAAAAAATACAGGGCGTAGCCGATCACAGCGAGTACCATCAGCGAGTAGATCGTCCGGGCGAATCGCCCGGAGGTCTGATAGCGCTGATCGTTGTGATCGACCTTCTCGCCCGAGTGCAGAATCCGCATCAGTGCCGTCCATTCAGCCGCTGTCGGACCCTTGCCGGCAGATAGCCATCATGGACCGAGGCATGGCCGATTGCCTCGCTGAGATAGGCGTAGAGCCGGACGAGTTTCATCAGAATACCCTGATAGAAGGGAAACACCGGCAGCAGTAACACCTGGAAAATCGGCACCGGGCCGCGATACCCGATCAAAACCGGCGCCAGGGTTATAGCCGCGATCATAACCAAAAAGAGATACCCCCCCGCGAGGAACGCCGGCAACTGCTCACCGGGCACGCGGGTGAGGATGGGCAGGAAAAGCGGCATCAGCAGCGTTGGCACCAGCGTGAAGAGCACATAGTCATAGCGCTGGAGTGTATTGGCGAGCGGCTCGCCAGCGCCCTGTTTACGCAATTGGTGAAACTGCAGGATCTGAATACGAAAGGCATCCCGGTCCCAGCGGAGCCGCTGCCGGATCAAGCCCGGCAATGTCTCCGGGGCGTTGGTGTACGCCCAGGCCGCCGCCTCGAAATGCACCTCGTGGCCGGCTCGACGAAGCCGCAACGTGGTGGCGAGATCCTCACCGGAGCCGGACGAAAAACCACCGGTTGCGGCGAAAGTGGCAGTTCGATACAGGGTCAAGGCGCCGGAACAGCAGGCCACCGCACCAAAGGTATCGGCAAACTCGCGGCCAAAGTCGATGGCCGTCATGTATTCGAGCTGCTGCAGCCCGGTCCAGAGACTCGCCGCGTGGTTGGCCACCATGATATTGCCCGAGCAGGCCGCGGTGGCGGGCCGGTCTGCCATTCGCGCCCGCAGCGCGGCAATGGCCTCCGGGTCAAGCCGGGTGTCGCAGTCGATGAATAGCACATAGTCGCTTTGCACATACTGCAGCGCAATATTGCCCGCGGTGGCGCGCCCCATGCGCCGATCGTTAACGACCAGCATGTCGATATCGCCGCGGTCCCGTAGCGCCGAGAGCACCGCCACAGACCGATCCGTCGAGCCGTCGCATACGACGATAACCCGTTCCGGCGACAGGCGCTGGCGGCGGAGACTCGCCAAAGAGACGAGCACACCTTCGGCGTTATTAAAAGACGGGATGACCACCGTAACGTCGCTTATCCCGCTCTGAGCGGATACCAGTCCGCTTGGCGTCTCGCGCACCGACCGGCGCAGGCGGCTTAACCCGAGGCCGGTGATCGAGAGCAGATCCCGTGGAATATCGAAGATGAAGACCGTTGCGACCGTCGCAAGGGGACTCGCGCCAAGGAATACAGCGAGCCAGTGGACAATCTCACCCATCGCCATCGACCCTGCGGTACTGCCACAACCGGTGGAATTGCACGTCCTGTAGGTCATGCGCTTTGTGGCATTGCAGACACAGCAGTTGCAACGCCGGCTCCGGCGATTCGGCATTGCAGTCGATGCATCGGTAGGTCTCGCCCACGGGCTCGCTGGCCTGGGGATCCCGGGCCAGCGAGGCGTGACACTTTGGGCACTCGCCAACCGCCTCAATGCCGTCGGGAGCCGGAAAAATCCCGGCACAGGGGATATGGTGATAGAGGGACACCGTCACCAAATTGGCTGACTCGCACCGGGCACAGCGCTCGTCAATGATGCACTGGTGACACCGACAGACAGGGCAACGCGCGCACCGATGCCGGACCATCGATGTCGCCCGGCCTTCGCGCACAAGCGCGTCCAGTGCCCCGACATCGCGCCCCACGCCATACATCCGCTCGGCCGGCACCGCAAGGTCGGGCTCCAGCCAGTCGTCGGTCGGCAGGGCTTCGAGCAACATCGCGGCGGCAGTGCGTCCATCAGTCATCATCGCCGCCATTGCGCCACTGTCTCAGGAACTGACCATTGAGGTAGATCTCGGTACCCACCCCATTGGTGATCCGGTTGCCGTCCCGGGTGAAGACACAGCTCTCGGTGGACGAGCGAGTGCAGCCGAACGCGCGTGCATCGAGTCGAAAACGCTGGGCACCGAGGATCGTGCGATCAAGATTGCGCCCGGCCATCAGGCCGAGGGACGCCTGCGCATTGGCAACCAAATCCCGTGGACTCAAAAACCTCGCCACCTGCGTCTCCGACAAGCCGCTAAGGTTGGCTAACGCCTCCAGCCCCGCGTCTGTGAACGTCTCGGCATCCAGCAGCACCTCCCCCACGGCCTCGAACCACGCCTCAACCAACGCATGGCCGAGCCGCGGCTTACGGTCGATCAACGCCCCATCCACCATAACCCCACCGATCAGTTCGCCGCCCAGCGAGCGGCTCGTGCTAATCGAACGGAATTCGGGCAATACCTGCAGCTGACCGAGCACTGGCGCGCCCACCACCATAGTATTGATCTCGCCACGAATGGCCCGCTCCAACAGTCGGGGCGCGGGGGTATTGACCAGTTTGACATCGCCCATGTCCAAGCCGGCCCGCTCGAGGACGCGGAATAACAGATAGTGGCTCGCGGTGTTGAGCGGCAGGTGGATCGTCTGGCCGCGGAGATCCCGCGGATGGCGGACCGTCCGGCTGATAAGCCCGTGAGCGCCGCGGGAGAAGTCAGTGACCACCACCACGTGCGTATCCCGCGGCTCAGCCTCCACCGTCCCGATCATCGTGCTGAGTGTGCTCGTGACGGCATCGATGTCGCGCCGGCCGTAGGCGGCCACGGCATCCGCTTCGTTGGCGAACCGAATAATATCGATCCGCACGTCGTGCCGCCGCTCAATCGCACGAAGCGTCCCTGCCCGTTCGGCGATACTCCAGGGCAGTCGGCCCATGTCACTCGTCGTGCCTAGTTGGAGGACCTCGACGTCATCCGGGCGACTGGCCGGGTCGGCCGCTCGGGGTTGCCCCGTCTCTTCGCAAGCAATGAGCAGCACCGATCCAAGCAGCGATAGAACAAGGCCTCGCTTTCGCATACCCCACGAACCGTCCATGTCACCCGAGCGTTCCGAATTGTCATCCTACCGCATGGGGGCGCAATCCGTTCTCTGCCGATTCTGCCACCGCATCGCTCACCTGTTCGGCGGTGATCGCCGACAGCGTCCAGCCCAGATGCCCGTGGCCCGTATTGTAGAAAACCCCGGGCCGCCGACCGGCCCCGACCCGCGGCATCATATCCGGCATCATCGGCCGCAGCCCGCTCCAGGGCACCGCGCGTCGGGTGCTCACGCCCGGAAAGCACTGCTCCACCCAGTCGACGATCGGTTGGATGCGGTCGTTGCGAATGTCCCGATTGAAACCGTTGAATTCGGCTGTACCGGCCACCCGAAATCGATCCACGCCCAGGCGACTCGCGACCAGTTTGGTCTCATCATCGAGCAGGCTCACCCAGGGCGCTGCCGACTGTGATGCCTCGTCATCGAGATGGACGGTAATGGAATAGCCCTTGACGGGGTAGACATTCACACGATCGCCAAGTCGACTGGCCATCCAGCGGCTTGCCGTCCCGGCGCAAATCACCGTACCTTCAAAGCGCTCGCGCCCGGCACCGGCGTCAATCCACACGCCGTCTCCATCGCAACCCAGATCCTGGATCGTCGTTTCATACCGCATCTGCCCGCCGCGGCGCTCAACCGCCTGAGCGAGGCCGTAGGTGAACTTGTGGATATCGCCGGTGGCGTCGGATTCGGTGTAGAACCCGCCGTAGAAATCACCCTTGAGATTGGGCTCCAGCGCACGCATTTCATCCGGCGTTACCGCCCGACGCTCGAGGCCGCCGCGGGCAAGCAGCCGGGTCACCTCGGCGGCGTGATCAAAGCCGGCTTTGTCCCGGTAGACATGGAGGATGCCGCGTTTTTCGAGGTCGAAATCGATCTGCTCGTCCTTCGCCCACTGGAAAAGATAATCCCGTGCGGCGATGGCAAGACGGGCCGTCTCGCTGGTGTTGCGCTCGTAGCGGCGAATGGCTGCGATGAATTCTGCAAACCAGCTTAGCTTGTGCCAGGTGGGTTTCGGATTGACCAGCAGCGGGGCATTGGCCCGGAACATCCACTTAAGCCCCTTTTTAATGATGGGCCAGTGGTTCCAGACTTCGGCGTTGGAGGCGGAGAGCTGCCCGCCATTGGCAAAGGAGGTTTCCATGGCGGCGTAGCGCTGCCGCTCGAAAACCGTGACCTCAAATCCTCGGTTAAGCAGCGCGTAGGCGGTGGTTATTCCGGTCACGCCACCGCCGATAACGGCGATTTTCTGCATCAGACTGTCTCCCGATCGGCTCCAGTGCACTTGCCATCGCCATGGCGATGACCCGTACCCCTTCCGTCCTGGTGCCTGAGAGATTCACGGCCGGGCAACGCCCTCTGCCGTTTGCTCCTTCGGCGAGCCCACGCCCGGGGGCGCGGCTGCTTTTCGGAATCGATGCCGCGACAGCGGTCCGGTGGCCTGAGAGATTCCGGGGTCGTTGCTCCTTCGGCGCCGCCACAGTTCGATCGACTGCGCGGACTCTCCCGCTGACGCTAGCTAGGAGTTTCCAGACTTTGGCACGGCATTGCAATCACCGACGTCCGATAGCTTTCACCCTTTCCTCCGACGCGCGCCGTCGCCTTGGACGATAGGCTAGTGATGGGCAAACCAAGGAAAGTCCACGGATGGATGGGCCCAGGCAGGGACTGGTGTCGGTGCGGCTGCAGCCCGTACCGACACCGCCATTTTCAGCGACAATCAGGCCGGTCCGGTCAGGGTCGTGAAGGCCGACGTCACTACCAGAACAGCGCCAATCAAGGCACCCTCAATCAACAGCGAGCGCTGCATACGGCGACCCGCCTTCGATTCGCCGCGTTGCAGGGCCGGTGTCAGACGACGCTTATTAACCGCCGCCGCTGCCATGACTAGAACAAAAATCCCAAGCTTGAGGGCGAAAAGCTGTCCATAGGGGGTTGTCGTCGCCGCCAGGGGATTCCCCAGAATACGAGTAAGGGTCGCGGCACCCGTAATGACGAGCAGCCCGACCGCCACCATCGCTCGCCGGCCAAAGACCTCTCCGATCGCGCCGGCAACCTGCGGCTGAGTTCCGGATAATCGATAAAGCGGCGGGAAAACCCCCAGCCAGAATCCCAGACACAACAGATGCGTCAGTAATAGGACCTGGAACCAATCATTCGACAGAGCGGCTACATGTCCAGTCATCGTGAAGGCGGCACAAAATAAAACGGCACCCGCAAGGCCTGCGACCGCTGCCGTCCGCCCCGGCAAACCTGCGATCATCACAAGCATGAGACCGGCGCTTTTGCCTGCCATGGCCAAGCCATTGGGCCCGTCGAGCACGAATCCCCAAAGCGCCGGATCAACGAAGGCCTGCCATTGCCCCCCCGCCAGAAAAACGGCCTCGAGGCCGATCAACGCCCAGGCAAGCACCAGCGCCAACAGCGCTATCCCAGCCCCGCGTGACCGCATCACAAGCTCTTCATCAGCGGGAATCTCGTGGATGAGCCACAGGCAGAAAAGCTGACCGGCCGCCACAATCCCGCTCGCGTACGCCAGGGCCTTAACGGCGACAATGCTCGCTTCAATCAGCGTCAACGCGAAATTCCATCTCGGCGGCCATACTATGACCGTCTTCGGACAACCCGCGCCAGCTCAAGCGGTAATCCCCGGGGCCGAGGGCCGGCAGATCCACGACCAACTGCTCGGCGGGATCGCGGCCTGCGTTTGCGCTCACATCAAATGTCTCGCCCCGTGCCGCGGTGAGTTCGACACTGATCACGCGCATCGGGGCGTCGAACTGCACCGTTACCTGATCCGGTGCCGTGCCAAGCACCGCGCCGTTGGGTGGCTCGCTTTGCACCGTTTGTGAATGCGCCCCGGCCGTCGAGCTGCCCCCTATGGCGGCCCAAAGGAGCAGCGCCGCCGCGGCGGCCGTTATACCGTTATATCGTTCCATTATTTCTATCCAGCTTTTCAATCGCTGACACTATTACAGAGTTCACGCCCAGGATAAATCGTATGGACCGCCGACGCTGGCTGCTTGTGCCCTTTTTGTTGCTCGTCATGGGCATTGCCAACGCCCAGAGCGAGCCCACGCGCCTTGAGGTTGGCTATATGCCGATCCTGCCGGTGGCGCAGCTTTTTGTGCTCGAAAACGCCGGCTGGGCCGATGGGGCGGACCTGGCCCTTGAGCTGACGCGGTTTAGCAGCGGCCCGGCGATGGTCCAGGCGATGGCCTCGGGTGAACTGGATGTCATGTATTTTGGCATCGGCCCGGCGATGGTCGCGCGTTCCCGCGGCATGCCCATCACGGTACTGGCATCGAGCATTCGCGAGCAGATCGGGTTGGTGGCCCGGGGCGAACTGGCCACCGCCTTTGACCGGGCGGATGGCGATGCCGCCGAAGCGATCGCCGCATTCACCCGCGAGACCGGCGAACGACCACGCATCGCCACCTTCCCCCAGGGATCGGTCCCGGATACGGTGTTGCGGCACTGGCTCATTGAGCAACTTGGCATCGGCACCGACGCGGTGGAGATCGTCTCGATGGGGGCTGATCGGGTCCAGCAGGCCCTCCTTGCCCGGGCCGTCGACGGTGCGTCCATCCTCGAGCCCATCCTCACCACGGTCCGTGACCGGCTGCCCGGCGCCCGCGTGGTCGCTCGTGCCCCGGAAATGCTGCCCGGGCAACCCGGCGCGGTTCTGGCGGCGCGGGAGCAGGTGCTGGCCGATCACCCAGATGCGCTGCAACGACTGGTCGAGCTGCATGTGCGCGCCACGACCATGCTCGAGAACGAGCCCGTCGCGGCGGCACCCCATGTCCGGGAATTTGTGGGCAAGCGGCTGATTCCACTCGAAACGGTCGAGGCCGCCTTGCAATCGCCGGCCTCCAACTACGCGGCCGACCCGCACGGCATCCGCGAGGGGACCCAGCGCATGCACGATTTCCAGATCGGACAAGGGAGCCTGACCCAGGCCGTTGATCTGGACGCGCTTTTCGAAACCCGCCTCTACGACCAGGTGGACGCGGCAGAATGAGCCACCGACGCCGTCTCTTCGCCAGCGCCGCCGGGCTGATCGGGTTCCTTCTGCTCTGGGAGGCCACCCTGCGCTCGGGGTTTCTACCTGGTACCCTGGTACCACTCCCGTCGAGTATCCCCGGCGTACTGGCGGCGGAAATCCGCGATGGCATCTGGCAGACCATGGTGCTGTCGAGCTTCCGCCACTACGCGATCGGACTGGCCCTGGGATCGAGCCTGGGCATTGTCGTGGGGGTCGCCGCCGCCTTGTTGCCCTCGTTCAACGCGCTCCATGCCTGGCTTGCGCGACTGCTCCGGCCCATCCCGCCATTGGCATGGATCCCCTTTGCCATTATCTGGTTTGGCATCACCCCGACCGCCGCTGCGTTCATTATCAGCATCGGCGTTTTCTGGATTAACTACTTCGCGAGCTATAGCGCCGTCGAGGCCATCGACCCGGGCTTCAATGAGGTCGCCGCTGCGTTCGGACAAAGCCGGGTCGACCGGCAGCTGTTGAAGGTCACCCTGCCGGCCGCCGCGCCGGGCATCCTTGGCGGACTGCGCGCCGGGCTGGGGCAGGGCTGGATGACGGTTGTCGCAGCCGAGCTCTTTGGCATCACGGGCATCGGGCAACGCATGATGGAGGCCTCCAGCCTGCTTGCGACCGACATCGTCGTGGTCTACATGCTCACCATCGCCGGGCTGTACGCCGCCATCGATGCGGCCTTCATGATGGTACAGCGCTATCTGCTTCGGTGGCAGCCATCATGAACACGGCCTCCGCAGTACTGACCGCCAACGCCCTCAGCGTGGGTTTTGATCGCACACCGGTGCTGACCGATGTGAGCTTCGCGCTGCAGCGGCAAAAGCTCATTAGCGTGGTGGGCGCCTCCGGCGCGGGTAAATCCACCCTGCTCCGGGGTCTGGCGGGTCTGCTCCCTCCGCTCGCCGGATCGGTCACCCTCGCGCCCCAGACCGATCCCGGCACCCGGGCCTGGTCGATGGTGTTTCAGGCACCGCGGCTTTTCCCGTGGCGGCGGGTGCGCGCCAACGTCGAACTGGGCCTGGAGGGCCTTGGCCTGAGCGCCGGTGAGCGCCGGCTGCGCGCCGAGCGCTATTTGCAACAGGTGGATCTGCTGGCCTGTGGCGATCGCTTTCCCCACCAACTCTCCGGCGGGCAGCAGCAGCGGGTTGGCCTGGCACGGGCCCTCGCCGTGGAGCCCCGGGTGCTTTTCATGGATGAGCCCTTCTCGGCCCTCGATGCGATCACCCGCCGACGGCTGCAGCAAAACCTCATCCAGTTGCGCCAGCACACCCCGGCGGCCATCGTCTTTGTCACCCATGACATCGAAGAGGCGGTCCTGCTCAGTGACCGGGTGCTGGTACTGGGCGCCGATTCAGGGGGCCCGGCACGGATTCGCGGCGATATCGCCGTCGACCTGCCAAGCGAAGACCGGCGGAATGCCAGCGGCTTTCGATCCATCGTGCGGGCGGTGGAGGGCATGATCCGCACAACGCCGCACAGCACCGACCATACCGACGAGGATCCCCGTGATGCTGCGAGTGGTTTTCCACGCCCCCACGCCTGAGGCGTTGGATCGCGCCCGACGCAATCTGCTCAATTTCCGCGTTGCCGATCCGGAGGCCGAACTGGTCATCATTGCCAATGCCGGGGCGGTCAGCGCGGCGCTGGCCAATCCGGACCCGGATACCGACGCCGCCTTGCTGGTGTGCCGGCGGACACTCGCCAACGCGGGCATCACCAACCAGCGCCAGTTGGCCGAGACCGATTCGGCGGTGGTCGAGATCGCCCGTCGTCAGGCCGAAGGCTGGCAGTACATCCGCAGCTGACAGTGGGCGTTGTAGCCGCCACACTGGGGTGATGAAAGAAGCATCCATTGCCATTGTCGGCGCCGGGCTCGCGGGCCTGACCGCCGCGCGGGTTTTTCATGAGGCGGGCCTGGACCCCCTGGTGCTGGAGGCGAGCCCGAGAATTGGCGGTCGTATCGAAAGCCTTCAGGGCGAAGATGGCAGTTATCTGGGTGACCTGGGGCCAAACTGGGTCTGGCCGCCTTTCCAGCCCGTGGTCCAGCACTGGCTGGATCGACTGTCGCTGCCGGTGTTCGATCAATATGAGCGCGGCGACGCCATTCTGGATGGCTTTGCGCCACAACCGATGCAGCAGCCACTCCCCGGTCAATATGGCATCGCCCGGCTGGTGGGCGGGCAGGCCCAGTTCATCCAGGCCATGGCCAAGCCACTTCCCGACACGGCGATCCAGACGGATCAGCCCGTCACGCAGGTCACGGCCCGATCGGATGGCAGGCTGGCGGTTCACGTCAATCACGCGCCTGCCATCTGTGCTCAGCGGGTGGTGATGGCCGCGCCGCTTCGCGTCATCCACGAGCGGATCGCATTACCCGACCATCTGGATCCGACGCTGGACCAGGCTCTGCGGACCACCCCGACCTGGATGGCGGCCCAGGCCAAGGCGGTCATCCGCTATCGCGAGCCCTTCTGGCGAGGCCGGGGGTTGTCCGGCCGCATCGCCAGTCGCACCGGTCCCTTATTCGAGGTCCATGACCACACCACCAGCGGCGGAGCGCCGGCCCTTTTCGGCTTTGTCGCCACCCCTTACGAGGCGCGCGAACCGGAAGCACTGCGAAGGGCGATTGTTGCACAACTACAACGCTGCTTTGGCCAATCGGCGGCGCATCCCCTTTCAGTGACCCTCCGTGACTGGGCGACGGACCCCTGGATCTGCGCCCGAGCGGATCTGACCGGGCCCATGGAGCATCCCCGCGTCGCCCCTGATGTGCTTCGGCAGGGGCATCTCGATGACAGGCTCTGGTTTTGTGCAGCCGAGACCGCCACACAGAGCCCGGGGCTTATCGAAGGGGCGCTTGCCGCCGGCGAGGCGACGGCCCGAGCCGTTCTAAAACTCGACCCGCGCGCACGGATCCACCATGAGGCGTCGTAACTTCTCCCGCACCATCGGCATCGACTACTCCGGCGCTGCCACCCCGGAGAAAGGCCTGACCGGACTGCGGGTCTATTGCGCCGGTATTGATGGCGCGCCGCAGGAGATCCGGCCGTTCGATGACCCGCGCCGGCACTGGTCAAGGCGATCCCTGGCCGCCTGGCTGGCGCAGACGCTGCAGACCCCCGTGCCGACCCTGGTGGGTATTGATCATGGCTTTGGCTTTCCCCGGGCCTGGTTTCAGGCCCACGATGTCGCCCCGGACTGGGAGGCGTTTCTCGCCGACTTACCCGCCGACTACCCCACCGATCAGGCCGGGGTCAGCGTCGAGGCGGTGCGCCGGGGTCGGATCGGCCATGGCGCGCGTCGGCCGGGCAATGCGCGCTGGCGGCGGGCCGCCGAGGAACGCGTCGGCGCCAAATCGGTATTCCACTTTGATGTCCCCGGCTCGGTGGCCAAGTCCACCCATGCCGGTCTGCCATGGCTGGCCCGGCTGCGCCACACTCCCGGCCTGAACCTCCACATCTGGCCTTTCGACGGCTGGCAGATCCCGCCCGGATGCTCCGCCGTCGCCGAGATCTACCCCAGCCTGTGGAGCGCCAACTATCCCCGCGGTTCCCGGACCCCGGATCAGCATGATGCTTATGTGGTGGCGGCCGGACTCGCCGCCGCCGATGGCAACGGCGAGCTCGGCGCCCTGCTGCAACCGAGCCTGGATACCACGACCCGGCAACGCGCGCAGCTGGAGGGCTGGATCCTGGGTGTCGGCTAGGCGCTACGAGCGAAGCCGACCGATGTCCGCGGCGATCTCATCGAGGATGGTCGGATCATCGATCGTCGCCGGCACCGTGTAATCCTCGCCATTGGCAATGCTGCGCATCGTCCCACGCAGCGTCTTGCCCGACCGGGTCTTGGGCAGACGGCGTACGATCCGACAGTGGCGGAATGCCGCCACCGGCCCGATTTGATCGCGGATACGCTGCACCAACGCGGCCGTCAGCGCCGCTTCATCACCATCGAAGCCGGCGCCCGGGACCACCAGACCCACTGGCACCTGTCCCTTGGTCGCGTCGGCGACACCAAACACCGCCGCCTCCACCACGTCCGGATGGTCGATGAGCACCTCCTCCATCTGACCGGTGGATAGCCGATGACCAGCGACATTAATGACATCGTCAATGCGGCTCATGATATGGACATAGCCCGCCTCATCCACCAACCCGGAATCCCCGGTGAGGTAAAAGCCGGGATAGCGGGCAAGATAGCTCTCGCGGTGGCGCTCGCGATTGCCCCAGAGGGTCTGCAAGGTCCCCGGCGGCAGGGGCAGACGGATGACAATATTACCCAGCTCGCCGACCGGCATGTCCTCGCCCGCTTCGTCCAGCGCGCGCACGTCATAGCCGGGCATGGGCCGACCGGCGGCGCCGATTTCTACTGGGATGGACTCATATCCGAAGGGATAACCAGCGATGGCCCAGCCGGTTTCGGTCTGCCACCAGTGGTCGAGCACCGGCTTTTGCAGGTGACGCTCGGCCCAACGGACACTGTCCGGATCGGAGCGCTCACCGGCGAGGAAAAACGCCCGCAACGAGCCGAGATCCCGCGCGGCGATCGCCTGGCCATCGGGGTCGTCCTTCTTAATCGCCCTCAGCGCCGTCGGCGCCGTGAAAAGCGCTCGGGCCTGATAGGTCTCGACAATCCGCCAGAATGCCGAGGCATCCGGTGTGCCCACCGGTTTGCCCTCGAAAATGACCGTGGTCGATCCGTTGAGCAATGGCCCGTAGACGATGTAAGAGTGACCGACAACCCAGCCCACGTCCGAGGCGGTGAACATGACCTCCCCCGGCTGGACGCCGTAGACATTCGGCAGTGTCCAGGCAAGCGCGACCGCATGCCCGCCGTGATCGCGCACAATCCCCTTGGGCTTACCGGTGGTCCCGGAGGTGTAGAGGATATAAAGCGGGTGATCGGCCTCGACCGGCACCGGTGGCACCGGGTCAGCCGCTGCCATGGCTTCGTGCCAATCGACATCACGCCCGGGAGTCAACGCACATGGCTTTGTTTCTCGCTGCAGGATCAGGCATTTGGCGATTTTTTCTCCCGCCGCTTCCAGGGCGCTGTCGAGCAACTGCTTGTAGTCCACGACCCCGCTGGGCTCGACGCCACAGGAAGCACTGATCAGCAGCTTGGGGTCGGCGTCGTCAATGCGTTTGGCGAGCTCGGGCGCGGCAAATCCCCCGAAAACCACGGAATGGATGGCCCCGATGCGGGCACAGGCGAGCATGGCCATGGCCGTCTCCGGCACCATGGGCATGTAGATCACCACCCGGTCGCCCTTCTCGACGCCAAGGTCACGAATGACCCCGGCCAGGCGGGCCACCTGATCCTGCAGCCCGCGATAACTGTACCGGCAGCTCTGCCCGGTGACCGGACTGTCCCAGATGATGGCGTCCTGCTCACCCCGGCCGCTTTCGACATGTCGGTCGATGGCGTTGTAGCAGGTGTTAAGTCGGCCCCCGGTGAACCAGCGATAAAAGGGTGCGTCCGAGTCATCCAGCACCCGCTGCCAGGCCTGGTCCCAGTCGACCCGGGCGGCCTGCTCCGCCCAGAAGCCCTCGGGGTCGGTGATGGAGCGCCGATAAAGGGCAGAATACTCCTCTCCATGCGTCATGGCCTACTCTCCTCCGATTGGCTGCCGCGTGGTTACCCCGCGGCTTTTTTCTCCTGTTTGCACCGCCACAGCCACATGCCCTCGGCGGTCAACCAGATATCCAGTCCATAGGCCTGTCGATAGGCCCACACCGACGCATCGGTTGGAAGCCATCGCGCCCAGCACTCCAGGAGCCGCGCCTCGAGATCCGCGACGGACGCCGCCTCAGCCGTCTGCTCAAGCCCGGCCTCCAGCATCTGCCCAAGGCGTTCTGCCGTACCGCGTACATCCGTGATCAAGGGGAAATGCGCCGGGGCGACCTGGGCGGGCGACAGCGCCAGGATGCGCGCCAACGTGGCGCGGTAGGCCTCAGGCTTGAACTGTGGCGGCGGCACCACCGGGACCATGAACGGCGCACCGGGCCCGCCGAAACCCGGATAGCCAGCGCCGAACGCATCCCCGGCAAGCAGGGTATCGGTCGCCTCGTCATAGATACTGAGGTGGTGCCAGGCATGTCCCGGGGTATGCAAAACGCGAAGCGCTCGCGTGCCCAGCGTCACCCGCGCCTCGTCGTCCAGGCCGCTCACCCGGTCCGCCGGCACCGGCGTCAGCGGCGCGTATTCCTGGTCAAAAAACGCATCGCCATAGAGCATGCGGACGCCGGCTTCGAGCCGCGTGGGATCCACCAGATGCTCCACACCCGAGGGATGGACACCCACCCGGGCCTTTGGCAACGATGCAAATAAGCCGCCGACCCCGCCGGCGTGATCCAGGTGAACATGGGTCGGCAGGATCCAGTGGACGGTGTCGTCGGTGGCGCCCAGATGCGACAGCGCTGTCAGGAGTGCCGGGACATTGGCGCCAACCCCGCTGTCGATGACGGCATGGGCGCCGTCCGAGCCCAGGATGTAGGCCGACGTATGGCCGGGGCGATAGTACCGGGTATCCAACCGATAAAGCCCATCGGCCAGCTCGACCAGCTCGTGTCCGGCGATGGCTTGACCCATTGCCGCTCTCCTCCTTGTTACGCGGCCGCTGGCCGCCGCGGGCACCGGTGGGCGCTGCTGGTCTAGGTTTTTCGACCGACGCGCGTCATCGCCCAGCCGATCAAGCCGGCACCCGTAATCTTCATCACCGCGCCCGGCAGAAAAGGCAACAGCCCGGCGGTGATCGCCTGTTCAACACCGCCCATCCAGACCGCCAGCCAGCACACCCCAACCGCGTAGACCGCGGTGTTGGCGATGCCGGCGGCGAGAACCCCCGTCAGCGGATGCCGCAGCCAGCCGCGGAGGGCGAGCTGTCCGGCAATCCAGGCGGCAGGCACCATGCCGATCAAATACCCGCCGGTTGGCCCCGCCAGGTAGGCCGGGCCACCCCCGGCCGCAAACACCGGCAGCCCCATCAGGCCCTGACCCAGATAAGCGAGCACCGTGGCCGCGCCCAGCATCGGTCCATAAACCAGTCCCAGCGCCAGCACGACAAACGTCTGCATGGTGAAGGGCACCGGCCAGAACGGGATCTCTACCCGCGCGGACAACGCCAGCAGGACACTGCCGACCAGTGCGCAGAGGATCGCCCTGTGGGCCCGGCGCCCAACCCAGCCACCAACAAGGGTCGTAGAACGGCTCGTCATCAAATGCTCCCAGATATTCGTTGGCTTAAAGGTAGCAGAGCAATGCCCCGTCGTCAGGGGGTTGCGCCAACACCCCCCGGCTGGTTCACCAGGCCGCTTCCATGGCCGCGACAAGGTCGTCGGCCGGAAGGACAACAGGATTGCCCTGCATGGATGAGGACCCGGCCGCGGCCCGGGCAATGGCTGGCAAGGCGTCCCGATCGACTCCCGCGGCGGCCAACCCCGGCAGACCCTGGCCGCGTGCCCAGTCCGCGAGGGTATCCAATGCATCCGTCTCAACGCCTCCGAGGGCGGCGGCAATCCAGTGCTTGACGGCTTGCAGTCGCCTGGCCACTTCGCCGTCCACCCGGGCTTCGTTGGCCTTGAGTACCGGCGGCAGCAGCGCGCCGGCAATCGCGCCGTGCGGCGCGGTGCAGACGCCGCCCAGCGGACCCGCCAGCCCATGAACGGCCCCGAGTTTGGCGTTGGCAAGCGCAAGTCCGCCGCAAAGACTCACCCAGGCCATTTCATCCCGCGCCGCCGAATCTTCGGCACCCATCAGCCGCGGCAGTGCCGCGAGCCCACGGGGGACGGCGTCGCGGCAGACCGTATCGGTGAAGGCGTTGGCGCGGCCGCTCAAAAACGGCTCAATGACCTGAGTGATCGCATCCAGGCCGCTCGCCAGGGTGACAGAACGCGGACAGTGATCCGTCAGGGCTGGATCCACAAACGCGCCGCGCGGTAATAGCCGTGGGTCCCTCAACGAGACCTTGCGTTGGGCGTCGGGGACGTCGATGACGGCATTCGCCGTGACCTCGGCACCGGTCCCGGCGGTGGTCGGCAAGGCAAAGAACGGCATCGGCGGCGCATCCAGTGCCCGCCCCCCGCCGACCACCTCCAGATAATCCATCACGCTGCCCTTCGCCGGGACAAGGCCCGCCACCGCCTTGGCCAGGTCGATGACAGCGCCCCCACCCAGGCCGGTAATGGCCTGCGCCTGCGCCTGGCGGCCGGTGGCGACGGCTGCTTCCACCAGCGGGACATCCGGCTCTCGGGGACAAGCGAAGGTCGCGACCGCAACGCCCCTTTCCTTCAGCCCCTCGACAAGCCAGCCGGCCCGGGCTGAATGCGCCCCATGAATGACCAGCACGCCGGTGGCCGCAGCGGCAATGGCATCGGCGGCCTCGCCGGCAATGCCGCGCCCAAAACGGATCTGCTCTGGCAGGTGCAACGCAAATGGCTTGATACCCAAGAAAGCGCCCTCATCCCGTGTCTTCGCCGGCATCATCCCTGAAAGCCGCGACCAGATCGATCTCGACCAATGCATCGAGCGCGAGCCCCGTCACCCCGATGCAGGTCCGCGCGGGTTTTCTGGCCGGATTGAAATAGGATTCGTAGACGGCATTCATGGCCACGTAGTCACGCTGAAAATGGGTGAGATAAACCCGCGCCATGACCACCCGCTCCAGCCCCAGGCCCTGGCTTTGTAGCACGCCTGCCAGATTGTCCATAACCTGAGCGGTCTGCCGGGCACAGTCGCCCTCGATCATCTCCAGGCCCCGCCCCGGCAGTGTGGGCATCTGACCGGTGACAAACAAAAACGCGCCGGCTCTGACGGCGTGGCTGAAAGGGGCGACCGGCTGCGGCGCCGCCTCTGCCATGACAAATGCGATCTCCATGCGCAAGCTCCAGGTGTTGTGAATGCGTCCATCGCCTTGCATGTCTCGGGCCACCAGCGCCGATCGCGTCAGCCCGGCACAAATGCACCTTTTCAAGGCAACACCATCAATGGGTTGTCCATCATGGTGCGTTCGTGACATAACAGCGATGCGAGCAGTGATCCAAGCCGCTGAGTGGAGGAGAGGAATCGCTTTGGCACGACGATTGCTTTGTCACTGTTCGCCGAAGGGCTTTCTATCAACCTCGATGCAACAGAGGGTAAGAACCGATGAAAAAGACAATCATGACTGTTGGGCTGGCCACAGCCGGGCTGGTTGCCCTGGGCGGCCAGGCACAGGCGGCCACGCTGGACGATGTGCGTGACGCCGGGCAGCTGCGCTGTGGCGTGAGCACGGGGCTACCCGGGTTCTCGCAGCCGGACAGCGACGGTAACTGGACGGGCATCGATGTCGATACCTGCCGTGCCGTTGCCGCCGCCGTGCTGGGTGACGCCGAGGCCGTGGAGTTCGTGCCGCTGACCGCCGCCGAGCGTTTCACGGCGCTGCAATCGGGCGAGATCGACATGCTCTCGCGCAACACGACCTGGACCACCACCCGTGACGCATCGCTGGGGCTGAACTTCACCGGGACCAACTACTACGACGGTCAGGGCTTTCTGATTGACGAGGCGCTGGGCATTGACAGTGCCGAGCAGCTCGACGGTGCGGCCGTCTGCGTGCAGGCCGGCACGACCACCGAGCTCAACCTGGCCGATTACTTCCGTGCCAACGACATGGAGTTCGAGGCCGTTGTGGTGGACTCGTCCGAGGCCAGTGCCCAGGCGTTCGACAATAACCGCTGTGACGTGCTGACGTCGGATACCTCTCAGCTGGCGGCACTCCGCACCCAGCTCAGCGACCCTGACGGGGCCGTCATCCTGCCGGAGGTGATCTCCAAGGAGCCGCTGGGTCCGGTGGTCCGCCAGGGTGATGACGAGTGGTTCAACGTGGTCAAATGGGTGCTGTTCGGGCAGATCAACGCCGAAGAGTATGGCATCAGCTCGGCCAACGTTGACGAGATG
>UEZJ01000002.1_pt1 | contig 71983 bp, 71 predicted proteins | sample 1903791 | NCBI WGS metagenome assembly UEZJ01 (sample SAMEA4776353, study PRJEB27445) | saltern metagenome | biome: Hypersaline environment; feature: solar saltern; material: Pellet | place: Spain | collected 2012-08 | depth 0 m | reverse complement strand
GCGGCGGCGAGCAGGCCTATCCGGCCATGCTCGAGGCCATCGCCGGCGCCCGGCACCGGGTCTATCTCTCAACCTACATCTTCGAGAGCAACCATAGCGGCGAGCGCTTTATCACCGCCCTGTCCGCCGCCCATCAACGCGGGGTGGATGTTCGGGTCCTGCTCGATGGCGCCGGCGAGTGGTACAGCTGGCCCCGGGCGCGTCGCGCCCTGCGCCGTGCCGGCATCGCCACGGTTCGCTTTCTGCCACCCCGGCTGCTGCCTCCCAATCCGGTGATCAATCTGCGCAATCACCGCAAACTGCTGATCATCGACGGCCGCGAGGCCTTTACCGGCGGCATGAACATCGGCGACCGGCACCTGATGGATCGCCCCCGGGGTCGCCGGGGGGTCCGCGATCTGCATTTCCGTATCGAAGGGGCCCTGACCACGCAACTCGAACAGGTCTTTCTGGATGACTGGGCATTTGCCAGCGATGCCGCGCCGACGCCCCCCACCCCGCTGCCGCCACCGCCTGCCGGGGCCGGCACAGCCCTGGCCCGGACCCTGGTGGATGGCCCCAATGAAGACCTGCAACGACTGACCATGGTGCTGGTCGGCGCGGTGGCCGCCGCCCGCGAGCATATCGCGATCATGACCCCCTATTTCCTGCCGCCCCGGGAGCTGGTGGCGGCGCTGCAGGCCGCCGCCGTGCGCGGGACACGGGTGGACATCGTCCTGCCCGGACGTAACAACCTGCCTTTCATGCACTGGGCGACCCGCAACATGCTCTGGGAGCTGGTCAAATGGGGGGTGCGGGTCTATTACCAGGATGGCGCCTTTGATCACACCAAACTGCTGGTGGTCGACGGGCATTACACACAGCTTGGATCGGCCAATCTCGACCCGCGGAGTCTGCGGCTCAATTTCGAGGTGGTGGTGGAGGTCTATGACGAGCACTTTGGCGCCGCCATGGCCAGTCATGTCGAGCGGGCGCGGGACGCCAGCGAACGCGTGACACTGGAATCCCTGGATGCACGGCCGTTGTTGCCGCGCATCCGTGATGCCATCGCCTGGCTGTTTACCCCTTACCTGTAATTGGCAGCAGCGCCAGCCAACCACCGAGCAACGAGATCACCGCACCGATGGTCAGTACGGTGCGTAAACGCCCGAGCCACCGGGGCATGGACAAACCGTTGAGGCCTTCCCAGACCCGCCAGACCACAAACCCCAATGCCAGCATCGGCAGGGCGAGCCACGCCGGCAGCAGCAAGGCCAGCCAGGCAACCAGGGCCGGCACCACCGAGGCATAGAAGGCGTCGGCCCGGGGATGGTCCGCCGAGCTGGCGAGCCCCCACTGGATGGCGCCGACAAACGAGAGAATGACCGCGCCATAGGCAGACAGCACCCCCGCGAACCACGCCGGTCCCACCCACAGCCCGAGCGCCGCGGCCAGGAACGGCAAAAGCCCGAGATAGCCCATCCAGGCCGCCGCTGGTGGCTGGCCGGCGTTCAGCTTGTCTGCCATGCCCACTCCCCGCTTCACGAATTCCTGGTGCATGATAGGGTCAAACCATCGTCGACCCAATGCATCAAAGGGGCCAATCAGGAGGCCGGAATGCCGCTTGCCAACAACCCAAAGCTGATCCTACTCGCCCTGCTCACATTGCTGCTCACCGCCTGTGCCGGTGTCGAGCCGCAGGACTACGCCGGCGAGGGGCCGAGCTTTCGCATCGAGGAGTATTTTGACGGTCGTGTCCAGGCCTGGGGGATGTTCCAGGCCCGCAATGGCGAGGTGCGCCGGCGTTTTACGGTTGATATCGATGGCACCGTCGAGGGCGATCGCATCACCCTGGATGAGCGGTTCCACTACGCCGATGGCGAAACCGACCGCCGGGTATGGGAGATCGAGCGCATCGATGAGCACACCTACGAAGGCCGGGCCGGCGATGTGGTGGGCGTGGCCACGGGCAAACGCTATGGCAACGCACTGAACTGGCAGTACACGCTGGCCCTGGAGGTGGGTGATCGGACCTGGAATCTGCAGTTCGACGACTGGATGTACCTGACCGACGAGCACACCCTGATCAATACCGCCGAGGTCACCAAATTCGGGTTCCGGGTCGGGACAGTGACACTTTTCTTCCGGCGAGCGGATGCCGCGACGGCGTCCGGCACGCCATGACACGGCCACGTCCGGCCCGGCAATGGATCGCGCCCGCGCTTCTGGCCCTGGCCGGGCTGACCACCGGCAGCGCTCTGGCGCAGACGGTCGAAACCCATGGCGCAACCTTCGCCGAGACGGTTCGCATCGATGATCGGCCGTTGCAGCTAAGCGGCACGGGCACGGTCCGTTACCGGCTGGTGTTCACGGTTTACGCCGCGGCGCTGCATCTGCCACCGCAGACACCGGCCGAGGCCGTGCTGGCAGCGGACACACCACGGCGGCTGACCATCGAGTACTTCCACGACATAAGCGCCGAGGACATCATTCGCGCGGCCAACACCAAGCTGGCCGAACAGCTCACCGACGCCGAGCGCGAGCCTCTGGGATCGTCTATCGAGCAGTTCCACGACCTCTTCCGCCCGGTTAGTGAAGGCGACCGGTATCGCATGGACTACCAGCCAGAAAAGGGCACCACCCTGTACTTCAACGGCGAACCGCTCGGCACCGTCCCCGGTGGCGACTTTGCCGCTGCCTATTTCGGCATCTGGCTGGATGCCGAGGCACCCTTGTCGGCATCGCTGCGGAGGGATCTGCTCGCCCGGGTTGATTGAGCCGCGGCGGCAGCCATCACCCCGGTCTAGAGCACGCGATGGCGCGCCAGGCCCTCGCGCACCGGCTGCATGAACGCCTCGGCCCGTGCTGTCGGCGCTCGGGTCAGCAGGCTGGCGGTGACAAACAGCACCACCGCCAGTGCGCCACCCCACACCGAGGCGGGGATACCCAGCGGGTTGCTGCCGGTCACCTGCAGCAGGGTCACCACCACCCCGGCACCGATGATGCTGACAAGCGCCCCCGTCGCCGTGCCCCTTGCCCAGAAAAAACACCCCACAATGGCCGGCACCGTCACCAGCAACCCGGACGACGAAGCCACCGAGAGAATCGTGATGAGATCGAGCTGCAGACGGGCGAACGCGATCGCCAGGCCAGTGACCAGCAGCATCACCAGTTTGCCGGCCAGCAGCTCGTGCCGCCCGCCCCGGGCAAGCGGCCGGTACAGATCACGACCGGCCAGCGCCGAGAGGCTGAGCATGATCGAGTCCACTGTCGAGACCGCAGCCGCGACGATACCAATCACAAGGACGATGGCGATGCCCTTGGGGATCGCGCCGCTGGCGAGCAGCGCCGGGGTGGCCTGATCGGCACTCTCCAGCCCGGGCAACAGCGCCAGGGCCGAAAAGCCCCAGACCACCGAGACCAGGGTGTAGACGAGCCCCAGGATCAGAAACCCGGCCAGCATGGTGCGCATCGCACCCAGGGATTCGGTGGTAAACAGCCGCTGGCTGACCTGGGGATTACTAATCGAGAAGAAAAACCACGGCAGGGTCAGGCCGATGAAGGTTGTCAGGCTGAACAGCCCCGGCCCCGGGACCGCCAACCACTCACCATGATCGGTGGCGATGGTATCGAGAAAATCCCACGGACCGCCGAGGGCAGCGACAATGAAACCGACGGCCAACAGGCTGGTCACCAGCATCACGATCACCTGCAGCGCATCGGTCCAGAGCACCGATCGCAGCCCCGCCGCGAGTGTCCAGATCAACGCCAGCCCCGCGCCGATGAGGATGCCCGACTGAAAGCCCACCGCGCCATCGGTCACCGCCTCGAGCAGATAGCCGATGCCCATCAGCTGCACGGCGCTGTAGGGGATGAGAAAGATGCAGGCCGCCACCGCCATCACACCCCCCACCCAGGGGCTGTCATAACGATGGCTGAGCATTTCCGCCGGCGTGATGAACCCGTGGGCCCGGCCTGCCAGCCAGAAACGGGGGCCGAATATCGCCACCAGCCCCAGGCCGGCCAGGTAGACCAGCTCGAAGCCCAGCGCCCCCACGCCCCCTGCATAGGTCAACCCGGCGAGGCCCACCATCATGAAGGCGCTGTAGGTCGTCGCGCCGTAGCTCAACGCCGAGAGAACACCACCGGCCCGTCGCCCGGCGAGGTAGTACTCACCGGCGCCCTCGCCAAGCCCACGCCGGGCACTAAACGCCACCGCCATGCCCAGCAGCGCGTAGACCCCGAGCAGGATCAACACACCCTGTGTCATGGCCGCCACCCGCTGATCAAACGGATGATCACTGCCACCGCGGCGACACCAAAGAGCGTCCAGAACAAAAACGCGGCCTGCCAGGACGGGATGTCGCGCAAAAGCCCGTAGGGCACGGCATAGGCAAGCACGATCAGCACCGCCAGCAGCCCCAGAAGGCCCCGACCGGGTGCGGTTGATCTATCCATCAGGCAATGGCCTCCTTCCAGGAAAACCCCAACGCGGCAACGGCATCACAAAGCCGCGGCATGGCGTTTTCGATGTCATCGGGCGACCCCCTCAGCCCGAGCTCGAGTTGATGGCCCTCGTCGCGCAGACTCGGCAGGCAGGAGAGTCGCAGTGCCGGGTAGTCGGCCTCGAATCGCTCGAGCAACGGGATGACGTCGCTCTCTCTTGCGCCATGGACGATGATACTGCGCTCGCCCAGCCGCCCGGCATCATGCCAATGCCCATAATGCTGATCCAGTACCCAGGCCATCATCGGCCAGGCCATCTGCGGGAAGCCGGGCAAGAAGTGATGATCGAGAAGCGAAAAACCCGGTACGTCGTTGACCGGGTTGGGGATGAGCGTCGCGCCCTCGGGAAAGTTCACCAGATTGAGCCGCCGCGCCGGTTCGACCGGACGACCAAAACGCGCCTCGAGCATGGCCCGGCCTTCGGGGTGGACCGCCAGCGGGCGATCGAAGGCGTCCGCCGCGCACTGACGGGTACGATCATCCGGCGTTGCGCCGATGCCACCGCAACTGAACACCACATCACCGGCCTCGGCGCTCTCCTGCAGGGTGCGGGTGATCAGCCGGGCCTCGTCATTGACGAATCGCACCCAGCGTAGCTCCAGCCCCCGCTCGGCCAAAAGCCCGCATAGATGCGGGAAATGCTTGTCGGCCCGCTTGCCCGAGAGCAGCTCATCGCCGATCACCACCAGACCGAAGCCCTGCATCTCGGCGCTCATCACGCCGCCCTCAAAAGGCCGAGCAGCATCCCCTCGAGTTCAGCCAGGCTGCCGACGGCGTGATGCGGTACGGCCGGCACCTCGTCGGGCCAGTGCGCTCCATCGCGATTGAGCCACACCGCCTGCATCCCGAAGTTCGCCGCACCGTAGACATCGGTATGGACATCATCGCCGACGTGGACAATCTCTGCCGCCGGGGCACCGGCTCGACGGGCCGCTGTCTCGTAAACCAGGTGCGAAGGTTTCGCCGCCCCGAGTTCCACCGCCGAGAGGGTAAAGTCAAAGTACTCGCCCAGCCCGATCCGATGGACATCGGCATTGCCATTGGTGAGCGCACCCAGCCGCACCTGTCCACGCAGGGCGCGCAGCAACGGCAGGGTATCGTCATAGAGTGTCACCGCATGCCGAGCATCGATAAAGGCGGTGAAGGCCTCCTCCACCAGTGCCTGCAGGGCGGCGCCCTGATAGCCCGCCACCGCACCGATCCGCTCGAGCGAGGCTCGACGTAGTCGGGTGACATCGTGTGCCAGCTCGGGGTGTTGCTCGGCCAACTCCACCCGCAGTGAGCGCTGTGACTCGATATCAAATCGCTCGGCGACCGCCGGATAGCGCTGTTCGAGCAGTCCCTGACAAACCTGCTCGGCATGGGGAATCACCCCCGAGAGATCCCACAGGGTGAAGTCCAGATCAAACATCACCACGGCGACCGGCGCCTGCAGGGGACGCGGGATCATGATGCCGCTCCGGACTCGAGTTGCCGCCACACGCAGGGCTTGCCGGCGCTCTCGTCGAGCCGATCCAGCCACGCGGCATGGGCGTTGAGCGCCGCCTCGGCCGGTTCGATCACCGGCAGCCGGGGGCGATCGCTGCTCACCGGTCGGGGCGGATCGATGCGGGCGGCGGCCGGACCGCCCTCGTCGCCGCCAAGATGCAATGTCACCTGCCCACCGGTCATGGCCAGATACACCTCGGCCAGGATTTCGGCATCGAGCAGCGCCCCGTGCAGGGTGCGGCTGCTGTTGTCGATTCCGTAGCGCCGGCAGAGGGCGTCCAGACTGTTGCGCTGGCCGGGGTGCTGTTGCCGCGCCATCGCCAGGCTGTCCACGACCCGGCAGTGATCCTCGAGCCTGCCCCAGGCCTCACCCAGCCGGGCGAGTTCGTAATCGAGGAAACCTACATCGAACGGCGCGTTATGAATGATCACCTCGGCGTTGGCGACAAAGGCAACGAACGTCTGGGCCAGATCGGCAAACCGCGGTTTGTCCGCCAGAAACGCATCGGTGATCCCATGGACTGCCATGGCCTCGGGATCCACCGGCCGGCCGGGGTTGAGATAGGCATGAAAGGTCTCGCCGGTCGCCCGCCGCTGCTCGAGCTCGTAGCAGCCGATCTCGATCACCCGGTGGCCTGCCTCGGGCTCGAGGCCGGTTGTCTCGGTATCCAGCACCACCTGGCGCATCAAACACTTCCTCCCAGCAGTTCATCAATGCCGCGGTTGGCCAGGGCATCGACCCGTTCGTTCTCGTCGTGCCCGGCATGCCCCTTGACCCAGTGCCAATGAATGTCATGGCGCGCTGTGAGGGCATCCAGTCGCTCCCACAGGTCCCGATTCTTGACCGGCTTTCGGGCGGCGGTTTTCCAGCCGCGCCGCTTCCAGTCAGCCATCCACTCGGTAATGCCTTTGCGCAGATACTGCGAGTCCGTGGTCAGCTCGACGCGGCAGGCTCGATTGAGTGTTTCGAGCGCCTGGATGGCAGCCATCAGCTCCATCCGGTTGTTGGTCGTCTGCGCTTCACCCCCATGGAGCGTGCGCTCCTGATCGCCCCACCGCAGCAAGGCGCCCCAGCCACCCGGCCCCGGGTTGCCGCGACAGGCGCCGTCGGTATAAATCTCAACCTGAGTCATGCCTCTCCTGTCTGATCGCTGCACGGGCGCCGGCCTGGGCCAGCCCCCCAGGGATGATCGCTAGCCGCCGCTGACGGACCGCCGGTGGATGGACCTGACCGCTGACCCGCTTCTGGCCGATGATCAGATTGACCCCGCCCAGGCCGCGCATGATGCGAGGCAGACGGGTATCCCGACGACGATTGTCCTGACCCCCTGCGCGTTGACCATACAGGGGTGGCGGCAGTGGTGCCATGCTCTCGCGCGGTCGCGGCGTCACGCCGAGCAGCCGCATCCAGTCCATCAATCGGCCGGCCGAAAGATAGGTCCCGTTCCATGGCGGTGCGTCGGCCCGCAGACTCAGCCAGCGCCGCACTCCCCAAAGGCTCAGGGGGTTGAAGCAGAGCACCAGCATATGGCCCTCGGGTGCCAGTACACGTGCGGCCTCCCGAAAGACCTGATGGGGTTTGTCGGTAAACTCCAGCTGATGGACCAGCACGATCCCGTCGACGCTGCCCGAAGCCAGCGGCATGACCTGGCTGTTGCCGCGCAGCGTGATCGCCTCACCGGGACAGGCATCCATGATCCACTGTCGGGTGTGGTCGTAGACCGTCGGACCGCAGCCCTCGCCGTAACTGCCCACCTGGAGCACCCGACGGGCATAAAGTCCGGCCAGACGACGGGATAGCAGGCGCGACTCCTGTTGCGCCAGCTCCCGACCCGCCGGTGTCTTGAACCAGTCATTGAGCCACGCCATCAGTCACCCCCACAAAATGGCCTGATTCGGTTTGTGAGCGATCGACGGGCGGGGTAGCATTCGCCCATGCTCAACATTACCCCGATACCCGTTCTCGCGGATAATTATACGTGGCTGCTGCACTCGCCGCAGTCGAGCCATGCCGCGGTGGTTGACCCGGGTGAGTCCGAGCCCGTGCGTCGGGCCCTCGAAGGGTTCGGCCTGACCCTCTCGGCCATCCTGCTCACCCACCATCATCATGACCATGTCGGTGGTGTCGCCGACCTCAGCCAGCCCGGGATGCCGGTCTTTGGCCCCGCCGGTGGGCAGACCCCCGGGGTGACCGAGCCCGTGGGCGAAGGTGACCCGGTGTTGCTGCCGGGTCTGGACACCACGTTGACGGTCATGACGGTGCCGGGTCATACCCTTGACCATATTGCCTATATCGGCGATGACGCGCTGTTTGCTGGCGACGCACTGTTTGCCGGCGGCTGCGGACGGATGTTCGAAGGCGACGCCGCCACCATGCAGGGCTATCTCGCCCGGCTACGCGAGCTCGCCGATGAGACGCGGCTGTACTGTGGCCATGAGTACACCCTCGCCAACCTCGAGTTCGCCACCGCCGCCGAACCGGGTAACGAAAAGCTGCGACAGCGGCTCGACAAGGTCCGCGAACAGCGGGCCCGTCAGGCCGTGACGCTGCCCTCGACTCTGGGCGAAGAGAAGGCAACCAACCCGTTTCTGCGTTGGGACAAGCCCGAGGTCATCAAGCAGGCCAGTCAGCAGGCGGGCCATGCCCTCGAGGACGATGTCGCGGTGTTTGCTGCCCTGCGCCAATGGAAAGACCACTTCTAGGATCGCTCGTGAACACTCGTCGGTTTCTGCCCATTGGCGTTGTTTTGTTGCTGGCCGGCTGTGCCAGTGTGCCGGGTGACCAACCCACCGAAGTCAGCGACGCCCCCTCACAGCCCACTGCGGCCGAACCGGCCGAACGGGCCAGCGGCCGCGATGCCAATGCCGATCCCGCCGCGTCGGCAACCGCCGAGCCGCCCGCACCGCCGCGGGATCTGTGGGCGCGCATCCGACGCGGCTATGCCATCCCCGGCCACGACAATGCCCGGGTGCAGGCGCAGTACGAGCATTTCCGGGGACTGGACGGGTACTGGCAGCGGGTCTCCGAGCGCGCTCACCCTTATCTTTTCCATATCGTCGAAGCGTTGGACGCGCGCGACATGCCAATGGAGCTCGCATTGCTGCCCATTGTCGAGAGCGCGTTCCGGCCGTTCGCCTACTCCCATGGCCGGGCCGCCGGGATCTGGCAGTTCATACCGGCCACCGGCCGGCACTATGGGCTCGAGCAGAACTGGTGGTACGACGGCCGCCGCGATGTGCTCGCCGCCACCGACGCGGCGCTGACCTATCTCGAATATCTGGCAGAGATGTTCGATGGCGACTGGTTGCTGGCAGTCGCCGCCTACAACGGCGGCGAAGGCACAGTCTCGCGGGCCATCGAGCGCAACCGCCAGGCGGGCCGGCCCACCGACTACTGGTCACTGGAGCTGCCGCGCGAGACCATGAACTATGTCCCCAAGCTGCTGGCCATCAGCGAGCTGGTCGCCGACCCGGCCGCCCACGGCATCGCGCTGCAGCCCATTCCCAACGAACCGGTGGTCGATGCGGTCACGCTGGAGCGACAGGTCGATCTGGCACTGGCCGCCGAGCTCGCCGGGCTGGACATCGAGACCCTCTACCGGCTCAACCCCGGCTACAACCGCTGGGCCACCGCCCCCGATGGACCGCACCGCCTGCTGCTGCCGCTCGAGAACATCCCCGCCTTTCGTCGAGGGCTGGCACAGACCCCCGAGAGCGACTGGCTGCGCTGGCAGCGCCACCGCATCGCCCGCGGTGAGACGCTGGGGGAGATCGCCGATCGCTACCATGTCACCGTGGACACCCTCAAGCAGAGCAACGGGATCGACGGGCATATCATCCGGGCTGGCGACCATCTGCTGGTGCCGGTGGCCAGTCGGCCGAGCGGGCAGTACCGCCTGAGCGCCGACGCCCGTCGCCAAGCGAGACAGCGCACGGGCCCCGACAACCGTCAGCGCCGGCAATATACCGTCCAGGCCGGCGACAGCTTCTGGGCCATCGCCAGGCGTCATGGCGTCGGTGTTCGAGAACTGGCGCGCTGGAACGGCATGGCACCCGGCGACACCCTGAGCATCGGTGAACAGCTGGTGATCTGGAGCAACGGCCCGGTCCAGCAGACCGCTGTCGATACGGGCGCCGGGCCCGTTGATCGCCTGCAGTCGGTCACCTATACCGTGCGCAGTGGTGATTCGCTCTATCTGATTGCCCAACGCTTCAATGTGGCCGTGGCCGATCTGCAGCGCTGGAACAACATCGCCGAAGGCAGTTACCTTCAGCCCGGTCAGCGCCTGCGCCTACGCGTCGATGTGACGGCGCAAAGCGGCGGCCGCTGACCCCTCGGCGATCCGCTCAGCTTTCCTCGGGCAGAGTGACATTGAGCTCGAGGACCTCACAATCCCCCTCGCGCTCGACCTGGATGCGCACGGCATCGTCCTCGACCTCGATGTAGCGACGGATGACCTCGAGGATATCCGACTGCAGCGCGGGCAGATAATCGGGGCCGTCACGGTGGCTGCGCTCGCGGGCCACAATGACCTGCAGCCGGTCCTTGGCCATCGAGGCAGTGCGCTTTTTCTGCTGCGAGCGAAAGTAATCCAGGAATCCCATGCCACTAGCCCTTGAAGATCCGGCCCAGCAGGCCCTTTTTCTCGTTGAGGAAGCGTTGCGGGCGCGCTTCGCCCAGATAGCGGGCGACCAGATCGTCATAGGCCTGTCCGGCATCGGTGCCGTCTTCGAGGATCACCGGGACGCCGGCGTTGGAGGCGTTGAGCACGGCGTTGGACTCGGGCACGACCCCCAGTAACTCGATGGACAGGATCTCGCAGATATCCTCGACACTCAGCATCTCGCCCTTGCCCACCCGCGACGGCGCATAACGGGTGACCACCAGATGCTCTGCCACCGGGGCATCCCCCTGCTCGGCGCGGCGGGTCTTGCTGGCAAGCAGACCCAGCACCCGATCCGAGTCGCGCACCGATGAGACCTCCGGATTGGTGACGACGATGGCATCGTCGGCAAAATACATGGCCAGATGCGCGCCCCGCTCGATGCCGGCCGGCGAGTCGCAGATGATGTAATCATGGTTCTCCGCCAGCCCTTCCAGTACGGACTGCACCCCCTCGAAGGTCAGGGCGTCCTTGTCGCGGGTCTGAGAGGCGGGCAGGATTTCCAGGCCTTCAACACGCTTGTCTCGAATGAGGGCCTGATTGAGGTTGGCCTCGCCATTGATAACGTTGACAAAGTCATAGACCACCCGACGTTCGCACCCCATGATCAGATCCAGGTTGCGCAGACCCACGTCAAAATCCACCACGACGGTCTTGTAGCCGGCCTTGGCAAGCCCCGCCGCCAGCGCCGCACTGGTGGTGGTCTTGCCCACGCCCCCTTTGCCCGATGTCACCACGACGATTCGCGCCACGTTCACCTCCGAATCAGAGTGCCTCGACCTGCAATTCGTCCTGCTGCAGGCCCATCATCGCCGGTTTGCCCCGCAGACGTCCCGGCAGCTGTTCGCTGAGTCGATACTGACCGGCCACCGCCACCAGCTCGGCCTCCAGCGATTGGCAAAAGATACGCGCATCCCGGTCCCCTTGCACCCCGGCCAGCGCCCGGCCGCGGAGTGCGCCGTAGATATGCACGTGGCCATCGGCCATCACCTCGGCCCCGGCGCTGACCGGTGCGGTGACCACCAGATCGCCCCCGCGCGCATAGATCTGCTGGCCCGAGCGCACCGGCTGATCCACCCGCCGTGCCGGGCCCCGGGGGTTGTCCCGCCCCCCCGCAGGGGGCTGCCCGGTGGCGGCACCGTTATTCGCCGGCGATGGTTTCTCGGCGCGCTCGTGGCCCGCCGGATTGCGCATCACGCCCAGCCCGGCCGCGGCGGCCACCGCAGCCGGCACCCCGCTGCCCGCCACCGGCAGCAGGCCGCGCTCACGCAACCCGTCAATCAGTGCGGCAAACGCCTCTTGGCTAAAATCCACCCCGGGACCGGGCATCACCACCAATGGCATGCCGTCAAAGAACCCGGGCACCTGGCCAAGCCGCTGATCCAGCTGATCGAAAAGCCGTCCCGGGTCGATGATCTCGAGCACCGACAGGGTTGCCATCCGCCCCTTCAGCGTGAAGGCCTCGGTTGTCGACATCAGTCGAGCAGCCGATTCATGCGACGGACAAACGCCGCCGGATCGTCCAGCCGACCGCCGTCCATAAGGATGGACTGTTCCAGCAACAGTGCCCCCCAGTCCGCCAGCGAGGCCGACTCGTCCCCGGCCAGCCGGGTGATGAGCGGGTGGGTGGGATTGATCTCGAGCACCGGCTTTTGCGCCGGCAGATCGTGCCCCGCCGCCTCGAGCATGCGTTGCATGTTCAACCCGAACTCATGCTCGCCGACGACAATACACGCCGGCGAATCAGTCAGGCGGGTGCTCGAGCGGACCGCCGAAACCCGCTCGCCCAGCGTCTCGCCCAGCCGGTCGATCAACGCCTGCACCGAGGCATCCGGCGTCTCATCGGCCTTCTCGTCCGCCTCGGCCTCGGGCAGCTCGTCAAGGTCAAGCTCGCCCTTGCCGGCCGAGCGCAGCGGCGTGCCGTCGTACTCGCTCAGATGGGCGACCAGCCATTCATCGATCGGCTCGGCCAGCAGCAATACCTCGATGCCCCGCTTGCGGAAAACCTCCAGATGGGGGCTGTTACGCACCGCGGCCAGTCCCTCGCCGGTGAGGTAGTAGATCGCTTTCTGCCCCGACTGCATGCGACCGACATAGTCGGCCAGCGATACATTCGGCCCGGTCTCATCATGGGTGGAGTGAAAACGCAGCAGACCGGCGATCTTCTCGGCATTGCCGGGGTCTTCCACCGGCCCTTCCTTGAGCACCGTCCCGAAGGCCGACCAGAAACGGCCATAGGCCTGGGGGTCGTCCTCAGCCAGGCGGGCCAGCGCATCCAGAACCCGTTTGGTCGATGCGCCGCGGATGCGATCGATGAGTCGGTTGTGCTGGAGGATCTCACGCGAGACGTTCAGTGGCAGGTCGTCCGAGTCCACAACACCGCGAACAAACCGCAGATAGCGCGGCAACAGCCGGTTTTCCTTGTCCTCCATGATGAAAACGCGGCGCACATAAAGCCGCAGCCCGTGGCTGGACTCGGGCTCGAAAAGATCAAACGGTCGCTGCGCCGGGATATAAAGCAGGCTGGTGTAGGCCTGGTTGCCCTCGACGCTGTTGTGCATCCAGGTCAACGGCTTTTCCGGATCGAAGGTCAGCTGCTGGTAGAACTGCTCGTAGTCGCTGTCTTCGAGCTCGCGCTTGGGCCGCATCCACAGCGCCGAGGCCTGATTGACGGTCTCGGGCGCATCATCCTCGCCGAGCAGTTCGATGGGCAGCGCGATATGGTCGGAATAGCGCCGCACGATCTGCCGCAGCCGCTGCGGCTCGAGAAACTCATCCTGATCTTCACCCAGATGGAGGGTGATGGCGGTCCCCCGGGCCTGACGTGAGACGCTCTGCAGAGCATACTCACCCCGGCCGTCGGACTCCCAGCGCACGCCGTTCTCGGCCGGCTCGCCGGCGCGCCGGGTATGGACGACAACCCGGTCAGCGACGATGAACGCCGAGTAGAAGCCCACGCCGAACTGCCCGATCAGCTGGGCATCCTGTTTCTGGTCGCCGGTCAGCGCGTCGAGAAAACGGCGCGTGCCCGAACGGGCAATGGTGCCGAGGTTGTCCATCACATCGGCGCGGTTCATGCCGATCCCGTTGTCGGTGATGGTGATGGTTCTGGCGTTTTTGTCCACGGCGATCTGTACCCGCGGCTCGGGGTCGTCCTCGAACAGGGTGTCATCCTGCAGCGCCTCGAACCGGAGCCGGTCAGCGGCATCGGCGGCGTTGGAGATCAGCTCGCGAAGGAAGATATCGCGGTTGCTGTAGAGGGAGTGGATCATCAGATCCAGCAGCTGCCGGACCTCGGCCTGGAATTCGTGCGTCTCGGGTGTCTGGGTCTCGCTCATTGTTCCATCCATTACCATCAGTTGCTCTGTCCTCCCTCGAAATAGGGACAGAACCTGACGGATTCAAGCGCTGATACGGAAAGTGCCGACAGGCCTAGAAGGCCTCACTGGGGTCGACCCGCCCCCCTTTGCCAATCTCCGGCACCTCACGGCCCGGGATGTAGTCGCCGGTGACCATCTGTTTGTAGCCCATCCCCGGGCCCACCATGGGATAGACCCCGGCGTCCGGGTCGATCATGACCTCGAGAAAGGCCGGACCGTCGAAATCAATGAACGCCTGCAGCCCCGCCTGCAGCTCGTCCCGGTCGCTGATGCGCCGGGCGAATGCGAAGCCGTCCGCCTCGGCGGCCTTGATGAAGTCCTTGCGATGGAGGGATTTGTCACTGGCAGAGAAGCGGTCGTTGAAATACAGCTTCTGCCACTGCCGGACCATGCCATCGCCGTTGTTGTTCAAAAGCAGAATCTTGACCGGCAGGCCGTAGGTGGTGACGGTTTCCATCTCGCCCAGGTTCATGCGCAGGCTGCCGTCGCCGTCGACATCCACAACCAGCGCCCCCGGGTTGGCGAACTGCGCGCCGATCGCCGCCGGCAGACCGAACCCCATGGTGCCCATCGACCCGGAGGTCATCCAGAGTCGCGGCCTGCGGAAGTCGAGATACTGCGCCGCCCACATCTGATGCTGCCCCACACCGGTGCTGATGATGGCCTCGCCACCGGTGATCTCGTTGAGGGTGCGCATCACCGCCTGAGGCTGGATGAGCGCGCCGTCTTCCTTGAACGCCATCGGGTGTTTGTCACGCAGCTTGTCGCAGTGAGCGGCCCAACGGCTGTAGTCCGGCCCGAAGCCCATCGACCGGCCGTAGGCCAACAGCTGTTCCATGGCGTGGCCGGCCTCTCCGACATGGGACCAGTCCACCCGCTTGACCTTGCCGATTTCGGCCGCGTCGATGTCGATGTGTGCGACATGCTCGGCCTGCGGGGCAAACAGCTCGGCCTTGGCCGCCACCCGGTCGTCAAACCGCGACCCGACAGCGATGATAAAGTCGCAGTCCTCGACGGCGTAGTTGGCATAGGCCGTGCCGTGCATGCCGAGCATGTGCAGATGCAGCGAGTCTTTGGTGTCGACCGCCCCCAGGCCCATGACCGTGCTGACGCTGGGGATGCCGTATTCCCGGGCAAATGCCGAAACCGCCTCGCTGCCATCGCCGTGGATGGCACCGCCACCGATGTAGAGCAACGGCCGCCGGGCTTTTTCGAGCATCTCGAAAAACTGCCGCGCCTTGCGCTCGGAGATCTCGGTCTGCCGCAGGGCCTCCATGCGCTGCCGATAACCCCGGATGCCAAGCACCCCGCTGCCTTTGAACTCGCCCACCCAGTTCTGCACATCCTTGGGCAGGTCCACCACCACCGGCCCGGGCCGTCCCGAGCGGGCCACCTCGAATGCAGTGCGGATGGTCTCCTCGAGCTGCTCGGGGCGTGTCACCAAAAACACGTGCTTGGCGCAGTTGCCCATGATGTTGACGATGGGCGCTTCCTGGAAGGCATCGGTGCCCATGGCGCCACGCGCCACCTGACCGGTGATGCAGACCACCGGCACCGAGTCGGCCATGCAATCGCGGATCGGGGTGACCGTATTGGTGGCACCCGGGCCGGAAGTCACCAGAAACACACCGACCTCGCCGCTGCTACGGGCATAGCCGGCGGCCATGAACCCGGCGCCCTGCTCGTTAGCCGGGACAATCAGTGGCATCGGATCGGCGCCATCCGCGGCGCGTTCCCGCTCGTTGTAGCGGAAGATCGCATCATAGGTGGGCAGAATGGCGCCGCCGCTGTAGCCGAATACGGTACCCACCCCTTCCTGGGCCAGCACCTCGACCACCATTTCCGCCCCGCTCATACGCTCGCCGGCACGGGGGTGGCTGGGTTGACCGCCGGGCTGGCCCGGCGCTTGATCAAGCTCGGTGGAGGGGGCGGGATCCTGCATGTCGTTGTCTCAAAATCAGATAGTTGTGATCAGTTTTTGATCATACCGATGCAGCCCGCTGTGCCACAAGCCACCGGCTCAGTCATGGCGCGGACGAAACACCAGCGCCAGGGAATTGATGCAATAGCGCTGTCCGGTGGGTGGCGGGCCATCCGGAAAGACATGCCCGAGATGGGCATCGCAGCGCCGGCAGAGGACTTCGACACGCCGCATGCCAAGGCTGTTGTCCGCCCGGGTGACGATGGCCGCCTCGCTGACCGGATCCCAGAAACTCGGCCATCCCGAGCCCGAATCGTACTTCTGCGCGCTGTCGAAAAGCGGCTGGCCACAGCAGACACAATCGAACTGGCCATCGCCCTTGAAATCGTTGTACTCGCCGCTGAAAGGCGGCTCGGTGCCATGCTCGCGGGTGACCCGATACTGCTCGGGGGTCAATCGCTGCCGCCAGTCCACCCTGGCGAATCCCTCATCTTCACTCATTGCAACCGGCTCCCGGAGAATTTGCCCTACAATAGCGTGATATCCGGCCAGCGAGCGAGCCCATGAGCGATTCCCACAATGCCCGCGAGATCCTGCTGATCAACATCTCCGGCAGTGACCGCCCCGGCATCACCGCCGTATTGATGGGCATCCTCGCCGAATACGGCGTCCGTGTCCTGGATATCAGCCAAGCGATGGTCCACGAAAACCTCGCCCTTGGCATCCTCATCAAACTCCCCGAAGGATCCCAATCGGCCTCAGTGCTCAAAGATTTTCTCTTCGAGGCCCATCAACTGGATCTGCGGGTGCGTTTTCAGCCCGTGCCCAGCGACGAGTACCAGCAGTGGGTGACCGGACAACGCCAGCCGGCCTACGTACTGACCCTGCTGGGGCGTCGCGTGACAGCGGCCCAGATTGCCCGCATCGCCGCGGTGACCACCGACCACGGATTGAATATCGAGGATATCGTCCGCCTGTCCGCCCGCAGCCCGCTGCATGAAGATCTCAACGCCGGGCGCGCCTGTCTCGAGCTCAGCCTGCGCGGAGAACCCGACGACCCGGATGCGATGAAAGCCCAGTTTCTGTCGATCTCGCAGGAGATGGACATCGATATCTCGTTTCAGCAGGACAACTTCTACCGCCGCAATCGTCGCCTGGTGGTCTTTGATATGGACTCAACGCTGATCCACGAGGAGGTCATCGACGAACTCGCCCGCGAGGCGGGGGTTGGCGAGGCGGTCGCCGAGATCACCGCGGCGGCGATGCGCGGCGAGATCGATTTTCGGGAAAGCCTGACCCGGCGGGTGGCGTTACTGGAAGGACTGGATACCGCCGTGCTGTCCAGGGTCGCCCAACGGCTCACACTGACCGAGGGCGCGGATCGCTTGCTCAAGACGTTGAAGCTGCTCGGCTACCGGACCGCTGTCATCTCCGGCGGATTCGACTTCTTTGGTGAACACCTGCAGACCCTGCTGCCACTGGATGTGGTCCACGCCAACCGCCTCGAGATCGTCGACGGGCGTCTGACCGGGCAGGTCCGCGAACCGGTGATCGATGGTGAGCGCAAGGCGGAGCTGGTTCGCTCGCTGGCCGACGAAATGGGTATCGACCTGGCCCAGGTCATCGCCGTGGGTGATGGCGCCAACGATCTGCCCATGCTGGGCATCGCCGGCCTTGGCATCGCCTTTCATGCCAAGCCACTGGTCCAGCGTAGTGCCCGCCAGGCGATATCCACCATCGGCCTGGATGGGGTGTTGTACCTGATGGGGATGAACGACGCCGAGAGCCCGCACTAGGCGGGCCTTGCCGGCGTCGAGCAGAATGGTCGGGGCTTGACGCCGGGTCAGCTCGCCGAGCGGTTCTTGGACCGGACCTTCTCTTTGATCCGGGCCGACTTGCCGCTGCGCTCGCGCAGGAAGTAGAGCTTGGCCCGACGGACATCGCCCCGGCGCTTGACCTGCATGCTCTCGATCAGCGGGGAGTGCAGCTGGAACACCCGCTCCACACCCTCGCCGTGGGAGACCTTGCGAAGGGTGAACGATGAATTCAGCCCCCGGTTCCGCTTGGCGATGACCACGCCCTCGAAGGGCTGCGTGCGTTCGCGGTTGCCCTCACGCACCCAGACGTTGACGAGGACCGTATCGCCCGGGTTGATGTCATCGAGATTGCGGCCGGTCTTCTCGACCTGCTCGCGCTCGAGTTCGTCAATGATGTTGCTCATTCCAGCATCCCTTGTCAGTCAGTTCCATCGCCCCGATAGTCGTCCAGCAGGGCTTGTTCTTCGTCGCTGAGCTCGCGGCTCTCCAGCAGATCCGGTCTTTTCTCCCAAGTCCGGCCAATGGCCATCCGCCGTCGCCAGCGAGCCACCGCCTGGTGGTCTCCGCTCAGCAGCACCGGCGGCACCGACTGGCCCTCGGCCACCTCGGGCCGGGTGTAGTGCGGGCAGTCCAGCAGGCCCTGCGAAAAGGCATCCTGCTCGGCTGATTCCGCATGCCCGAGCACACCCGGCAGATGACGCGCAACCGCATCCACCACCAGCAGCGCCGGCAGCTCGCCGCCACTGACGACAAAATCGCCAATGGACAATTCCATATCGACCTCAAGGTCGATGACCCGTTGGTCGATGCCCTCATACCGCCCGCACAGCAGAATGACCCGCGAGCGTTGTGCCAGCGCCTGCGCACGCCCGCCATCCAGCTTCGCGCCCTCCGGCGAGAGATAGATCACCGGGGCTGGCGCTGCCGCCTCTCGGGCAGCGCGGATCGCCGCGAGCAGCGGCGCGACTTTCATCACCATGCCCGGGCCACCGCCGTAGGGCCGGTCATCCACCGTTCGGTGGGTATCATCCGCGTAATCCCGCGGGTTCCAGGTCACCAGCTCCAGCCGACCCTCATCGAGCGCCCGACCAATGACTCCGTAGCCAAGCGCCGAGGCGACCATCTCCGGGAACAGCGTGATGACATCGAATCGCATTCCCGTTCAAAACTCCGGATCCCAGTCCACCCGCATCCGGCCTGCGACAAGATCCACCGACTCGACGTAGCGCCCCGGCGCATACGGAATCAGGTGGCGCTTCTCGCCATCCACGACCAGCACGTCATTGGCGCCGGTTTCCATGAGCCCGCTGACCCGTCCGAGCCCATGACCGTCGCGGGTCTCCACGGCCAGTCCCTTGAGCTCCCACCAGTAATACTCGTGGTCGCCTTTCTCAGGCAGCGCGTCGCGGCCAACGACAATCGGCTGACCGCGCAGTGCCTCGGCAGCGTCGCGGTGATCCACCCCCTGCAGCCGTGCCAGCAGATGGCGGCCCTGAACGCGGGTCGCGGCTACGTTGTATTGTTCTGCCTCGCTGCCGGCCCCAAGGGTCCAGCGCGAATACTCAAGGATGTTCTCCCTGGGCCGGGTCCAGGAGTAGATCCGCAGATCGCCGCGGACACCGTGGGCCCCGAGCACCTCGCCGAGGACAACACAATCCGGTTGATCCCCGGAGGCTGTCCCCATCACCTTACCCTCAGGCGCTGGCGCTCTCGGCGGCCTGGGCCTGGCGCAACAGCTGACTGACCCGCTCGCTGGGCTTCGCCCCTTTCGAGAGCCAGTACTGGGCGCGCTCGACATCCACCCGCAGCGGCACCTCTTCGCCCGCTGCGACAGGGTTGAAAAAGCCCAGCCGCTCGATGAACCGCCCGTCCCGGGCGTTCCGGCTGTCGGTCACCACGAGATGGTAGAAAGGCCGCTTTTTGGCGCCGGTGCGCGCAAGACGAATCGTAACCATGTAAGTCCCTAATTGATCAGGCCGACTAGTAAACCGTTCATTCTACCCCGGGCGTTATCGCCCGCCAAGCCCCGGTGGCAGTCCGCCCCCCGGAGGCATACCGCCGCCGGGCATGCCGCCACCGCCAAGCTGACGCATCATTTTTTGCATGCCGCCTTTTTTAAACTGCTTCATCATCTTCTGCATCTGCTTGTGCTGCTTGAGCAGACGATTGACATCCTGGACCTGCAGCCCGGCGCCCGAGGCCACACGGCGCTTGCGCGAGCCGTTGAGGACATCGGGGCGGCGACGCTCGCCGGGGGTCATGGCGTTGATGATCGCGATCTGCCGACGCAGCTGGCCGTCATCCATCTGCTGGCTGACCTGCTCGCTCATTTGCCCCATCCCCGGGAGCTTGTCCATCAGACCGCCCATGCCGCCCATCTGGGTGACCTGCTGGAGCTGATCGCGCATGTCCTCGAGATCAAATCCTTTGCCTTTCTTGAGCTTGCCGGCCATGCGCTCGGCCTGTTGCCGATCGACTTTGCGCTCGACCTCCTCGACCAGACTGAGGACATCGCCCATGCCGAGGATGCGCGAGGCCATGCGATCGGGATAGAAGGGCTCGAGGGCATCGGTCTTCTCACCGACGCCAAGAAACTTGATGGGCTTGCCGGTAACCTGCCGAATGGAGAGCGCCGCACCGCCGCGCGCGTCGCCGTCGGCTTTGGTGAGGATCACCCCGGTCAGCGGCAAGGCAGCATCGAATGCCCGAGCGGTATTGGCCGCATCCTGCCCGGTCATGCTGTCGACCACGAACAGCGTCTCGGCCGGCGCCACCGCATGATGCACCCGGCGAGCCTCGTCCATCATTTGCTCGTCAATCGACAGCCGCCCGGCGGTATCCACCAGCAGCACATCGTAGTAGCCAGTCCGGGCCCGCTCGAGCGCGGCCTCGCCGGTCGCTGCCGGATCCGCCCCCGGTTCGGTCGGGAAAAAATCGATGCCCACCTCGCCGGCGAGGCGCTGCAACTGATCAATCGCCGCCGGCCGGTGGATATCAACCGAGACCGCCAGCACCTTTTTTTGATCGCGCTCCTGGAGCCAGCGGCCGAGCTTGGCGATGCTGGTGGTCTTGCCCGAGCCCTGCAGACCGGCAAGCATCACCACCGCCGGGGGGCGGACGCTGAGGTCAAGCGCATCATTGGCCTCGCCCATGACCTGGACAAGTTCATCGTTGACGATCTTGATAAAGGCCTGCCCCGGGGTGAGGCTTTTCATCACCTCCGCACCCAGCGCCCGCTCGCGCACGGCCGCCACAAAGTCCTTGACTACCGGCAGTGCGACATCCGCCTCGAGCAGCGCCATGCGCACTTCACGCAGGGTATCCTGGATGTTGTCTTCGGTCAGGCGGCCTTTGCCCCGCAGGCGCTTGCCAATGGCCTCGAGCCGATCACTGAGATTGTCGAACATAGCGCCGGGAACTCCTGCCGTGGCGATATCCTGTCCGGCTAGTGTACCAGTGCAACCCCGGGTTTCGCGCCAGCGCCGTCTTCTCGAATGCCCCCGCGTTCTGTGCGATGATCAAGCCATGCGCCCAAGCAGGTACAACCGACGGCGGCCATGATGCACAGCCTGATCAGCTGGATCGCGGTCATCCTCTATGCACTGGCAGTTCTGAGCCTCGTGGCCGCCCTCCAGGGGATGGTTATGCCACGTCGCGGCGAGCGGCTGGCGCTGTTCATGGCGGTACTTGCCGTGCCGCTGCATGCCGCTGCGCTCTGGCAGGGGCTGTGGACCGCGGCCGGCGTCAATCTCGCGCTCTACAACGCACTCTCGCTGCTGGGCTGGATCATGGTCACGATGCTGCTGCTGGCGACCCTTCGGCAGCCGGTTCAAAGCCTCGGGCTGGTGGTCTTTCCCTTCGCTGCCATCAGTGCGGGATTGGCCGGCGCGCTGGGGACCCCGGCACCCACGCTGGTACCGATCGGCGCACCGGTGGATTGGCATGTGGTCAGCTCGATTCTTGCCTACGCGGTATTCGGCCTCGCCTGTGCACAGACCGTGCTGCTAGCCTGGCTCGACCGCAGCCTGCGTCGCCGTCGGGCTGGCCGTCTGATCGGCATGTTGCCCTCGCTCCAGGGCATGGAAGCACTGCTCTTTCAGATGCTCGCCGCCGGCATGGTGCTTTTGTCGGTGGCGCTGATTACCGGCTGGCTGTTCGTCGAGGATCTGTTTGCCCAGGACCTGGCGCACAAGACGCTTTTATCGATGATGGCGTGGCTGGTCTTTGCGGCGTTGCTGATTGGCCGTCAGCGGGCCGGCTGGCGCGGACGCACCGCCATTCGCTGGAGCCTGGCCGGTTTTGTCCTGCTCGCCCTTGCCTACTTTGGCAGCAAGGTCGTGCTTGAAATCCTGCTCAAAGGCTGAGGCCAGGAATTGGACGGTATCCCCCTACCGCTGCTGTTTCTCGCCCTGGGCGTGCTGATCCTGCTGTCGGCCTGTTTTTCGGGCTCCGAGACGGCACTGATGACCCTCAACCGATACCGGCTGCGACACCTGGCCCGGGACGGGCATCGCGGGGCGCGCCGGGCCGAGCGGCTGCTCCAGCGGCCGGACCGCCTGATCGGCATCATCCTGCTTGGCAACAATTTCATGAACATCGCGGCCTCGTCGGTGGCCACCCTCATTGCCCTGCGACTGGGTGGCGAGGGCGCACTAGCGGCGGCCACCGGGCTGCTGACCCTGACGATCCTGATTTTTGCCGAGGTGGCCCCGAAGACCCTGGCGGCCCTGCGCCCCGAGCGGGTGGCTTTTCCGGCGGCACTGGTGTTGCGACCGCTGCTGCGACTGCTCTACCCGCTGGTCTGGCTGACCAACACCCTGGCCAATGCCCTGCTTAGTCTGCTCGGGGTCAACCCATCGGAAGAAGGCGAATCGCCACTGAGCCGGGAAGAGTTGCGCACCGTGGTCAACGAGGCCGGCGCTATGATCCCGCAGCGCCACCAACGCATGCTCTTGAGCATCCTGGATCTGGACCAGGCCACCGTCGAGGACATCATGGTGCCGCGCAACGAGGTCGCCGGCATCGACCTGGAGGCCGACTGGCGCACCATCACCGCGCAGATCGCGGCCTCCGAATACACCCGTCTGCCGGTTTTCGAGGGCGGGATCGACAATATCCGCGGGGTCATCCATGTCCGGCGAGTGGTGACCGCCATGCTCGACGGTGAGCTGACCCGCGACAATCTCCTCGAGCATGTCCGCCCGCCCTACTTTGTCCCCGAAGGCACGCCGCTGCACCGGCAGATGATCAATTTCCAGACCGAGAAGCGGCGCATCGGCCTGGTGGTGGATGAATACGGCGAGCTGCTGGGGCTGGTCACCCTCGAGGATATCCTCGAAGAGATTGTCGGTGAATTCACCACCGATCCGGCCGAGGCGGTGGGGGATATCCATCGTCAGCCCGATGGCAGCTACCTGGCTGCAGGCAGCGCCAGTGTGCGCGAGCTCAAACGCCTGCTCGGCTGGGAGATCAGCGCCGACGGGCCGAAAACCCTGAATGGCCTGATCCTCGAGCAGCTCGAAAACATCCCGGAGCCCGGCACCAGCCTTTTGATCGACAACCACCCGGTCACGGTCATGCAGACCGAAGACAACCGGGTGAAGGTGGCACGACTGGATCGACGCATCCAGCCGGCCAACAAGGACTAGCGCCCCCGCCGCCAGCGGGTGCCGCCGGTCCCGTCTTCCAGCACGATGCCCTCGCCGATGAGCTGATCACGAATCGCATCGGCGCGTGCGAAGTCACGCTGGGCCCGGGCCTGGTCGCGTTCGGCGACAAGGGCGTTAATACGGGCAACTTCTGCCGGGTCCTCGGCGCTGCCCCCCTGCAAAAAGCCCTCGGCATCGCCCTGTAACAGACCCAGCATGTGCCCGAGTCGGCGCAATTCTCCGGCCAGGCCGTCGGCCCGGTCCGACTCGCCGGCTTCGCGGGCCCGATTGACTTCGCGGGCCAGGTCAAACAGCACCGCCAATGCCAGCGGGGTGTTGAAATCATCATCCATGGCCGCATAAAAACGCTCGGCATAAGCTTTGTCATGGCCACCGGGTTGGTCATCTCGCTCACCCCCGCGCAGCGCCAGATACAGTCGCTCCATGGATGCCCGGGCCTGGTCCAGCGCATCGGCGGTGTAGTTCAAAGGGCTGCGGTAGTGGCTCGAGAGCAGAAAATGCCGGACCGATTCGGGGTCGTGCGCGGCGAGGACATCCCTCACCGTGGTGAAATTGCCCAGTGACTTGGCCATCTTCTCGTCATCGATGCGCACATGCCCGTTGTGCATCCAGTAGTTGACGAAATGCTCGCCGGTGGCCGCCTCGGACTGGGCGATCTCGTTTTCGTGGTGAGGAAATTGCAGATCCAGCCCCCCGCCGTGGATATCGAAATGATTGCCCAGGCAACGGGTGGACATGGCAGAGCACTCGATATGCCACCCCGGTCGGCCATCGCCCCAGGGCGAAGGCCAGCTCGGCTCGTCGGGCTTGACCGCTTTCCAGAGCACGAAGTCGGCGGGGTCACGCTTGGCCTCGTCCGACTCGATGCGCGCCCCGGCCCGCAAGTCCCCCGGCCGCTTGCCGGAAAGCGCCCCGTAGCCGTCGAAAGCCGCCACCGAGAAGTAGACATCACCCCCTGCGGTGTAGGCGTGCCCTTTTTCGATGAGCGCCTCGATCATCTTGATAATGGCATCCATGTGGGCCGTGGCGCGGGGCTCTTCGTCGGGCCGCAGACAGCCGAGCGCATCGGCATCGGCATGCATCGCCTCGGTAAACCGTCGGGTCAGCTGTTCGATGGGCTCGCCAAGGCTCGCCGCGCGCTGGATGATCTTGTCATCAATATCGGTGATATTGCGGACATACCGCACCTGGTAACCGCTCGCGCGCAGATAGCGCACCACCATGTCGAAAACCACCATGGCTCGGGCGTGGCCGAGATGGCAGTAGTCGTAGACCGTCATGCCGCAGACATAAAGCCCGACCCGCGGAGGATCGATGGGCTGGAAGGCCTGTTTGCGGCCGGTCAGGCTGTTGTGAATCTCAAGCATCGATGACTCCGGCGGCTTCGGCGGCCGCCCTTTGCAGGCGCAGACGTCGCACCGGCTCGGGCATCAAACGGATGATTTCGCCCAGCGCGGGGCCGTGACCGAGCCCGGTGAGGGCATGTCGAAGCGGTTTCATCATCGCACCGCCGCGCCGCTCGGTGGCGGCCTCGAGCGCTGGCCGCAGCGCGCTCCAGTCGTCCGTGCCCGTCGCCTCGATCACCCGGGCGACGGTTTCATAGAAAGCGGCGGCCGGTTGCGGCGAGCCCGCTGCCGTTGCCGGATCAACCCGCCAGTCGGCCGAGAAGATCCGTTCGGCCCAGTCGTTGACCTCTTCGGCCACTCGCAGATTGGGGCGGACCAGGGCCAGAAACCCGTCCAGCCGCTCGGCCGGGACCTCGATTTGCAGATACCCCCGCAGGGTGGACAGCGGGATGGCCGCCATGGCCTGCTGCTGCCAGCCATCGAGCTGGGTTGGATCAAAGCGTGCCGGGCTGCGACTCAGACGGTCGGGGGCGAAACCCTCGGCCAGTCCATCCATGTCAAGCAGATCATCCCCCGGCATCGGATTGCCCAGCCGCGCGAGATAATTCAGCAACGCCTCGGGCCGGTACCCCTGGGACCGCAATGCCGCGACCGCCGCGGCCTGACTGCGTTTGGAAAGCGGTGCCCCGTGGGCATCGACCACCAGCGAGAGGTGACCGTAACAAGGCGGCGCCACGCCGAGCCCGTTGAAAAGCTGCCGCTGCAAAGGGGTGTTACTGAGATGGTCCTCACCGCGCAGAACATGGGTGACACCCATCCGCGCATCATCCAGGGCATTGGCGAACAAAAACGCCACACTCCCGTCGGCGCGCCGGATCACCGGATCCCCATAGGCGCTTGCGTCGAACCGCTGTTCGCCCCGGACCAGGTCGTCGAATGTCATATCCCCTGTCGCCGGCACCCGCAGTCGCACGGTGGCTGACTCCCCCGCGGCGACCCGAGTGGCCGCCTCGTCCGGATCGAGTGCCGCGCAGCAACCGTCGTAACGCGGTGGCTGTCCGGCCTTTTGCTGCGCCTCGCGTAATGCGCGGAGCCGCTCGATTGAACAAAAGCAATAATAGGCCCGACCCCCGGCCATCAGGGTATCGAGGGCGGCCTGATAAGCATCCTGCCGGGCGGATTGCCGCCAGGCCGAGGGCTCGTCCCGGCCGGGGCCCAGGTCCCAGTCGATCCCCAACCATTCGAGATCCTGTTGCAATGCCGCTTCGGCATCCGGATACGCACGGCTTGCGTCGCTGTCTTCGATCCGCAGGATGAAACGGCCACCGGCCCGGCGAGCCAGCAGATAGTTAAAAAGTGCGGTGCGCAGATTGCCGGCATGCAATAACCCCGTAGGACTGGGGGCGAACCGGGTAACGACAGGCGGCTGACTCATGGGCGGCATGGTAATCGAACCGCGACTTGCATGCAGCTTCGTCGACCGCCATCTTTGACCCATGGACACACGGCAATTCAGCTCGATGGATTCGCCGTTACTCTTTGTAGCGGACCTCCATTTGCATCCAGACCGGCCGGCGGCGATACAGACGTTTCTGGCCTTCCTCGCCGGTGAGGCCCGACAGGCCGGCGCGCTTTTCATCCTGGGCGATCTTTTTGAGGCCTGGATCGGCGATGATGCCGCCCCGGCCGACGACCCGGTGGCCCCCGCCATCCAGGCACTGGTCGAGAACGGCACATGGGTTGGTTTCATGCCCGGCAACCGGGATTTCCTCGTCGGCGATGACTACCTCGCCCGCGCCGGTATCGAGCGAATGCGCGAGCCAACGGTCATCCGCGTCGACGACCTCCCGGTTGTGCTCGAGCACGGCGATGCCCTTTGCACCGACGACGCCGCCTATCAGGCGTTCCGACAACAGGTTCGGGACCCGGCCTGGCAGCGGGATTTTCTGGCGCTGCCCCCGGATGAGCGCTACCGACAGGCCCTCGAGGCCCGCGAGAAAAGTGGCGAGGCCATGGCCGGCAAGGACAGCGCCATCATGGACGTCAACCAGCAGGCGGTTCGCGATCGACTGACAGCCTGCAATGCCCGCGACCTCATCCATGGTCATACCCATCGGCCGGCGGTGCATGCGATGAGCGCCGATGGCAATGATTACCGCCGCGTGGTGCTGGGAGACTGGTTCCAGCAAGGCAGTGTCCTGCGCATCGATCAGGGCGAGTGGCAGCTAGCGTCGCTGCCCTTTGCCGCGGATGGCGGCTAGCCGGCCGGCGGCGGCCCGGCGCAGGTCGTGATCGTCATCATGCTCGGCGATCTCGGCAAGCAATCGATGATCATCGACCCGCTCCATGGCCGCCCGGCGCAGCGCCGGCTCTCGGGCACTGCGGGCCACATGGGCAATGATCTGCCCGTCCCGGCAGGCCGCAAGCGCCGCCAGCCGGTAGTCCAGTGACAGGGCATCGCCACCGGCCAGTAATTGCCGATACCGGCTCCGGGCCGACGCCACCACCTGCACATCGGTATCTGACTCGATCACCCGGCGCAGCATCACCGGATCCTGGAGCCGCCGCGCGGCGGCGGCGCGGACACGAGCGTCCGCGTCACGACTGACAAGCCGGCGCAGGACACTCTCGCCGCATTGGCCCACCTCGACGGCGGCCCGACGCTGATCGGGCTCGTCGGCGTACACATCCGGCCGCACGCCCCGGTGGCGTCTCGCGAGCCAACGCTTCATCGGCTTACCCCGTGCCTTTGGATCCGTAGTAGCCGATCACCAAATCCATGACATTGGTCCCCGTCCCGCCGGTGCGTATGAGATCGCCACTGGCGGCAAGAAAGCGCCCCGAATCGGCGGCATCCAGGGTGTATTCGTCGTCCAGACCGGCCCGGTGGCCCCGGTACAGGGTGTGGCCGTCGACCAACGCACCGGCGTCCTCTCCCGGGCCATCCGCGCCATCGGTCCCGGCGGCGAGCAATACCGCCGGGCGGTCGGCCAGTCTTTGTGCCGCCGCCAGCGCCAGGGCCTGCATCCGCCCGCCACGGCCGGGTTGTTCGGGCAGGGTCACGGTCGGCTCGCCGCCCCAGACATGCAGACAATCCGGAGCATTGATCAGCGTCTCGGCCAGGCTCGCCCCCAACGCCCGGGCCTCGCCGTCGAGGAAGCGTCCGGGGCAGGTCACCGCAAAACCCAGCGACCGCGCCCGCTCGGCGGCGGCTTCGACGGCGGCGGCATTGCTGGCCACCACATGCCCACTGACCGAAGGTGCCGGCGTCGCAGGGCCCGGTGAAGCGGGCACCAGCCCCTCGGGCAAGGCAGCCAGCTCGGCGTCGGTCAGGGGCGGCGCATCATCGGCGAACAGCAGGCCCGAGCCGATCATCGCCGGGGCATCGCCCGGCACGTCCGATATCAGCAACACATCCGCCCGCCGTCCAGCCAGCCATTGCGCCAGCCGACCGCCCTTGATGGTGGAGAAGGCCTTTCGCAGCCGGTTCATCCGGCCGATGTCCAGTCCGCTCGCCAGCAACCAGCGGTTCAATCGAGCCAGCGCGGCGGCATCCATCCCGGGCGCGAGGCGTTCGACCAGGCTCGAGGCACCTCCCGAGACAAGAAAGACAAAGCGCCCATTCGCCGGCGCCTGTTCGATAAAACCGACCAGGGCCTCTCCCGCCTCGAGGCTGCGCCCATCCGGGATCGGATGGGGGGCGGTGATGGTTCGCCCCGGTAGACGCTCGCCGAGTTCGGGATCCTCGTACCCCGCCCGGGTCACCACCAGCGCGTCCATGACATCGCCGCCGCGTTCGTCCGCCAGTCCGTGGGCCATGGCCGTGGCCGCCTTGCCCACCGCCACAAGGTAGAACGGCCCCTTGGGGACAACGCCTTCGCGCAGCGCCCGGGCCACCGCGGTGCGGCCGTTCACCGCCTCGAGGGCGGCGTGGTAGATCCGCTCGATGTCGGCGCGAAGCCCGGCGATGGCCGTCATCCGCCGGGGGCGAGACGATCGAGCCCGTGGGCCAGATCAGCGCGGATATCCGCCTGGTCTTCCAGTCCCACCGAGATCCGCACCAATCCTTCACCGATCCCCATCCGGGTGCGTTGTTCTGCACTCAACCGCCCGTGGGTCGTGCTGGCCGGATGGGTAATGGTGGTGCGGACATCGCCCAGGTTGGCAGTGATCGACAGCATGCGGGTGGCATCGACCACCTGCCAGGCGGCCTCACGCCCGCCCTCGACCTCGAATGAGACCACGCCACCAAAGCCGCTTTGCTGACGGGCCGCGAGGTCGTGCTGGGGATGGTCAGCAAGCCCCGGGTAATAGACCTGTGTCACGGCGCGCTGCTCACCCAGCCATTGGGCCAGGGCCAGCGCCTGTTCGCTGTGGTGGCGCATCCGCAGGTTGAGTGTCTCGAGCCCCTTTAAAAAGACCCAGGCGTTGAACGGGCTCATGGTCGGCCCGGCGGTGCGCAGGAATGGAAAGATGTGGTTATCCAGTGTCTCGGCATCGCCGACCACCGCACCGCCAACGCAACGCCCCTGGCCGTCGAGGAACTTGGTCGCCGAGTGACTGACCAGATCCGCCCCCATGGCAAGGGGCTTTTGCAGTGCGGGGGTGCAAAAGCAATTATCCACTACCAGCCGCGCACCCCCGGCGTGGGCGATGTCGGCGAGTGCCGGGATGTCGGCCACCTCGGTCAGCGGATTGGACGGGGTCTCGAGAAAAAGCAGCCGCGTCTGCGGCCGCATGGCCGCCGCCCAGCCCGCGGTGTCGGTGGGCGCGACGAAATCGGTCTCGATCCCGAAGCGGCTTAACTGATTGGCAAACAGCGACGCGGTGGTCCCGAACACGCCCAGCGAGCAGAGCACATGATCGCCACTGCGCAGAAGCCCCATGCAGATCGCCAGGATCGCCGCCATGCCCGAACTGGTGCCGATGGCCCGTTCGCCGCCCTCCATCGCCGCGAGCCGCTCCTCGAAAGCCCGAACCGTCGGGTTGGTAAAGCGCGCATAGATATTGCCCGGCGCCTCGCCGCTGAACCGAGCCGCCGCCTCGGCGGCGTTGCGAAAGGTAAAGCTCGAGGTCGGAAAAATCGCCTCGGAATGCTCCTGCTCGGGTGTGCGCGCCCAGCCGGCGCGCAGCCCGGTGGTATCGTCGCCCCACTCGGCCATCACAACCCTCCGGCGCGCTCGGGGTAGCCGCGAGCGCTGTCGCCGACCCGGGCCTGATCATTGCGCTGGGCCTCGAGATCAAGCAGATAATCGGCGGTGATATCGCCGGTGACGTAACGGCCATCAAAGCATGAACAGTCGAACCCCTGGATACCGGCATTGCCCTCTTTCACCGCCGCAACCAGGTCATCCAGCGACTGGTAGATCATCTCATCGGCGCCAATGGTCTGACGGATCTCGTCGATGCTGCGATTGTGGGCGAGCAGCTCGCGGGCTGCCGGCATATCGATCCCATAGACATTGGGATAGCGCACCGGCGGCGCCGCCGAAGCGAAATACACCCGGCGGGCACCCGCATCGCGGGCCATTTCGATGATCTGCTCCGAAGTGGTTCCCCGGACGATCGAGTCATCAAGCAACAGCACATTCTTGCCGCGGAACTCCAGATCGATGGCGTTGAGCTTCTGGCGCACCGACTTCCGCCTCACCGCCTGTCCGGGCATGATGAAGGTCCGGCCGATGTAGCGGTTTTTGATAAAGCCTTCGCGGTAATTGATGTTCAGTTCGTTGGCCAGGTCCAGGGCACTGGTGCGGCTGGTATCGGGAATGGGAATGACCACGTCAATGTCGTGATTGGCCCACTCGCGGTTGATCTGTCCGGCCAGCATCCGGCCCATGCGCAGCCGTGACTTGTAAACCGACACATCGTCGAGCATCGAGTCGGGGCGGGCCAGATAGACATATTCGAAGATACAGGGCGCAAGCCGCGGCGCCTCGGCACACTGGCGGCTGTGGAGATTGCCGTCGAGATCGATGAATAGCGCCTCTCCCGGCGCCACATCGCGAACCAGTGTGTAACCGAGCACATCCAGCGCTACGCTCTCCGAGGCGATCATGTATTCGGTGCCGGCATCGGTCTCGCGCTTGCCAAAGCAAAGCGGGCGGATGCCATGGGGATCACGAAAACCGAGAATCCCGTAGCCATTGATCATCGCCACCGCGGCGTAACCGCCCCGGCAGCGCTCGTGGATGGTGGCCACCGCGTCGAACAGATCCGACTCGCTGGCACGCAGCTTGCCCGGCCCCCCCAGGCGATGGGCCAGGACATTGAGCAGGATTTCGGAATCCGACTGGGTGTTGATATGGCGCAGATCTTCGAGATAGAGATCGCGTTTGATGGCCTCGGCGTTGGTCAGGTTGCCGTTATGGGCGAGGCTGATCCCGTAGGGCGAGTTGACATAGAACGGCTGCGCCTCGGCCGAGCTGGAGCAACCGGCGGTGGGGTAGCGGCAATGGCCGATGCCCATGTTGCCCCGCAGCTCCAGCATATCCGCCGCGCTGAAGACATCCCGCACCAGCCCGTTGTCCTTGCGCAGATGCAGCCGTCCGTTGTCGAAGGTCATGATACCGGCCGCATCCTGACCGCGATGCTGAAGCACGGTGAGCCCGTCGTAGAGGGCCTGATTGACCGCGGACCGGGCGACGATACCAATGACACCGCACATATGGAGTCAGCTCCCGTTATCGGTTTGTGTCGGACGCTGGCAATAGGCCTGCCAGTGGGCGAACGCCGCCGAGGTGTCCATCGGTGCCTGCTCGATACCCGGCACCTCGCGGGCCCGAGTCAGCCACTGGCCAACCCGGTCATGACAGACCCAGGGCTGATAGCCGCTGGCGATGATCGACCCCTGCCACCAGGCCTGCTGCGGCAGCGCGGTGAACCCGGCGCCAAGCACCACAAGCCCGACCAGCAGACCGCCGCGCAGGCCGCCGAAGACCACCCCCAGCAGCCGGTCGGTGCCACCGAGTCCGGTCTGGCCGACGATCATTCGTGCCAGATAACCCACCAGCGTCCCGCCGACGAGAATAATGACAAAGACCGTTGCGAAGCCGGCCACCATCTGCAGCATGGGCGAGTTCAGCCAGCCAGAGAACTGCTCGCCTACCTGCACACCATAGCGGGCCGCCAGCCAGAAGGCGGTGACCCAGACAACCACCGAGATCACCTCTCGGACGAAGCCGCGGATGACCCCGATGACCACCGACAGGCCAATCACCCCGAGAAACGCGTAATCAAGCCAGTTCATTCAATCCTCGTTGCCCCAGTCTATCACCCGCCACCGCTATGGCTCGACGATAAAACCCGGTAGCTCATGCCCCTCGGCCAGGCGTTGGCTCATCGCCTCGGCGGCCGCCCGATCTTCGAGCGGCCCGACCTGGACACGATGCGCCAGTTCGCTGTCCCGCTCGACAATCCGCAGCTCGAAGCCATCCTCACGCAGTCGCTCCGCAAGGCGCCGGGCGTTTTCGATGCTGCCAAAAGCCCCCACCTGCACATAGACGCCGCCCTCCGATGCCCTGTCCACTTGCGCTGCCTCGCTGGGCTGGCTATCGGCGTCCGGCTGATCCTCGGCCGGCCTGTCGACCTCCGGCAGCGGCTCGACATCCGGCCGCTGATCGGGCTCATCGGGGATGGGCGTCTCGGCCAGCTCCGCGCCGGGTGATGGCGCCTCGAGGCTGTCGTCCTCGGGTACCGCCGGCGCCTGCGGCAACTCGGGTTCGGCCGGGATGTCCAGATCAATATCCACCCGGGTCCGTTCGACGGGGCCCGACAGCAGCATGGGCAGGAAGATCACCCCCAGCGCGACCAGCACCACCGCCCCGATCAATCGTTGTTTGAGCCGTTGCTCCAAAACCATGCCCCCGACGCCATGCGTTGATCTCAGTTTCGGCTGCTGTCCCCGGGGTTGCAAGCCTCCACGCCGGCCCGGGCAAGCACCTCCACCACGCGAAACGAGCCGCAGCCAACCAGCAGATCGTCCGGTCGGGCGGTCTGCTCCAGCTCGCTGACCGCCGATGCCGCCGGACCGGCGCCCACCACCCGAGCCCCGATGCCAGCCAGAGCCGCCCGGGTGGTCTCCACCGAGTGGGCCCCGGGGTCATCGAGATCGAGCAGGTACCAATCGTCGACAACGCCTGCCAGGGGCTCAATCACCACCTCCAGGGCCTTGCGCTGCATCAGCGCGAAGGCCATCCGGACCCGGCCCGGGTGCTGCCGCAGGGTTTCGGCGAGCAACTCGATGGCGGCCGGATTGTGTCCGACGTCCAGCAACCACTCGGCGGCCGGCCGCCGGACACGCTGCTGACGCCCGGGGAGCCGGGCGTGTCGCAGTCCGGATGCGATTACCGCCGGATCGACCTGCAGATCAGGATGCGCCCCATCGACCGCCATCACCGCCCCCGCCGCGTTGCCGAGCGCCGCCGGCGGCATCCACTCGGGCCGCGGCAGGGTCAGCCGCCGGCCACCCTCGGCCAACCACTGCCATTGCCCGGCGTCATCAAGCTCGCCGATCCGGTAATCCCTGCCCAGCTGCCACAGCAAAGCGCCCCGCTGACGGGCTGTATCGGCAATCGTGGCGGGCGGATGAGGGTCGGAGCAGACAACGGGACGGCCGGGTCGGGCAATCCCCATCTTCTCGATCGCGATCGCCTCGCGGGTGTCCCCCAGCCATTCCATGTGATCCAGATCGATGGCCGTGACCACTGCGAGGTCGGCATCAAAGCAATTGGTGGCATCCAGACGCCCGCCCAACCCCACTTCCAGCAACCAGGGGTCGGCGGCGGTCTCGCGAAAGCACCAGGCGGCGGCCAACGTGGCGAACTCGAAATAGGTCAGCGTAATGGACCCGCGGGCGGCGTCGATGGCGCGAAAGGCCTCAATGATCATTGCCTCGGAGACGGGCTCGCCATCCACACGGATCCGCTCGTTGTAGGCCAGCAAGTGGGGCGAGGTGTAGGCGCCCGGTCGGCGGCCGGCCGCCCGATAGATGCCCTCGAGACAGGCTACGGTACTGCCCTTGCCATTGGTACCGGCGATCGTGATCAGCCGATGCCCGCCCCGCCGTAGCCCCAGGTTGTCGGCGACCTGAGCAATGCGCACCAGCCCCAGGTCGATCTCGCGCGGATGGATCCCCTCCAGCCAGCGCAGCCAACCGCCAAGTTCGCTTGCGCTCACCGCCGGGGGTTCAGGCCGTGGCCGGCGCGGCGACGGCCGGTGCCTCGGCCCCGATGAGCATGGCGATCAGCGAGGCCAGCCGCGCCCGCTGCTCGCGCCGGTCGATGATCATATCCACCGCGCCGTGTTCAAGCAGAAACTCGCTGCGCTGGAACCCCTCCGGCAGGGTCTCGCGCACGGTCTGTTCGATCACCCGGGGGCCGGCAAAGCCAATCAATGCCCCCGGCTCGGCGACGATGACATCGCCGAGCATGGCGAGGCTGGCCGATACGCCGCCCATGGTCGGATCGGTGAGGACACTGACAAACGGCACGCCCGAATCGGAAAGGCGCTTGAGCGCGGCGCTGGTCTTGGCCATCTGCATTAACGAAAACAGCGCCTCCTGCATCCGCGCACCACCACTGGCACTAAAGCAGACCAGCGCACCACCCCCTTCGCGGGCATGGTCCACCGCGCGGACAAACCGCTCGCCGACCACACTGCCCATCGAGCCGCCCATGAAGCGGAACTCGAAGGCGGCCGCCACCACCGGGACGTTGTGCACCCGTCCGGACATGGCCACCAGTGCATCCCGCTCGCCGGTGGCTTTCTGGGCCTGGCCCAGACGCTCTTTATAACGGCGCGAGTCCTTGAAACGCAGCGCGTCCACCGGCTGCAGCTCGGCGCCGATTTCCTGCTGCCCCTCGCTGTCGAGGAACACTTCAAGCCGCCGGCGCGCACCGATGCGCATGTGGGCGTCACACTTGGGGCAGACCTCGAGATGGCGCTCGACCTCCGGGCGATAGAGCACCGCGCCGCAGCCCTCGCACTTGCTCCAAAGCCCCTCCGGTACACTGCGCCCCCGGTTGCCGCCTTCGGTGCGGATGCGCGAGGGCATGAGCTTTTCGAACCAGCTCACGGGGCGACCTCCGGCAGCGGCTGATCGAGACCGGCCCGCAGGTCCCGCACCACGGCCCCGACCTCGCGCGAGAGCTGGCCTTCATCGGCGTCGGGGTGTTCGGCAATGCGCGAGACAATGGCGCTGCCAACAACCACGGCGTCGGCCACTTGCCCCAGGCGGGCGGCATCCTCGCCGTTGCGAACACCAAAACCCACCCCGACCGGCAGCTGGGTGGCCTCACGAATGGCCTCGACATGGGCGGCAACATCATCCACATCCAGCGTGGCCGCACCGGTCACGCCCTTCAATGAGACGTAGTAGACAAAGCCCCGGGCCTGATCGCAGATCGCCCGGATGCGCTCGGGCCGGGTGGTCGGCGCCACCAGCCAGATCGGGTCGAGATCATGCTCGGCGATGGCCGGCACCAGTTCATGGCTCTCCTCCGGCGGCAGATCGACCGTGAGCACACCATCCACCCCCGCCGCGGCCGCATCCCGGGCAAAGCGGCGATAGCCGATCTGCTCGATCGGGTTGAGATAGCCCATCAAGACCACCGGGGTATCCTGGTCCTGGCGGCGGAACTCGCGAACCATCTCCAGCACCCCGACCAGTCCGGTTCCGCCGGCCAGCGCGCGGTCACAGGCATCCTGTATGACCGGCCCGTCGGCCATGGGGTCGGAAAACGGCATGCCCACCTCGATGACATCGGCACCCGAGCGGACCAGCTCGTGCATGATCGGCACCGTGGCACCCGGGTAGGGATCACCACCAGTGACATAGGTGACCAGCGCCCGCCGGCCTTCGGCCCGGCGTTGAGCAAAACGATGGTTGATCCGGCTCATACCTGCATCCCCTCCACCTCGGCGACGGTATTGATGTCTTTGTCGCCCCGGCCCGAGCAGTTGACGACGATGGTCTGATCCGGCCCGAGACGGGCGGCGAGCTGCTCGGCGTAGGCGATGCCGTGGGCGGTTTCCAGCGCCGGGATGATGCCCTCGGTCTGAGTGAGGCTGTGAAAGGCGGCCAGCGCTTCGTCGTCATTGACCGCCACATAGCTCACCCGGCCACTGTCCTTGAGCCAGGCATGCTCGGGCCCGACCCCCGGGTAATCCAGCCCGGCCGACAGGGAATGGGTGGGCATGATCTGCCCGTCCTCGTTTTCCATCAAATAGGTGCGGTTGCCATGCAGCACCCCAGGCCGCCCGGCGGACAGCGGGGCGGCGTGGCGGCCGGTCTCGACGCCGTCACCCCCGGCCTCGACGCCGTAGATGCTGACATCGTGGTCGTCCAGAAACGGGTGGAACAGGCCGATGGCATTGGAGCCGCCCCCCACACAGGCCACCAGCGCATCGGGCAGCCGGCCATGCTGCTCCAGGCACTGCTCGCGGGTCTCGCGGCCGATCACCGACTGAAAGTCGCGCACCATGGCCGGATAGGGGTGGGGGCCGGCCACGGTCCCGATGATATAGAAGGTGTCATCGACATTCGCCGCCCAATCCCGGAATGCCTCGTTGAGGGCGTCCTTGAGGGTGCGGGTACCGGATTCCACCGGCACCACCCGGGCGCCCATCAGCCGCATGCGGTAGACATTTACCGACTGCCGCCGGACATCCTCGGCGCCCATGTAGACCACACACTCGAGCCCCAGGCGGGCGCAGACGGCGGCGGTGGCAACCCCATGCTGGCCGGCCCCGGTCTCGGCGACGATGCGGCGTTTGCCCATGCGCACCGCCAGTAGCGCCTGGCCCATGGTGTTGTTGATCTTGTGCGCACCGGTGTGATCCAGGTCCTCGCGCTTGAGAAAAAGCCGCGCCCCACCGATGCGCCGGGTCCAGTGCTCGGCGTAGTACAGCGGTGTCGGGCGACCGACATATTGCTGAAGATCGGCATAGAATTCGGCCTGGAAGGCCGGATCGTTGCGCATGGCCTCGTAGGCCTCGGCGAGCTCCTCGAGCGGCGCCATGAGCAGCTCCGGGACGAATCGTCCGCCATAGGGACCGAAATGCCCGTCAAAAACGGCCTCGGCCGGCTCGCTGCCCAGCGCTTCACTGCCCTGCATTACCTTTGACACAATAGACCTCTTGGCAAAAGGCGGCGACCTGGCGCCGGTCCTTGATTCCCGGGGCAGACTCCACACCACTGCTGCAGTCCACGCCCCAGGGCTCGATTGTCTTGATGGCGGCGGCCACGTTGTCGGCCCGCAATCCGCCAGCGACGATTATACGATGCGTATCCGGCAGCATGCTGCCCCAGTCGAATGTCTGTCCACTGCCACCGGCATCCCCGGGGGCGTGGCCATCCAACAGCAACGCCGAAGCCTCTGGATGGGCGGCGGCAACGGCAAACGCATCGCCTCCGGCCATGCCAACGGATTTGATATACCGGCGGTGGAATGATTCACAGTAATCCGCCGGCTCGTTGCCATGGAACTGCAACAAATCCAGGGGCACCTGGTCGAGCACCGCCACCACCCGGGATCGGGGCGCGTCCATGAATAGCCCCACCGCCGCCACCAGGGGCGGCAGCCGGTCGATGATCCGGCCGGCCATCGCTGCATCCACCGCCCGGGGGCTTGCCGCATGAAAGACCAGTCCAATGGCGTCGGCGCCAGCCTCCGCCGCCGCCAGCGCATCCTCCGGCCGGGTCACCCCGCAGATCTTGATTCGGGTACGCACCCAACGCATCCTACCCCTGGCCCGGGACACAGGCAAAAGCGCCCGCCGGCGGCCTATCCGGCAGGCCAAAGCCCGGCGGGTAACGCACTCCCAGCAGATAGAGCCCGGCGGCCGGTGCGGTCACCCCGGCCCGGCGCCGATCCCGGGCTGCCAGCACTTCGGCCAGCCAGTCCGACGACCGCTCGCCGCTGCCCACCTGCATCAGACTCCCGACCAGATTACGGACCATATGATGCAAAAAGGCATTGGCTTCGACGTCAAAAACGACCACCCCGCCCTGGCGGTAGACGTCCAGGCGAAGGAGTCGCCGAACCGCATGCGGGGCCTGGCACCCGGCCGCCCGAAAGCTGCTGAAATCATGCTCACCGATCAGCGGTGCGGCGGCCGCTGCCATGGCAGCCACATCCATCGACTGCCAGGTCCACCCGACCCGCTGGCGGGCCAGCACCGGCCGCAGCGGCGTATCCTGCAACAGATACTGATATCGCCGGGCCAGCCCGCTGCGCCGGGCATCGAAACCCGCTCCGGGATGGGCCACCCAGCGCACCCCGATATCTGCGGGCAGGTGGCTGTTGACCCCTCGCACCCAGGCTCGGTCGGGTCGCTTGGCCGCCGTGTCAAAATGCACCACCTGACCCAGCGCATGGACGCCGGCGTCGGTCCGCCCGGCGGCGGCCACCTCGACCGGGTGACAGGCCACGGCGCTGATGGCGCCCTCCAGCGCCGCCTGGACCGAGCGGGCGTGGGCCTGACGCTGCCAGCCGCTGTATTCGGCACCGTCGTACTCGATGCCCAGGGCAATGCGCGTCACGACAGGCTCATCCCGACTCCGGTGGCGCCCCCGCCGGCCCGGCAAAAAGGGGATGCGCCGGCGCCAGGGTCCGTCCTTGTGCTTGCACCCGCTGCCACCGCTCGTCCGAGGCATCACCCAGCTGGGCGTGCAGGACATGGGCTTCGGCCTCAAAACCCGATCGGTCGCCACGCAGGTAGAGCACATCCAAGAGCTTGAGCCGCAGCGCCAGATCATCCGGCGCCGCCCCCAGGGCGTCATCCAGACGCGTCTGGGCCTCGTCCAGACGCCCGTGGGCGATGAGCTCGTCGGCCGCCGCCAGGGCCGCGGTATGGTCCACCGCCCGGTCCTGAACCGAGACTTCCCCTAGTGCCACATCGGCGGTGTCCGCGGACGGTTCGGGATGGCCGGTCCGGGGCTGCCAGCGGGCCGGCATTGACTGCTCGGCGACCTCACGCCGCCGTCGACGGCTGCCGATGATCCACAAAGTCAAAAGCCCGAGCCCCAGCAGACCCAACAGCGTGTACTGCACAAGCGGCAGCTGCAACGCCTGCGCCGGCGTGGTCGTCGCCTGCCGCCACTGGGCCTGCACCGCGTCGATGACTCGCGCCGGCCCGACGGGTTCACGAGCCGCTGCAAGCTCGGCCTGCAGATCGCCAAGGCTTTGCTGCATGGTCGCCAGGGTGGTTTCGAGTTCGCGGTTTTCCTGTGCCAGCACCTCGTTGCTGGCCTGCATGCGTTCGATCTGCCCCTGCAGCCGTTGGAATGTCGGTGTCTCGAGCACCTCCGAGACCAGCGCTTCCGGCGGTGGCAAAAGCCGCAATGGCCGGATGGAAAGCCCCGGATCGGCGGCGGCCGGGTCCGGCGCCGGATCCCTCGACTCGGCCTCAACCGGCGGCTCCGGGCTGGCCTGGGCCGGCATGTCCGCATCACTGTCCAGCCAGGCCTTGTTCTGCGCGCGGACCCGCTGATCGGCCTCGGCCATGGGCACCAGCTCGAGTGCGTCCTCGGCGGGGATATCGAGCAGCACACCGCGCTGCAATGCATTGACGTTGTTGCGATTGAATCGATCCGGATTGACCGCCAGAAGCGCCAGCATCATCTGATTGCCGGTCACCGCCCGGGGCCGGACGGCGTTGGCGATCCGATAGAGGGTCTGCCCGGAGGTGGTCGGCCCGAAGCGCAGAGGCCCCAGGGCTCGACCCGACCCGCCTGCCGCGGTGGGATCGATGCGATACCCCCGCGCCAGCCGTCCAGCCGGTGTATTGAGCTCGAGTAGCACCTCAAAGCCCTGCCCCGGGCGAACGTCGGTCGCGGTCAGACGTACCCGCGCTTCCCGGCCTTGACCAACCAGCTCGGCGGTCAGATCCCGCGGCCGATGTTCGGTCTCGAGCCCGGCCGCCGCCTGGACCGGTCGGGTGGCGACCCGGCTGCGGGCCGGGCGGCTCGGCGGCTCGGCCCCGGGATGAACGGCCACCCATGCCTCGAGGCCATCGCTGTCAACGGCCACGGACTGGAGCTTGCCCAGTCCCGCCGCACCGGCCATCACCGCCGGAGCAAAGGCGAGCGCCAACAGCGCGCCGGCACCGCGCATCAGTCGCCGATCACCAACCGCAGCATGCGCCGCAATGGCTCGGCGGCGCCCCAGAGCAACTGGTCACCGACGGTGAACGCCGAGAGGTATTCATCGCCCATGGCCAGCTTGCGTAGCCGGCCCACCGGCACGTGCATGTGGCCGCTGACCGCCGCGGGCGTGAGCTGCTGCTGACTCGGCTGCGGCTCGTTGGGCACGACCCGCACCCAGTCGTTGGCCGCTGCCAGCATGGCCTCGATCTCATCCAGCGGGACATCCCGTTTGAGCTTCAGCGTCAGCGCCTGAGCGTGGGAGCGCATGGCGCCAATGCGCACACACAACCCATCGATGGCAATCGGGTCGAACTGCCGGCCGAGGATCTTGTTGGTCTCGACCCCGGCCTTCCACTCCTCGCGACTCTGGCCGCCCGCCACGGGCTTGTCGATCCAGGGAATCAGACTCCCGGCCAGCGGCACACCGAAATGCTCGGCCGGGTAATCACCGCCGGTCAGCGCCGCGGTCACGTCCCGATCAATCTCCAGTATGGCGGCCGCCGGGTCATCCAGACGCTCACCCACCGCGTCACGCAGATAACCCATCTGGCGAAGCAGCTCGCGCATGTGCTGCGCGCCCGATCCGGAGGCCGCCTGATAGGTCATCGGCGCGATCCACTCCACCAGGTCGTGCTCGACAAGCCCGCCGATGGCCATGAGCATCAGGCTGACGGTGCAGTTGCCACCGACGAAGGTCCGGGTCCCGTCGGCGAGTGCCTGGCGGATGACACCGGCGTTGACCGGGTCCAGTACGATGACGCTGTGGTCTTTCATGCGCAGCGTCGAGGCGGCGTCGATCCAGTAACCCTGCCAGCCGGCGCTGCGCAACGGGTCATACACCGCACTGGTGTAGTCGCCCCCCTGACAGGTGACGATGGCGTCCATCTCGGACAACGCCGCCATGTCATGGGCATCCTGCAGGGCCGGCACGGCCCGGCCGACGTCCGGGCCCGGCTGACCGGTCTGCGAGGTGGAGAAGAACACCGGCTCAATGTCGCCGAAATCTCCCTCGCTGCGCATGCGCTCCATGAGCACCGAGCCCACCATGCCGCGCCAACCGACGAATCCGACCTTTTTCATCATCAACCCCTAGTTTGCTTGTGCCCGCAAAGCGGCAACCACCGCATCACCCATGGCGGCCGTGCCGACCGATTGCCCCTGACCGCCGCCAAGATCGGCGGTCCGCAGCCCGTCCGCCAGCACCCGGGCGACGGCCCGCTCCACCCGTTGCGCCAGTTCACCCTCATCGAGGCTGAATCGCAGCAGCATCGCGACTGACAGGAGAGTCGCCAGCGGATTGGCAATGCCCTGCCCCGAGATATCCGGCGCCGATCCATGAACCGGCTCGTAGAGGCCACGGCCGGTCTCATCCAGCGATGCCGAGGGCAGCATCCCGATCGAGCCGGTCAGCATCGCCGCGCAGTCGGAGAGGACATCGCCGAACAGATTGCCGGTGACCATGACATCGAACTGCCGTGGGTCACGGACCAGTTGCATGGCCGCGTTGTCGACGTACATATGCGACAGCGAGACATCCGGATACTCGCCGGCCAGCCCCTCCATCACCTCACGCCAGAGCTCGCTCGACTCCAGCACATTGGCCTTGTCCACCGAGCAGAGCCGCCCATCCCGGCGGCGGGCCGCTTCAAACCCCGCCCGGCCGATGCGCTCGATCTCGTCGACGCCGTAGACCAGGGTGTTGAATCCCTCCCGGACGCCGTCGGCCCGGGTGCGAATGCCCCGCGGCTGGCCAAAATAGATGCCGCCGGTCAGCTCGCGAACAATCAGTATGTCCAGCCCCGAGACCACCTCGGGCCGCAGCGACGAGGCGTTGACCAGCTCGGGGTCAAGCAGCGCCGGGCGCAGGTTGGCGAACAGGCCCAACGCTGCACGGATGGCCAGCAGCCCCCGCTCGGGGCGCTTGTCACGCTCGATGTAATCCCACTCGGGTCCGCCCACCGCGCCCAACAGGGCCGCATCGCTGTCGCGGGCGAGTGCCAGTGTCGAGTCCGGCAGGGGAGCCCCCTCGGCATCCACACCACAGCCGCCGAGGTTGGCATACTCGAGCTCGACCGCCAGGCCAAACTCGCTGGCGAGACAACGCAGCAGCTTGTCCGCTTCGGCCACGATCTCTGGCCCGACGTGATCGCCGGGCAGCATCAATACCTTGTGGCTCATGCCGGATCCAGGTCCTGGAACAGCCAGGGTGTCACCCGACGCCGCTGCTGTTCATAGGCGCGAATCGCATCGGCATGTTCCAGTGTCAGGCCAATCTCATCCAGGCCCTCCACGAGCATGTGTTTGCGGTGGGGGTCGATGTCGAAACCATGCACATCGCCCTCGGGGGTGATGACCTGTTGCGCCGGCAGATCCACCGTCAACCGGTAACCTGACTCGGCCCAGGTGGCTTCGAACAGCGCCTGGACGGTTTCTGCCGGCAGCGTGAGCGCCAACAGACCGTTTTTCGAGCAGTTGTTGTAGAAAATGTCGGCAAAGCTCGGGGCAATCAGCACCCGAAAGCCGAAATCCGCCAGTGCCCAGGGGGCATGCTCACGGGATGAGCCGCAGCCAAAGTTCTCCCGCGCGAGCAGGATGCTGGCGCCGGCATAGCGCGGCTGGTTGAGGACAAAATCCGGGTTGAGCGGCCGGTTGCTGCAATCCTGCCCGGGTTCGCCGGCATCCAGGTAGCGCCACTCGTCAAAGAGGTTGGGCCCAAAACCGGTGCGGTGAATGGACTTGAGGAACTGCTTGGGGATGATCGCATCGGTATCGACGTTCGATCGATCCAGCGGGGCGACCAGGCCCTCGACACGGGTGAGTGGTTCCATCGCCTATTGCTCCAGTTCGCGGACATCGACGAAATGGCCGGCCACCGCAGCAGCCGCCGCCATGGCGGGGCTGACCAGGTGGGTCCGGCCTCCGGCGCCCTGCCGGCCTTCAAAGTTACGGTTCGAGGTCGAGGCGCAGCGCTCGCCGGGGCTCAACCGGTCGGGGTTCATGCCCAGACACATCGAGCAGCCCGCGTCGCGCCACTCGAAGCCTGCCGCCTTGAACACCTGATCCAGTCCTTCCTGCTCGGCCTGCCACTTCACCAGCCCCGAGCCGGGCACAACCATCGCCTCGCGGATGCCCTGCGCGATCCGCTTGCCGCGGAGCACCCGGGCGGCCGCGCGCAGATCCTCGATGCGCGCATTGGTGCACGAGCCGATGAAGACTTTCTCCGGCCGGATCTCGCGAATCGGCGTGCCGGGCTCGAGCCCCATGTATTCGAGGGCGCGCTGCATCCCCGTGCGTTTGGTCTCATCGGGCTCATCGGCCGGGTTCGGCACCCGCCCGTCGACAGGCACCACCATCTCGGGCGAAGTGCCCCAGGATACCTGCGGCTTGATCTCGGCCGCGTCCAGGGTGACCACCCGGTCGAATTCGGCATCATCATCACTGACCAGGGTGCGCCAGTAAGCCACCGCCTGATCCCACAGCTCGCCCTGGGGCGAGTAGGGGCGGTCGCGCAGATATTCGATGGTCGTGTCATCCACCGCCACCATGCCGCAGCGCGCCCCCGCCTCGATGGACATGTTGCAGATGGTCATCCGCCCGGACATGGGCAGCGACCGGATGGCCTCGCCGCCGTACTCGATGGCATAGCCGGTGCCGCCGGCGGTACCGATCTTGCCGATGATCGCCAGCATGATGTCCTTGGCGGTCACACCCGGGCCGACCTGGCCATCGACGCGAATGAGCATGCGCCGGGAGCGCGCCTGCACCACGGTCTGGGTCGCCAGCGCGTGCTCGACCTCGGAGGTCCCGATGCCGAAGGCCAATGCCCCCAGTGCGCCATGGGTAGAGGTATGCGAGTCGCCACAGACCACCGTCATCCCAGGCTGGGTCGCCCCCTGCTCCGGACCGATGATGTGGACAATGCCCTGGCGGCGGTCCAGAAGGCCGAACTGGGTGATGCCATATTCGCGGCAGTTGCGGTTGAGCGTCTCGACCTGCAACGCCGAGACCGGATCGGCAATGCCCTTGTCGCGATCGGTGGTCGGCACGTTGTGATCCACCACCGCCAGATTGGCCGGTGTTCGCCACAGCGGCCGATCGGCCAGTCGCAAGCCCTCGAAGGCCTGGGGCGAGGTGACCTCGTGTACCAACTGCCGGTCGATGTACAAAAGGGCCGTTCCGTCGCCGTTGTCGCGAACGACATGGGCGTCCCAGAGTTTGTCGTAGAGCGTTTTGCCGCCCATCTGCCTTTCCTCGTGCGGTGATGACCTGATCTGCCTAGCAGACCGAGTATACGCCGAGCGGGTAATGGCGTTAAGCGCCGGACAGCGCCCTGGCCCCGGGCCGCGGCAGGGTATGGTGCGCCAGCACTGCCGCCGCCAGACCCAGACCTGCCGCCAGCACGAAGGTCGATGCCCCGCCGATGACATCCCACAGCGCCCCGGCCAGAAAGCTGCCGACGGCCACACCGGCGCCGAAGGTCAGACTGCTGTAGAGCGCCTGGCCCCGCCCCTGCAACGCACCGGTGAAATAGCGATCCACCATGGAAATGGCCGCGGCGTGGTAGACGCCATAGGTCGCGGCGTGAAAGAGCTGGGCAAAGGCCTGAAGCGGCACCTGCTCAGGGAACAGGCCCACCATCACCCAGCGCACCACCGCCATCAGCATGGCGATGATCAAAAGCCGACGGTGGCCGAATCGGGGCAGCCAGCGGGGCATGAGCAGAAACACTGCGATTTCGGCCAGCAGCGCCACAGCCCAGAGCAGGCCGATGGCAGTGCCACTGTAGCCGGCATCTTGCAGATAGATGCTGTAGAAAGCATAGAACGGGCCATGGCTTGCCTGCAGCAGAAAGCAGGCGCCAAAAAGCCCCAGCACCTTGGGCTGGCGCAAGACCGCCCAAAGGCCGGGCCCTGCCCGATCGCCGCCATTGCCCGGTGCCTCGGGCACGCTCAGACTGATCCCCGAGAGGGTGATGAAAAGCGCCAGCAGCACCGCCGGGACAATACCGGCGCCCAGCACATCGATGCCCTCGCCAACGGCCAGGACCGCCACCATGAACCCCACCGTCCCCCAGAGTCGGATCCGCGGATAGCGGTGGGACTGCGCGCCCAGGTGGCTGAGCGTGTTGGCCTCGAACTGCGACAGGGTGGCGTTCCAGAAGAAACTGAACGCCAGGATCACCCCGGCCATTGTCAGGAAACTCTCGGCCACGAAGACACCGGCAAAGCCCAGTGCCGCTGCCACGCAGGCAAAGCGGATCACCCCCATTCGCCGCCCCAGCCGATCGGCCACCCAACCCCAGAGGTTGGGCGCGATGAGCTTGGTGGCATGCAAAAGCCCGATCAGGGTGCCAATCTGGGCAGCCTCGTAGCCCAGGCTTTTGAGATAGGGCCCCCAATAGGGTCCCAGCACGCCAAGGACGGCAAAGAACACCAGATAGAAGGCCGACAGTCGGCCGTAGGGCAGCGCCGCAGCCATGGCGGGGCGTCAATCGCCGGCTTGTCGGGGAATAACCGGTGTACCCGAGTCGACATCGGCATTCTGACCGCGATGCCGCAACCAGTGATCCATGAGAACGATGGCCAGCATGGCCTCGGCGATGGGCGTGGCGCGAATGCCCACACAGGGGTCGTGGCGACCGGTGGTCACCACCTCGGCCGGCTCGCCATGGATATCGACCGAGCGCCCCGGGATACGGATGCTCGAGGTGGGCTTGAGCGCCATGCGCGCCACCACATCCTGGCCAGTGGACAGCCCGCCGAGGGTGCCACCGGCATGATTGGTCACAAATCCGGCGGGGGTGATCTCGTCGCGGTGTTCGGTGCCTTTCTGCCCGGCACTGGCAAACCCGTCACCGATTTCCACGCCGCGGACCGCATTGATGCTCATCAGCGCATGGGCGATATCCGCATCCAGTCGATCGAAGACGGGCTCGCCCAGGCCCGGCGGCAACCCGCGGGCCAGCACCCCGACCACCGCACCGACCGAATCCCCCGAGCGACGCAACTCGTCCATGTAGGACTCAAGATCGCCCAGCCGCTCCGGCTGGGCGCAGAAAAACGGGTTGTCGTCCACCGCATCCCAGTCCTGCAAGGCCAGCTCGATGGGCCCGAGCGCCGCCAGCCACCCACGAATGCGCACCCCCAACTGCTCGTGGAGATACTTGCGCGCGATGCCCCCGGCAGCGACCCGCAGGGCCGTCTCGCGGGCCGAGGAGCGCCCCCCGCCGCGGTAATCACGGATGCCGTACTTCTGCCAGTAGGTGTAGTCGGCATGCCCCGGGCGGAACAACTCGCTGATGTCACTGTAGTCCTTGGATCGCTGATCGATGTTTTCGATCAAAAGCCCGATGGGGGCCCCGGTGGTCCGGCCTTCGAATACGCCGGAGAGGATCCGCACCTCGTCGCCTTCGCGGCGTTGCGAGGTATGCCGCGAGGTGCCGGGCTTACGCCGGTCCAGATCGCCCTGGAGGTCGGACTCGGTCAACGCCAGCCCCGGCGGACAGCCGTCCACCACGGCACCGAGCGCCGGCCCGTGGCTCTCGCCAAAGGTCGTTACGGTAAAGAGTCGGCCAATGCTGTTTCCGGACATGCGCTTATGCTACCCCGTCACCAACCATCGCCGCATCGGCACCCAGGGCCGATTGCAGCGCCTCACCCTGGATGACAAACACCCCTTCGCCACCCCGCTCGAGGTCCACCCAGGTGACCGGCACCTCGGGGAACGCCGCCTCGAAAGCCGCCATGCCATGCCCGACCTCGCAGACCAGCCACCCCGCCGGCGCCAGACATCGCGCTGCCTGAGGCAGCAGACGGCGGACCACATCCATGCCATCGGGGCCGGCCGCCAGCGCCTCCCGGGGCTCGTGCCGGTATTCCGGCGGCAGGGTGGTCATCGCCCGGGTGTCCACATAAGGCGGATTGGCGACGATGAGATCCATCGCCCCGGCCTGACCGAGGCCTTCGAGCAGATCCGAGCGCTGTACACGCACCCGGCCCGAGACGCCGTGGCGTCTGGCATTGTGGGGGGCATGGGCGAGGGCGCCGGCGGCGTTGTCCAGGGCAAAGACCTCGGCCTGCGGGAACGCCAGCGCGCAGGCCACCGCAATGCAGCCGCAGCCGGTGCCGACATCGGCGATCCGCTCGACCCGGGCCGGATCGATCCAGGGCGAAAACCCCTGTTCGATGAGCTCGGCGATGGGCGAGCGCGGAATCAGTACACTTTCATCCACCTCAAAGGACAGGCCGCAGAACCAGCCCTCGCCGAGGATGTAGGGCACCGGGCGGCGCTTGTCGATGCGCTCGGCGATGGCGGCAAGCAGCGTCTCGCGCTCGTCATCGGTGACGCGGCAGGTGAACCAGCCGGCGGCGAGATCCGGCGGCATATGCAGGATGCCGAGCACCAGCGCCGCCGCTTCATCGATGGCGTTGTCGGTGCCATGGCCATAATGCAGGCCGGCCGCCTCGAAGCGACTGGCGGCATAGCGGATATGATCGCCGATGGTCTGTAGCGTGTGGTGACTCATCCGCGGAGTTTAACATCGCTGCCACCGCATGGCGGCCTCCAGCAATGGCATAATCGTGAGCATGAGATTACGGCTGATCACAACCGCGGCGGCGGTCGGGTTGCTGGCTGCCCTGGTGGCTGCCGCAGGCGTCTGGATGTGGCGCGATCAAGGCCCGGCACCCAGCGAGCCGGTCGGAACGGTTTTTCCAACGGCAAGGGCGCTGCCTGCCTTTGAGCTTGAAAACCACCACGGCGAGCCCTGGACCCGGGCATCCCTGCAGGGGGACTGGCAGTTTCTTTTCTTTGGCTTTACCAACTGCCCGGACGTCTGCCCCATGACGCTGGCCACTCTGGCCGGTGCCGTGGAACGGCTGGATGCCGATGGCGGACCGGTCCCGGAAGTGGTTTTTGTCTCGGTGGATCCGGGCCGGGATGACCCCGAGACCCTGCGGCGCTACGTCGAGCATTTCAATGACGCGTTCATGGGGGTGACCGGCGAGCGCGAAGCGATCGACCGGCTCACCGGGTCGTTGGGCATCAGCTACTCGCTGGGCCAACCCGATGAAAACGGTGACTATCCGGTGGATCACAGCGCCGCCATCCTTTTGATCAACCCCGAGGGTGACTGGCAGGCCCTGTGGCAGCCGCCCCACGGCCGCGAGATTCTGGCCGAGGAGTTCCGCCGGATTGTCCGCCGCTACAACGAGGCAAACCAATAATGCTGGCAAGGCTGGGTGCCTGGTTGATGGCGATGCTGCCTCAGCATGGCTTATCCCGCTGCATGCACGGGGTGGCCCGCTGGCACTGGCGGCCGGCGAAACAGCTGCTGATCCGCGCGTTCTGTCGATACGCCGGCATTGACCTCACCGAAGCCGCCATCCAGGACCCGGCCGACTACCCAAGCCTCAATGCGCTTTTCACCCGCGCACTCGCCACCGGCAAGCGGCCCATCGAGGCGACGGCGGATGCGTTCGTGAGTCCCATTGACGGGGCGCTCAGCGAATTCGGCGACATCCATGAGGGCGAGCTGATCCAGGCCAAGGGCCAGCGCTACGACCTCTCGAGCCTGCTGGCCGGTGACCCGCAGCTGGCCGCACCGTTCGAAGCCGGCCGCTACGCCACGCTCTACCTCTCGCCCAGGGATTATCACCGCGTCCATATGCCGGTGACCGGCGAGCTCGAGCAGATCATCCACGTCCCCGGCCGGCTTTTCGGCGTCTCGGCACCGGTGGTCCGGCATGTCCCTCGGGTATTCGCCCGCAACGAGCGTGTGATCACGGTATTCGAGACGGCCTTCGGCCCCATGGCCATGGTGCTGGTCGGTGCCATCGGGGTTGGCAGCATCGAGACCATCTGGACCGGCGAAATCACCCCACCCCGGGGCCAGCGCGTGCGCAGCTGGGATTTCCGCAGCGAGCCGCCGGTCCTGCCGATGGGTGCGGAGATGGGGCGGTTCAACCTGGGCTCGACGGTGATCCTGCTGTTGCCAGCCGATGCCGTGGACTGGGCCCCGTCGCTGACCCCCACCATGCCATTGCGCATGGGTCAGCGACTCGGCCAGTGCCACCGCCACGCCGATGCCCTGGATGACTCAGGCGTGTGGCCAGTCGAAAGCCATCACCTCGGCGATGGAGTCAACCCCGGCAGCCAGGGCGAATAGCCGGTCGAGCCCCAGCGCCACGCCGGCACATGCCGGCAGTCCGTGCGCCATGGCCGCCATCAGCCTTTCATCGATCCCCGGCACGGTCCGCTCCGTTGTTCGTCGCCGCTGCTGATCACGCTCGAGACGTCCGCGCAGCTCCCCCGGATCGGTGAGCTCGTCAAATCCGTTGGCCAGCTCCACGCCATTGCAGAAGAGCTCGAAACGCGACGCCACCCGTGGATCGGCCGCCTCGCGACGGGCGAGGACGGCCTGTTCGGCGGGGAACCCCGTGACAAAGGCCCTTGGGGGCAGCGCCGGCACGACCGTCTCACTGAAAAGCCAATCCAGCAGACCGCTGCGATCGAGCCCGCCGGGGGGCGAAGTGGCCGCTTCGGCCGCCGCCTTTTGCAGCGCATCGGCGGTGGCCGTCAGCGGGTCAGGCAATCCGGCAGCCAGGAAAAACCCCTGATAGCTGCCGCGGTGATAATGACCGGGCCCGAGGATCCGGTCGACCAGCATCGAGACCTCGTCCATCAAGGCGGGCGCGTCGAAGCCGAGGCGATACCACTCGAGGAGGGTGAATTCGGGATTGTGCCAACGGCCCTGCTCGCCGGCGCGAAACGCCGGCGCGATCTGATAGCAGTCGCCCACCCCGGCGGCCAGCAGCCGCTTCATGGCGTATTCCGGCGATGTCTGCAGCCAACGGCCGGAGCCGGCCTCACGCATTCCGTCGATGTGCACATCGGTCACCCCGGCCGCGGCGAGCACCGGGGTCTGGACCTCCAGGACATGCCGACCGGCAAAAAACGCCCGAATCTCAGCCAGCCACCGGGCGCGTCGAGCCAGCACATCGGCCCGGGCGGTGGGTCGCCAGTCGCTTCCGGTCACCGGCCCGCCCCGTTGTGCTCAGTCCTTGGCCCGGGAGACGTATTCGCCGCTGCGGGTATCGACCTTCAGGACCTCGCCTTCCTGGATGAAAAGCGGCACCTGGATCACCGCGCCGGTCTCGAGGGTGGCCGGTTTGCTGCCACCGCTGCTGGTATCACCCTTTAACCCGGGGTCGGTCTGAGTCACCTGCAGGGTCACATGAGGCGGTGGTTCCACCGACAGGGGCTCGCCGTTGTACAGCGTGACATTGCATACGTCCTGCTCTTTCAGCCACTTGTGGGCATCACCCACCGCCGCCGGGGGAGCGGGATGCTGCTCAAAGCTCGCCGGGTCCATGAAGTAGAAGAACTCGCCATCGCTGTAGAGATACTGCATCTCGGTTTCCATGACGTCGGCGGCTTCGACGCTTTCACCGGATTTGAAGGTGCGGTCGATCACCTTGCCGGTCTTGAGATTGCGCACCTTGACCCGATTGAAGGCCTGACCCTTGCCCGGCTTGACGAACTCGTTCTCGACAATGGTGTAGGGTTCGCCATCGAGCATGAGCTTGAGACCGGATTTGAACTGATTGGTGGTGTAAGTGGCCATGGCATCTCCATCATTCAGGCGCGGCCGCCGGCAGCGGCCAGGAATGGCGATGCATGCTAACGGAAAACCCCGGGGGATGACATATGAGCGCAGCGCCGTGGCAACGCGAGTGGCAGACCGCCATCCGCGAACCGGCCGAGCTGATCGATGCACTGAAACTGGACCCGGCGCTGGTGACGCCGGCCCGACGCGCGGCCGAGGGCTTCGAGCTGCGCGTCCCCAGAGCCTTTCTCGAGCGCATCGAGCCGGGCAACCCGCGTGACCCACTGCTGCAGCAGGTCCTGCCAGTGGACCTGGAAACCGGCACCCCGCCCGATTTTGTCAAGGATCCGGTGGGCGACGGCGCCAGCCTGCAAAACGGCGGCGTCATCCACAAATACCACGGCCGTGCGCTGCTGATCGCCACCGGCGCCTGCGCCATCAACTGCCGGTACTGCTTCCGGCGGCATTTTCCCTACGCCGAGGCCAATGCCAGCACCGGACAATGGCGAAACGCCCTGGCCTACCTACAAGGCGACACGAGCCTCCACGAGGTCATCCTCAGCGGCGGCGATCCGCTCAGCCTTGCTGATCGACGACTCAACGCCCTGGCCGAGGCGCTGCAGGCCATCCCCCACCTGCGCCGGCTGCGCATCCACAGCCGCCTGCCGGTGGTCCTGCCAAGCCGTGTCGACGATGACTTGCTGGCCTGGCTGGCCGGTGGTCGGCTGACCCCGGTCATGGTCATCCATGCCAATCATCCCAACGAACTCGATGACCGGGTTGGCGCTGCCATGCGTCGGCTACAGGCCGCGGGGGTGCGGTTGTTCAACCAGACCGTTCTGCTGCGCGATATCAACGACGATGCCGGCGTGCTGGCCGAACTCAGCGAGCGGCTGTTCTCGATCGGCGTCCAGCCCTATTACCTGCATCTGCTGGATCGGGTCGAGGGCGCGGGCCATTTCGAGGTCGATGAGCGCCGGGCCTGTCAGGTGATGCAGGCGCTGGCATCACAGCTACCCGGCTATCTGCTGCCCCGGCTGGTACGCGAGGTGGCCGGCGAGCCGTGGAAGGTGCCGATTGACTGGAGCGGCGGCTGTTGAAAAGCGCCTCCCGCCAGGGGGATCCATGCCGCTACCCCCGCCGCAGCGCCTCGATGCGGGCCTCGATGGGCGGATGCGACATGAACCAGCGCTTGAACCCACCCCGGGCAATCCGGCCGGATATCCCGAACGCCTCCATCTGATCCGGCAGATCCTCGGCCGGGGGCGTCCCGGCCAGTCGCTGCAGCGCGGCAATCATCTTGTCGCGATCCGATAGTCGCGCCGCGCCCGCGTCCGCGCGGAATTCCCGTTGCCGCGAAAACCACATCACGATCACCGAGGCGGCCACCGCCAGGAGGATTTCGGCCACGATCGTCGTAATCCAGAACCCTGGCCCGTGACCGCGCTCGTTCTTGAAGACCACGCGGTCGACAAAATGCCCAATCAGCCGGGCGAGGAAGATCACAAAGGTGTTGATGACCCCCTGGATCAGGGCAAGGGTAATCATATCGCCGTTCTGGATATGACTGACTTCGTGGGCCAGCACCGCCTCGGCCTCGTCCCGGGTCATGGTGTCGAGCAGCCCGCTGCTGACCGCTACGAGGGCGTTGTTGCGGCTCATGCCAGTGGCAAAGGCGTTCACCTGGGGGGATTCGTAGACCCCGACCTCGGGCATGCCGACTCCGGCCGCCGCGGCCTGGCGTCGGACGGTCTCAATTAGCCACTGCGCCTGCTCGCCCTGTGGCCGATCGATGACACGCACCCCCATGGCCCGTTTGGCCATCCACTTCGAGATGGCCAGCGACAGAAAGCTGCCGCCCATCCCGAACACCGCGGCAAAAATCAAAAGGGCACGGTAATCCAGGGCACCGCCGTCGGCTTCGAGCAGGCGATCCACGCCAAGCAGCCGCAGGACAATGCCCAGGACGACGATAATGGCGATGTTGGTCCCCAGAAAAAGCAGTATCCGCCTCACGGATCTAGCCCCCCTGTTGTCCTGACAACCCGTCCACCCGCTGGAACCCCCGGGGCAACGCCTTGCCCCGGCGTCCCCGCTCGCCCTCATAGCCAGCCAGGTCACCGGCTTTGAGGGTGAGGTGGCGTTTTCCGGCCGCCACCACCAGTGGCTGACCATCGCCCAGCACGCACAGGCCGGCGACCTTCTCGCTTGCATCCTTGCGCCGGGCGGCGGGAATATCAATCAGTTTGTTGCCCTTGCCCCTTGGCAGCTCGGGCAGCTGATCCAGCGCAAAGACCAGCAACCGGCCAGCCGTGGTCGCCACCGCCACCTGGGCGGCCTGGGGCGGGATGCTGACCGGCGCGATGATCGACCCGCCGCCCAGGTTGAGCACTGCTTTGCCCGCCTTCTGCCGGCCCTGCAGGTGCTTGAGGCGGGTGACAAACCCGTAGCCGGTATCCGCTGCCAGCAGCACCCCTTCGTCAGGCTCGCCGCAGAGCACATGAACAAAATAGCCGCCCTGGGGGGGCTGCAACCGGCCGGTGAGCGGTTCGCCCTGGCCGCGGGCCGAAGGCAGCGTATGGGCCGGCAGGCTGTAACTCCGCCCCAGGGTGTCCAGAAACACCGCCCACTGGTTGCTGCGCCCGGGCGCCGCATCGGCAAAGCCATCGCCGGCGCGATAGGAGAGCTTTTGCGGGTCGATATCGTGACCCTTCGCCGCCCGTGCCCAGCCTTTCTGGGATAACACCACCGTGACCGGTTCGCTGGGCAGCAGATCCTGCTCGCTGAGCGCCCGGGCGCTGTCGCGTTCGACCAATGGCGAACGCCGGTCGTCGCCGTACTGCTCGGCATCCGCCTGCAGCTCGGATTGAATGAGCCGGGTCATGCGCGCCCGCGAGCCCAGGGTTTTTTGCAGCTGGTCCCGCTCGGCGGCCAGCTCATCCTGTTCCCCCCGGATTTTCATCTCCTCGAGCCGGGCCAGATGCCGCAACCGCAGCTCGAGGATGGCCTCGGCCTGGGTCTGGGAAAGGCCGAAGCGCTCCATCAGTGCTGGCTTGGGCTCGTCGGCTTCACGGATGATGGCGATGACCTCATCGATATTGAGGTAAGCCACCAACAGCCCCTCGAGGACGTGCAGCCGGGCCTCGACCTTGTCAAGGCGCCACGCCAGCCGTCGTCGGACCGTCTCGCGGCGGTAGTCTAGCCATTCGGCCAGCAGCTCGCGGAGATTGCGCACGCGGGGCCGACCGTCCAGACCGATCACGTTGAGATTGACCCGATAGGTTTTCTCCAGATCGGTGGTTGCGAACAGGTGCTGCATCACCTCGTCGGCATCGACCCGGTTGGAGCGCAGGGTAATCACCAGCCGAGTGGGGTTTTCATGATCGGACTCATCCCGCAGGTCATCGACCATGGGAAGCTTTTTCGCCTGCATCTGTGCGGCGATCTGCTCGAGCACCCGCGAGCCCGATACCTGGAATGGCAGCGCAGTGACGATCACATCCCGGCTGTCCTGCTCCCAGCGCGCGCGCAGGCGCAGCCCACCCTGACCGGTTTCATAGAGCCGGTGGACTTCCGCCGCCGGCGTGATGATCTCGGCTTCGGTGGGAAAATCCGGTCCCTTGATGTGCTCACAAAGGGCGGCAACATCCGCATCCGGCTCGTCAAGCAGGCGAATGCAGGCAGCGGCCACCTCGCGCAGGTTATGGGGCGGGATGTCCGTGGCCATGCCAACGGCGATGCCTGTCCCGCCATTGAGCAGCACATTGGGCACCCGGGCCGGCAAAGTCACCGGCTCATCCAGGCTGCCGTCAAAATTGGGCTGCCACTCGACAGTCCCCTGCCCCAGCTCCTCGAGCAAGAGCCGGCTGTAGGGCGCTAGACGCGCTTCGGTATAGCGCATGGCGGCGAAGGACTTGGGGTCGTCCGCCGAGCCCCAGTTGCCCTGCCCATCCACCAACGGATAGCGGTAGCTGAAGGGCTGGGCCATGAGCACCATGGCCTCGTAGCAGGCGGAGTCGCCGTGGGGATGGTACTTGCCTAGCACATCGCCAACGGTCCGGGCCGATTTCTTGTGCTTGGCCGCCGCCGACAGGCCGAGCTCGGACATGGCGTAGACAATCCGCCGCTGCACGGGCTTGAGCCCGTCCCCGACATGGGGCAGTGCCCGGTCGAGGATGACGTACATGGAATAGTCCAGGTACGCCTTTTCGGTGAACTCATGTAACGGTCGGCGCTCGTAGTCCGGGCCCTGGGTCTGTTCGCTCATGCGCTTATCCTGTCATTCCCTGTTGCTCGGCGGTGATGGCTGATCACACCAGCACCTCGGCCAGATCCCCCTTGCGCTCCAGCCAGGCTCGTCGCTGGGCGGCCGCCCGTTTGCCCAGGAGCATGGCCATGAGGCTTTCGGTCTGCTCGGGGGCATCGACGGTGAGCTGGACCAGCCGCCGGGTATCCCGCGCCATGGTAGTCTCGCGGAGCTGGAGCGGGTTCATCTCGCCCAGCCCCTTGAAGCGGGTGGTGGCCACCTTGCCTTTGCGATTCTCGGCGGCGATCCGATCGAGAATCCCCCGGCGTTCGTCCTCATCAAGCGCATACCAGGTGTCCTTGCCCACATCGATGCGATAGAGCGGCGGCATGGCCATAAACACATGCCCGGCCCGGACCAGGGCGGGGAAGTGCTTGAGAAAAAGGGCGCAGAGCAATGTGGCGATGTGAGCGCCATCCGGATCGGCATCCGCGAGCACGCAAACCTTGCCATAGCGCAGCCCGGTGAGATCTTCCGAGCCGGGCTCGATCCCGAGTGCCACGGCGATGTCGTGGACCTCCTGCGAGGCCATGACTTCGGCCGGGTCGACCTCCCAGGTGTTGAGAATCTTGCCACGCAGGGGCATCACCGCCTGGTACTCACGATCCCGGGCCTGCTTGGCCGAGCCACCGGCGGAGTCACCCTCGACTAAAAAGAGCTCGCTGATCGCCGGGTCCTGGACCGTGCAGTCGGCCAGCTTTCCCGGCAGGGCCGGCCCCTGGGTCACCCGTTTGCGGGTCACCTTGCGGGCCGCCCGCATGCGTCGCTGGGCACTGGCAAGCACCAGCTCGACGAGCTTTTCGGCCTCGGCGGTATGCTCATTGAGCCACAGACTGAAGGCATCCTTGACCACGCCCGAGACAAAGGTGGCGCATTCACGCGATGACAACCGCTCCTTGGTCTGCCCCGAGAACTGAGGCTCCTCGAGCTTGACCGACAACACGTAGGCCACCCGCTCCCAGACATCCTCGGGGGCAATCCGCACCCCCCGGGGCAGGAGGTTGCGAAACTCGCAGAACTCGCGCAGCGCCTCGGTCAGGCCGGTGCGCAGGCCATTGACATGAGTGCCGCCCTGCAGCGTCGGGATCAGATTGACGTAGCTTTCCTGGATGGTTTCGGTGGGCTCTGGCAGCCACACAACGGCCCATTCGGCCGCCTCGTGCTCGGCGGCGAACCGGCCGATGAAGCCCGTCTCGGGGATGCGGGGCTGATCCCCCAACGCGCCGGTCAGATAGTCGGCGAGTCCGTTTTCGTAGTACCACACCGTCTCCTCGCCACTGGCCTCTTCCAGCAGCCGCATGGTCAGCCCCGGACAGAGCACCGCCTTGGCGCGCAGAACATGTCGAAGTCGCGGCACCGAGAACTTCGCCGAATCGAAATATCGGGCGTCCGGCCAGAAATGCAGCCGTGTCCCGGTATTCCGTCGGCCAACCTCGCCCTGCGCATGCAGGTCCTGGACCTTCTCGCCATCGGCGAAGGCCATCTGCCAGGCCTGCCCGTCACGGCGAATGGTCACTTCGAGCCGTGTCGACAGGGCATTGACCACCGAGACACCGACGCCATGCAGGCCGCCGGAGAACTGGTAGCTCTCGCGCGAGAACTTGCCGCCGGCGTGCAGCCGGCTGAGGATGACCTCGACCCCCGGCGCCCCCTCTTCGGGGTGGACATCCACGGGCATGCCACGGCCGTCGTCGCTGACCGAAAGCGATCCGTCCCGATGCAGTGTCACGTCAATGCGACGACAGTGACCGGCCATGGCCTCATCGACGCTGTTGTCGATGACCTCCTGGGCCAGATGGTTGGGCCGGCTGGTATCGGTGTACATACCGGGCCGGCGGCGCACCGGGTCGAGGCCGGTGAGCACCTCGATGGCCGCGGAATCATAGCGTTCGCTCATAGTCGGCGCCGATGCCTCCAGTCAGTGGCTGAACAATTGCGGGCAAGCCCGTGACGCGCCGAAGTGTAACGCCTACCCCGGCGCCCGGCGAGTGCGGCGATCGGCCTGTCGCGATAGACTTAAAGGATGAGTGACGAAGAGAAAGCGCCGGACTTTGAAGCGGCGATCAAAACCCTGGAAGGGCTGGTCGAGCAGATGGAACGCGGTGACCTGAGCCTGGAGCAGTCATTGCAGTGCTTCGAGAAAGGGATCCGCCTGACCCGCGAATGCCAGAAAGCCCTGACCGAGGCCGAGCAGCGGGTGGAAATCCTCATGGGCAAGGACGCCGACGCCGAACCGGAACCCTTCGGCGAGGCGGACGATGACAACCCTTGACGCGGCGCTGACGGATACCCGCCACCGCATCGAGACCGCCCTGAATGCGGTGCTGCCCGATGCGGCCCTGCCACCCGAGCGGCTCCACGAGGCGATGCGCTACGCCACCCTGGCCCCCGGCAAGCGGCTGCGCCCCTTTCTTGTCTACCAGGCCGGCGGGCTTTTCGGGGAAACCGGCCCGGCGCTGGATCCGCCAGCCTGCGCGGTGGAGATGATCCACGCCTATTCACTGATCCACGACGATCTGCCCGCCATGGACGACGATGACCTGCGACGGGGTCGGGCGACCTGTCATCGCGCCTTTGACGAGGCCACCGCCATCCTCGCCGGTGATGCGCTGCAGTCGCTGGCCTTCCGGCTGCTGGCCGCCGCCGAGACGCCGGCGCCGGCCCATCGGCTTGCCATGATCGAGACCCTGGCCGCGGCGATCGGCTCGCGCGGCATGGCCGGCGGCCAGGCCCTGGATCTGGCGGCGGTGGGCGGCACCCCGGACGCGGCGGATCTCGAGGACATGCATTCGCACAAGACCGGCGCGTTGATCCTGGCCAGTCTGCGGCTCGGCGTCCTGGCCGCCGGTGCAGCCGATGCGGATGCCGCGCAGCGCACGGCGCTGGATGCCTACGGCCGCTGCATCGGCCTGGCCTTTCAGGTCCAGGACGATATTCTCGACGTCGCCGGCGACCCGCAACAGCTGGGCAAGGCCAGCGGCGCGGACGCCCGGCATGACAAAACCACCTATCCCGGTTTGCTGGGTATGGAAAAGGCCCGTGCCTTTGCCGTCGAACTCAAAGACCGGGCCATTGCGGCACTCGAGCCATTCGGCAGCGCCGCAGACCCGCTGCGGCGACTTGCCGAGTATGTGATCAAGCGCGATCGCTGATCAGCCCGCCGACTTGGCGGCCCGCTTGCGCTCATGCTCTTTGAGGTATTTCTTGCGCACGCGGATGGCTGCCGGGGTCACCTCGACCAGCTCATCGTCATCGATGAACTCCAGCGCCTGCTCCAGCGTCTGGCGCTGGGGCGGCGTGAGGATGATGTTTTCGTCCGACCCGGCGGCGCGGACGTTGGTGAGCTGCTTGGCCTTCATGGGGTTGACCACCAGATCGTTGTCACGGCTGTGCAGCCCGATGACCATGCCCTCGTAGACCGCTTCACCCGGGCCGATGAAAAGCTTGCCCCGGTCCTGGAGGTTAAATAGCGCATAGGCAAGCGCCTTGCCGTCGGCCATGGCGATCAGCACACCGTTGATGCGCTGCCCGTAATCGGCGGGCTTGGCCGGGCCGTAGTGGTCAAAGACGTGGTACATCAACCCGGTGCCGGAGGTCGCGGTCAGAAACTCGGTGCGAAAGCCGATCAGACCCCGGGCCGGGATGATGTAATCGAGCCGCACCCGCCCACGACCATCGGGCAGCATGTCGGTGAGTTCGCCACCCCGCTCGCCCAGCCGTTGCATGACCGCGCCCTGGTAGTCCTCTTCGACGTCCACGGTCAACTGCTCGAAGGGCTCCTCGAGCCGGCCGTCCACCTCGCGGGTGATGACCTCGGGACGCGACACACCCAACTCGTAGCCCTCACGACGCATGTTCTCGATGAGGATGCCCAGATGCAGCTCGCCGCGGCCCGAGACCCGGAACTTCTCCGGGTCCTCGGTATCCTCGACACGCAGCGCCACGTTGTGGACCAGTTCGCGCATCAGCCGGTCGCGCAACTGCCGCGAGGTGACGTACTTGCCTTCGCGGCCGACAAACGGCGATGTATTGACCTGAAAGGTCATCGACACGGTCGGCTCATCGACGGTAAGCGCCGGCAGCGGCTCGACGGCAGCGGGGTCGCACAGGGTATCCGAGATATTGATCCCGTCGATGCCGGTAAAGGCGATGATATCGCCGGCGCTCGCCTCCGGCACCTCGACCCGCTCGAGGCCCATGAACCCCAGAACCTGCAAAAGACGCACCTGACGCTTGTTGCCATCCCGGTCGATGCAACTGAGTGTCTGCCCGCTTTTGACCTGACCGCGCTCGATGCGGCCGATGCCGATGACCCCCACATAGCTGTTGTAATCGAGGCTGATGACCTGCATGCGAAACGGCCCGTCGGCATCCACCTCGGGTGACGGCACACTGTCACGAATGAGTTCGAAAAGCGGCGTCATGTCACCGCTTCGCACCTCGGCCTCGGTGCCGGCGTAACCGTTCAGTGCCGAGGCGTAGATCACCGGAAAATCCAGCTGCTCGTCGCTCGCGCCCAGGTTGTCGAAAAGATCAAAGGTCTTGTCCACCACCCAGTCCGGTCGCGCCCCGTCGCGATCGACCTTGTTCACGACCACGATAGGCTTGAGCCCCCGGGCCAGGGCCTTCTGGGTGACAAAGCGCGTCTGCGGCATGGGGCCATCCACAGCGTCCACCAGCAGCAGCACCGAATCGACCATCGACAGTACCCGCTCGACCTCGCCGCCAAAGTCGGCGTGTCCCGGCGTATCGACGATGTTCACCCGCAGATCCTGCCATTGAATGGCGGTATTCTTGGACAGGATGGTGATGCCCCGCTCGCGTTCGAGGTCGTTCGAATCCATCACACGCTCCTGCGCCTCGCCACGGGACTCGAGGGTGCCGGACTGCTGCAGGAGCTGATCCACCAGCGTGGTCTTGCCGTGGTCGACGTGGGCGATAATGGCGATGTTGCGCAGGTTGCGCACATCCGAGGCATTGGCGTTGGTCATTGATTCTGCTCGCGGAAAGGCTGGATGCCCGGCGCTGCCCGCTTGGGTTGCTGCGCCGGAGCCGATGGGTTAAATCCTCTATTGTACAGACTGGCCGCCGTCCGTGCCGAGCAATCGACCGGTCGTTTAGCGTCTGCCCGCGGCCCATGCCGCAAGCACCAGCAGCGGGAAGATCTCCAACCGCCCGAGCAGCATCAGCGCGCTCAATACCAGGCTCGGCCCGGTACCCAGCCCGGGACCGGCCACGCCGGTGGCGAGCCCGGAGTTGAAAAGCGCCGAGGCGGTATCAAAAAAGACATGCCCGAGCCGGGTGTCCGCCGGCACCCCGTGCAGCATGACCAGAACGCCCAACAGCCAGAGCAGCATGAACATACCGATAAGCCGCGAAGCGATGCGGCCGAGCTCAGCCATGCGCTCGGGACTGACCCGCTCGCTGTCGTGACGAAGCACCACCACCTGATGCGGAGTGGCGCGGAGCTGGCGGAGCTGGGCGAGCAGGTCTTTGAGCAACAGGCTCACCCGCAGCAGCTTGACCCCGCCACTGGTCGAGCCGGCCATGCCGCCCATGATCAGGGCCAGCAACACCATCAGCAACGGGCCGTCCGCCCAGCCGGAGAGATCCGAGGCGGTAAAGCCGGCGGTGGTGACCGCAGAGACCCAGACGAAAACCGTGGTCAGGCCGCCCCCGTCACCCACGGTGAGCCAGCGTTCGAGTAGCAGCAGTGCCGCCCCCCCCACCGTGACCCAGAGCAACAGCCGCAGCTCGGCCATTCGCCAGAGCCTCGCCGGCGCCACCCGCTCGACGATCAGCCGGTAGTGGATAACAAAACTCACCGCCCCGGCCAGCATGATGGGCAGATAGGCCAACTGCACCCGTGTTGGTGTATTCACAAGGCTTTGGTCGGTGATGGTAAACCCGCCGGTGGCGATGGCGGTCATGCCATGGTTGAGGGCCCGCCACCCGGGCTCGCCGGCCAGCCACAGCAGCCCGACGGCGATGAGTGTGTAGGCGAGATAGATCCCCCAGATGGCCCGGACGGTGGATTTGACCGTGGGCAGGATCTTCTCCTCGCGGGCTTCAGAGAAGTAAAGATTGATCGCGCCGCGCTCGGCCGGAAGGATCGCCAGCAGCAGCAGGATCACCCCGATGCCGCCCACCCATTGGCTCAGGCTTCGCCACCACTGGATATGCGCGGGCAGCCGGGCAGCCTGCTCGACCACGCTCAGCCCGGTGGAGGTAAAACCGGAGACCGATTCGAAAAGCGCGTGGGCCGGTGTATGAAAGCTGATCGCCGCCCCGGCCATCGCCGCCGGTGCCTGGGCGGCCAGCCACAGGGGCAACGCCCCGATCGCGGCAATCAACACCCAGCTGAGTGCGGCGATCAGCATCGATTGGTAACGCTGAAACCCCCCGGCCCCGCGGCTCGACCAGACCAGTCCCTGTCCGGCCGCCAGCGCCAGCGCGGCGGTGAAAAGCAGGTTGGCCAACGCCCAGCCCTCGTCCGCCCATGCCGCGACCGGCAACGAGACCAGCGCCATGATCCCGGGGATATGCAGCAAAAACCCGGTCCCACGAAGAATCTCGCGCAAGCTTCAGCCTTCCAGGTGCTTTTCGCGGAAAACCCGGTGACGACGCCCGCGAAGACGCTCGGGCGCAAACAGGATCAACCCGTCGCCGGCCGCCAGGGTCTCGTCATCGCTCAGGGCGCGGGTCTCGCCGTTGCGGATCCGGGCGACCAGCTGCAGATCACCATCCAGCCAGTCGCCCTGCTGCAGCTGCGCGTCGGTCAGCCCGATCAACGGCGAGTCCTCGCCGAGCTGGAGCTCGAGGATCTGCTGTCCGCCCCGCAATGTGGTCACATCGCTGGTCTCCGGCAGCAGCGTGATGTCCAACAGATGCTGCGCCACCAGCCGTTCGGGATCGGCCAGGATGCGCACACCCAGGCGTTTGAAAAGCCCCAGGTGGGTGGTGCCATTCACGGTACTGGTCAGTGTCTCGACGCCGGCCTCCTGGCCGAGCATCATCGCCATGAGGTTGGTGGCGTCGTCATCGGTGGTGGCGATCAATGCCTCCGCCCGCTCCAGCCGGGTCTCGCGAACAAAACCCTCATCGCCCACGTCCATGGCCAGCACCCGGGCATCGAACTGCGCGGCACAGGCGTCGGCCAGTGCCTGGTCCGGCTCCACTACCACCAGATCATTATGACCGGCGGCGAGGGCGCGCTGAACGAGGCTGACCCCGACGGTTCCGGCACCGATGACAACGATCATCATTGGCTGTGTCGCTCCCTGTCAAAACCCTCCAATGCCTGCATCATACGCACAGCGGCGGCTCCTGCATGGCGGCGGCCTGTTCACGCAGCGCCAGGATATGATCCTCCCAGTAGCGCGGTGTATCGAACCAGACAAAGGCCGCCGGAAAGGCCGGGTCCTGCCATCGCCGGGCAAGCCATGCCGCATAGCGCATCATGCGCATCGTCCGCAGTGCCTCGAGTAGGTGCAGCTCGCGGGGGTCGAAGTCGCGGAACTGCTCGTAGCCAACAAGCAGCTCGCTGAGCTGTCCGGTCCGCTCGGCGCGCTCGCCAGAGAGCATCATCCACAGATCCTGGATCGCCGGACCGCTCAGACAATCATCCAGATCCACCAGATGCGGGCCGGCATCGGTCCAGAGGATGTTGCCCGGATGGAAATCCCCATGCAGGCGAATCGCCTGCCAGGACGCCGCCCGCCGGAATGCCGCATCAATGTCGGTGAGCAGATCCTCGGTCACCGATCGATAGGCCGGCTCGAGATGATGGGGTATCCAGCCCTCGGCCAGCAGATTATCCCGGCTTTGCCGGGCCATCCAGTGCCAGTCGAGGGCGGGCCGGTGGGCGAAGGCATCCGACGCACCCACGTTGTGCAGCTGCCCCAGCAGACGGCCCAGCCACTGCAGCGTCTCGGGATGATCCAACGCCGGTGCATGCCCCCCGCGCCTTGGGTAGACCGCAAAGCGATAACCAGCGTGGTGATGAAGGCTTGCCCCCTGACAATCCAACGGGGCGACCACCGGCACCTCCTGTGCGGCCAGCGCCCGGGCAAAGTCGTGCTCCTCGGCGATGGCGGCGTCGGGCCAGCGCCCGGGACGATAGACCTTGACGATGACCGGCGGCTGGTCTTCGAGGCCCAGCTGATACACCCGGTTTTCAAAGCTGTTGAGCTCGAGCAACCGCCCGTCCGGCTCGAGGCCGATGGATTCGAGCATGGCCAGCAAGGTTACCGGCCCCAGATCGGCGAAAGGCCGACTCGGGCTGTTGGTATCGTCGAGCGGTCCGTCCACGCTCATTGCACACCCCCGAGATCCTCCCAGACCGGAGTGAGATCGCGCGGCAGCGGAGCCAGTCGCCCAATCTGGATCCAGGGGAAATCCGGATCGTGGAAATCCGAGCCCATCGAGGCTTTCAGTGCAAAACGCCGGGCCAGCGCCGCCGCCGCGGCCTGATCGTCCCGCCCGCCACCGGCATTGGAGACCTCGATGGCGGTACCGCCGGCCTCGACAAAGGCGCCGATCGCCGCCCGCAATGCACCGCGGGAGATGCGGTAGCGCAGCGGATGGGCAAAGACGGCGACTCCACCCGCCTGGCCGATCCAGTCAACCACCGCATCGATGCCGGCCCAGGTCACCGGCGCATAGCCGGGACGCCCCCGTTGCAGGAATCGATCGAAGGCTTGCTGGATATCCCGGGCATGACCGGCCTCGACCAGGCAACGCGCCACATGGGCCCGACCGGGGACGCCCCCGCCCACCATCGCGGCGAGGCGCCCTTCCAGATCCTCGATCCCGGCACGCTCGAGCCGAGTGACGATTTGCCGGGCGCGGGCTAGCCGGGCCCGCTGCTGGGCAGCGACGCCGTCCTGCAGACAACGGTTATCGACATCCACTCCCAGGCCGACAATATGGACAACGCCTCGGGCCCAACGCGCGGAGAGTTCAATGCCCGGCAGGCATCGGATACCGGCATCGGCCGCCGCCTTGCGGGCCTCGACCACGCCATCGAGGGTGTCATGATCGGTCAGGCTCATCAGCTCCACACCCGCCTCGGCGGCGCGCTGAACCACCGTGGCAGGCGACAAACGGCCGTCTGAGGCGGTACTGTGCATATGCAGATCAACAGTGCTTGCGAGCATGGGCGTTGCTTGTGGCGGCAATGCCCCCATCCTATAATGGAACGCTCGGCAGCCGCAGGCTGCCGTTTGTGTTTTCAGAGGCTGTCCGCATGTCTTCAACCGCCCAGACACTGATGCCGACCTATACCCGTTTGCCGGTGGCATTCCGGCGGGGTCGGGGTGCGTGGCTCGAAGACACCGACGGCCGACAGTATCTGGACGCCCTCTCGGGCATTGCCGTATGCAACCTTGGCCATGCTCACCCCGCGGTGGCCGAGGCCGTGGCCGGACAGGCCCACACCCTGGTCCATACCTCCAACCTCTACGAAATCCCCCATCAGCAGGCGCTGGGTGACCGATTGGCCCAGCTGTCGGGACTCGAGCAGGTGTTCTTTGCCAATAGCGGCGCCGAAGCCAACGAAGCGGCGATCAAGCTGGCCCGCCTCTATGGCCACCACCGGGGGGTCGACCAACCCGAAATCCTGGTGGCGGAAAACGCCTTTCACGGCCGTACCCTCGGGGCCCTCGCCGCCACCGGCAACACCCGCGCCCAGACGGGCTTCGGCCCACTGCCGGGCGGGTTTGTGCGCGTGCCCTATGACGACATCCCCGCCATCGAACAGGCGGCATCAACCAACACCGTGGCGGTCTTCGTCGAACCCATCCAGGGCGAGGGCGGCATCGTGGTGCCCCACGATGGCTACCTGAGCAGGCTGCGGGCGCTTTGCGACCGTCATGGCTGGCTTTTGATGCTCGATGAGGTGCAGGCCGGCGTCGGCCGTACGGGGCACTGGTTCGGGCACAACCATGATGGTGTGCGCCCGGATGTCATCACCCTGGCCAAGGCGCTCGCCAACGGTGTCCCCATCGGCGCCTGTCTGGCCGGCGGCGCCGCCGCCGGGGTACTGGGGCCGGGCAGTCACGGGACCACCTTTGGGGGCAACCCCCTGGCCACCCGGGCGGCCACGGCCGTGCTCGATACCATCAACGAAGAAGGGCTGATGGCCCGGGCCGAGACCCTGGGCAGCCGCATCCGCGGAGGATTTGCCCAGGCCCTCGATGGGCGCCCCAATATCGTGGACATCCGCGGCCGCGGATTGATGATCGGCATCGAACTGGCCGAGCCCTGCCCCGCCCTGGTGCAACAGGCCCTGGATGAAGGCGTGCTGATCAATGTCACCGCCGGCTCGGTGGTGCGTTTACTGCCACCAATGATCCTCAGCGACGCCGAGGCCGACCGGATCGTCGACCGGCTGGCGCCCCTGATCGCTGCCACCGCCACCGCGCAGGTCAGCCCGGCTGCCACGGCCTGAACGCTACAGGAAACCACCCATGTCGCTGCGTCATTTTCTCACCCTGGCCGATTTGACCGCTGATGAGCTCGAACGGCTGCTGCGACGCGCCGCCGAGCTAAGAGCCGCCCACTACAACGGCGCGCTTCATGAGCCCCTGCGGGGCCGGGTGCTGGGGATGATCTTCGAGAAATCCTCGACCCGCACCCGGGTGTCCTTCGAAGCGGGCATGGCGCAGCTCGGCGGGAGTGCGATCTTCCTCTCGCCGGCGGACAGCCAGTTGGGCCGGGGCGAGCCCATCGAGGATACCGCCCGTGTGCTCTCGGGCATGGTGGATGCGGTGATGATCCGTACCTTTGGCCATGAGAACGTGCAGCGATTTGCCGACGTCGCCTCGGTGCCGGTCATCAACGGGCTGACCGATGCCCACCATCCCTGTCAGCTGCTGGCCGATCTGATGACCTGGCAGAGCCACCGCCGCGAGATCACCGGCCGGACCGTGGCCTGGATGGGCGATGGCAACAACATGTGCCAGTCGTGGATGCAGGCCGCCGAACTCATGGGGTTCGATCTGCGCATCGGCTGCCCGCCCGGCTATGCGCCGGATGATCTGGATGCCTATCCGCGCAGCCGCCACGAGCCCGACCCCGACCGCGCCGCCGCCGGTGCCGATCTGGTGGTCACGGATGTCTGGGCGAGCATGGGGATGGAGGATGAGCAAAGCGCCCGACGGACGGCATTCGCCCCCTATCAGGTGACCGGCGCCATCATGGCGGCGGCAGGACCCGACGCCCTTTTCATGCACTGCCTCCCGGCCCACCGGGGCGAGGAAGTGGCCGCCGAGGTGATCGACGGGCCCCAGAGTGTGGTCTGGGAGGAGGCGGAAAACCGCCTCCACGCCCAAAAGGCGCTGCTCGAGTGGCTGATCACCGAATCGCTGGCGCCGGATGAGCCCCCGCGGGGCAATTAATGCCGGTCGCCGGTGGCCTCCTCGGCCATCTGCTCAAAGCTCGTGTGCCGGACATCCTTGCCGCGGACAAAGTAGATGACGTACTCGCAGATATTGCGTGACCGGTCACCAATGCGCTCGAGCGATCGGGTCGCCCAGACGATATCCAGCACCGGGGGAACCGACCTGGGGTTTTCCTCGAGGTATTTCACCAGGTGCCGGATGATCGAGTCGTACTGGGCATCGGCCTTGATGTCCTCCTGAGCGACCCGGACCGCTTGCTCGGCATCCATGCGGGTGAAGGCATCCAGCGCGCCCCGGACCATGCCCTTGACGTTTTCGCCAAGCGCGGCGATCTCAGCCATGGGGCTTCGTTGACGGTCCTCGTCGAGCAGATGCAACGCCATGCGCCCCACCCGCTCGGCCTCATCGCCGATGCGCTCCAGATCGGTGATGGTCTTGATCACCGCCAGGATCAAACGCAGATCGCTGGCCGCCGGCTGACGCCGGGCCAGCACAGTGGTGCAGGCCTCATCCAGTTCCACCTCCATGGCGTTGACCCGATAGTCGCTGGTGACGACCTGCTCGCCCTTGGCCTGATCCCCATCCACCAGCGCCACGAGCGCCGCTTCGAGCTGCTGCTCCACCAGCCCACCCATGGTCATGACCCGGGTGATGATCTGCTCAAGATCCTCGTTGTACTGCCGCGAGATATGCTGCGAGAAACCCTTGGTATCCATGGTGCGTGGCGCCCCTGTCGCCTCAGCCAAACCGGCCGGTGATGTAATCTTCGGTGCGCTGTTCCGTCGGATTGGTGAACAGCGTATCCGTATCGCTGAACTCGACGATTTTGCCCATGTGGAAGAACGCCGTATACCCCGCGACCCGCGCCGCCTGCTGGAGATTGTGGGTGACGATGACAATGGTGTAGTTGTCCTTGAGCTCGTGGATCAGCTCCTCCACCGTCGCCGTGGCCAGAGGATCGAGCGCCGAAGCCGGCTCGTCCATGAGGATCACCTCGGGGTTCACGGCGATGGCCCGGGCAATGCAAAGCCGCTGCTGCTGGCCACCCGAGAGCTCGGTCCCCGGGGTATCCAGCCGGTCGGCCACCTCGTTCCACAGCCCGGCCCGCTTGAGCGACGATTCCACCAGGGCATCCAGCTCGGCGCGTGATGTCCCGGTGCCATGGAGCCGCGGCGCGTAAGCGATGTTCTCGTAAATGCTCTTGGGAAAGGGATTGGGCTTCTGGAACACCATCCCCACGTGGGTACGCAGCTGCACCACATCGACGCTGTGGTCGTAAATGTCCTCGCCGTCGAGCTCGACCCGGCCCTCGAGGCGCACCTCGGGGATCAAGTCATTCATGCGATTGAGACACCGCAGAAAGGTCGACTTGCCACACCCCGAGGGGCCGATCAGTGCTGTGACCTCGCGGCTGTACATATCCAGATTGATGTCGTGCAGTGCCTGGGTGTTGCCGTACCACAGGTTGAGGTCCCGGGCGCGCATGCGCACCTCCGGACGCTCTTTCTGCGACGGTCCGTTGTCGTTGTCGACGCCCTGCGTCATGGTCTGCCGCGCCTCTGTCGCCGTGTCGTTCGTCAGTTCAGTTTCCATGGTTTCCTCGCCAATCGCTACCAGCGACGTTCAAACTTGCGCCGCAGGAAAACGGCGGTCGCATTCAATGTCAGGAGGATCGCCAGCAAAACGATGATCCCGGCGGCGGTTTTCTCGACAAACGCCTTGCGGGGTTCGCTGGCCCAGGTAAAGACCTGCGCCGGCAATACCGTGGCCGACTCGAAGATGCTGCTGGGGGCATCCGGGATATAGGCGATCATGCCGACAATGATCAGCGGCGCGGTCTCGCCCATGGCCTGGGCCAGGCCGATGATGGTGCCGGTGAGAATCCCCGGCAGTGACAGCGGCAGGACATGGTCACGCACCACCTGCCAGCGCGAGCAGCCCATGGCAAAGGCGCCCAGCCGGATGGGGTCGGGCACCGCCCGCAACGCCGCCCGGGTGCTGATGATGATGATCGGCAGGGTCATCAACCCCAGGGTCAGGCCACCGACCAGCGCCGATGACCGCGGCACCCCGAAGGTCCCGATGAATACCGCCAGCCCCAGCAGGCCGAAAATGATCGATGGCACCGCGGCCAGGTTGTTGATATTGACCTCGATGGCCTGGGTGAGCTTGTTATCCGGGGCGAATTCCTCGAGGTAGATCGCCGACATGACGCCGATGGGAAAGGCAAAGACCAGGGTGACGAACAAAACCAGAATCGAGCCAACCGCAGCCGAGAAGATGCCCGCCAGCTCCGGCAGCTTGGAATCACCCGAGGTAAAGAACGCCCAGTTGAACGACGAACGGATCGTCCCGGCCTCGACCATTGCGTCGACCTGGCGGGCCAACTCCGGCGGAAGCTCCTCGCGGCCTTTGAGGTACTGGTCGATCCGGCTGTAGGCCGGCACCCAGGCCTGGCGCGTGATCCCGGCCAGCTCGGGGTTGTTCTTGATCTCGAGCGGAATGGACCGGACCGCCCCGCGCGAAGCGATATCGCGCATGTCCTCCGCCAGGGCGAAACGGCCGATGCGCTCGGCGCGCTCGTTGTAGTCGAGGGTGACATTGACCTCGGCGCGCCAGAAGGCCGTATACCCCTGGCTGATGATATCGGTGAAAAACGCCACGATGATGGCGAACGCGGTGAAAAGCGCCGCGATGGTATAGGCCTTGAAGCGTTTCTCCTTGCGGTACCGCGCCTTGATCCGCGGATCATTCGCCGAGCCGGTCAGTCTGCTTTGCGTCGTGGACATGCGGGGTGATCCGTTCAGTCGTATTTTTGTTTGAACCGGCGGACCAGATAGGTCGAGACCAGATTCAGCGACAGGGTGACGATGAAAAGCACCAGGCCAAGGGCAAAGGCCGAGAGCGTCTGGGGGCTGTCAAAGGCCAGATCGCCGGTCAGCGAGTAAACGATGCTGACCGTCACCGTGGTCATGTCTTCCAGCGGGTTCCATGTCAGATTGGGTCGCACCCCGGCGGCCATGACCACGATCATCGTCTCACCCAGTGCCCGCGAGACCCCGAGCAGGAACGCTGAAATCACCCCAGGCAGGGCCGCCGGGAGGATGACTTTCTGGATGGTTTCCGATTTAGTGGTCCCCAGCGCATAGGCGCCCTGCCGGAGGCTTTGAGGGATGCTGTTGATCACATCGTCGGACAGCGACGAGATAAAGGGGATGATCATAATCCCCATGACAATCCCCGGCGAGAGGATATTGCTGTACGAGGCATCCAGGCCGAAAAACGCGGCGATATCGACAATGATGGGGGTGACGGTAATGGCGGCGAAAAAGCCATAGACCACCGTCGGGATCCCCGCGAGGATCTCGAGGATGGGCTTGGCGAAACCACGCTGCCGGTGCGAGGCGTATTCGCTCATGAAAATCGCCGACAAAAGCCCGATAGGCAGGGCAGTGGCCATGGCAATGGCCGTGACCATGAACGTGCCGGCGAACAACGGCACCGAACCGAAAAACGAGGTGTTCTCGCCAACCTCGTCACCCCGGCCCGCGGCCTCGAGGAAGGTATCCCCCGGCGACCAGACCGTGCCGGTGACAAACTCCCAGACACTGACCTCGCGGAAAAACCGCATGGCCTCGAAAAGAATCGACAGGACGATGGCCACGGTGGTGACAATCGAGATCAACGCGGCGCTTAAAAGCAGCCAGCGAATTACACCATCCAGGGCGTTGCGCGCCCGTACCTCCGGGCGGATCGCCCGAAGCCCCTGGGCAAGCCCCAGCAAGGCGATGGCCAGCGAGACGATGAGCACCAGCTCGTGGGCCGGTGCGATGACACCAAATAGGCTCAGCAGCCCGGCGGCGATGGCCACACCCAGCGCCGGCAGCCCCATCCAGACCACCGAATACCAGCCATACTGCTGGGGCCGTGAGTGCATGCTGACGCCGGCGGCCATGGCGCTCAGCGCCTTGCCCCGACCCAGCCGGTAAGCCAGAAGACCCAGCGGCGCCAGCGCCGCTAAAAGCAACAGTGTTGTCAGTCCGATACCCAAGCTGCTACTCCAATCTCCTGGCTTCTGAATCAGATGTCGCCGCCCCCGGCAATCCGGGGACGGCGACTGTCAGGCCGCAAATGCTCGCCTGTCCCGGCGAGCATCGCAAGCCTTAACCGCCCAGGTCGCTGCGCTGCAGGTTGACCCGGTTCTCGACGCGGTCGCTCCACTCGGCAAGCGCGTCAGAAGGCAGCGGGATGAGCCCCTCGTCCTTCAGCAGGCCGTCCTGGCCGATCATCACCGGATCCATGAACAGGCTGACATACTCGTCGATGCCCGGGATCACACCCTCGTGGGCTTCCTTGATGTAGAACCACAGGCTCCGGGCCACCGGATACTCGCCGCTGCCGATGGTCTCCGGGGTGGGCTCGACGCCGTCGATGGTCGCGGCCTGGATGATGTCGGTGTTCTCAACCAGGAAGCCATACCCGAACACGCCAATGGCGTCGGCGTTTTCGTTGATGCGCTGAACGATCAAGTTGTCGTTCTCACCGGAATCCACGTAGACACCGTCGGCACGGATATCGGTGTACTCCTCGGGATAGCCGAGGGCCTCACTGGACTCTTCCATGACCATCTCTTCGAAGGCGTCACGGGTGCCCGAGGTGGTTGGCGGGCCGAGGATCTCGATCTCGCGATCGGGCAGGCTGGCGTCGATCTCGCTCCAGTTTGTGTACGGGTTGTCCACCAGCTCACCGTCCTGCGGCACCTCGGCAGCCACCGCCAGCATGACCTGCTCGCGGGTCAGCGCCAGGGGATCGTTATCGGTGCTCTGGGCGAGCACGATGCCGTCGTAGCCAATCGTGGCCTCGGTGATGTCGGTGACGCCGTTTTCCATGCAACGGTCGAACTCGCTGACCTTCATGCGACGCGACGCGTTGGTGATGTCCGGCGTGCTCACGCCAACACCCTCGCAGAAAAGGCGCATGCCGCCGCCGGAGCCCGTGGACTCGATGACCGGCGTGGGGTGGTTGGTGGTCGCGCCGAACTCTTCGACCACGTAGCTGGCGAAGGGGTAAACCGTGCTGGAACCCACGATGCGAATCTGCTCGCGCTCCTGGGCGATGGCCACGGAGGTCGTGCCAACAACCGCGGCAACGGCAAGGGCTGTCGTCTTCCAAGTCGTCATGAGGAATCTCCTCGTTAGTGCTTCAGGTAAGTGCGAGGAGGAGATTAGTGAACAAATGTGACAGGACTGTGACCCGTCTCATTAATCCGGTTGTGACGCCGGTGTCGTCGTCTTGACCCGCTGGTAGTGCGGGAACACCGCTGTGAAGGTGCTGCCCACACCCTGCTCGCTGGTCACCGAAAGCCGTGCCCCGTGACGGGAGAGGACATGCTTGACGATGGCAAGCCCCAGCCCCGTCCCGCCCTCACGACTGGCCCGGCCGGCATCGACACGATAGAACCGCTCGGTCAGGCGGGGCAGATGATGGGCCGGAATGCCCTTGCCGGTGTCCGCCACCGCCGCACACGCCGCTCCGGCCGCTTCGAACCAGCGGATATCGATCCGCCCGCCGGCCTCGGTGTACTTCACGGCGTTGCTGACCAGATTGGAAAACGCGCTACGCAGCTCGTCCCGGTCGCCCTCGACCTGCAATGCCTCATCGGCGGTCAGGGTGATGGTATGTTCGCCGCCGCTGAGCGCCTTGGCCTCGTCCTGGACATCGCGCAGCAGCTCGGCCACCACCACCGGCCCG
>UEZJ01000001.1_pt1 | contig 97320 bp, 92 predicted proteins | sample 1903791 | NCBI WGS metagenome assembly UEZJ01 (sample SAMEA4776353, study PRJEB27445) | saltern metagenome | biome: Hypersaline environment; feature: solar saltern; material: Pellet | place: Spain | collected 2012-08 | depth 0 m | reverse complement strand
CATGGGCAGGACACTGCCGGCCATCGCGGCATCGGCATCGGTGGTGGCCCGTCCCTCGGCATCAATGGCCCAGCCCTCGGGGATGGGATCGCCCCGGCGCTGGGCCATCATGATCTTGCCCCGCGCGACTCGGCTGACCGATAGATCCACCACCAGCGGCGCCTCCCCGGTCCGGGGCGCCGCAAAGGCGATGGGGTCGGTCCCAAAAAGCGGCCGCTTGCCGCCCCACGGAGCGATCGCCGCCGGTGCATTGCCAAAGCCAAGTCCGACCAGCCCCTGGTCGGCCAGTCGCTCGACAAAATGACCGGCGACACCGAAGTGATGGGAGTTGGTGATGGCCACCGCCGCAATCCCGTGCCGGCGCGCCTGGGTGAGTAACGGCTGAAACCCGGCATCAAGCGCTGGATAGGCAAAGCCGGTGCCGGCATCGACCCTGACCACGCCACCCTTAGTATCTACGCTCGGTGTGGCCTGCCCGGCCACTTTGCCCGCCGCCACTTGGTCGGCATAAAACGCCACCCGGGATAGCCCGTGCGAGGCGATGTCATCGCGCTCGGCGGCGATCAGCGCCTCGGCCACCGAGGCGGCATTCTCCGGCGAGGTGCCGGCGCGCTCGAGGGCGGCAGCGGCAAGGGATCGAGCGGTATCAATGCGAATGGCGGTCACGGTATTCAGCACACGTCGTTGCCCATAACCCGCGCATCTTATCGCCCCTGCAATGCCCAGGGACAGCCAGGCGAGTCAGCGACCGGCTCGATCAAGCCGGGGTCATCGTTGGCCGGCCGATTGACCCGCGTGTCCACCGGCCAGGCCTTCAGTGCCGTCGGCGTCAGGGCCCGTGCCGCAGCCTTGACCGCATCGCGGGTGTTCCGGTCAGGATCCAGCCAGGCGCTGTAGCAAGCCGGATCCAGTACCAGCGGCATCCGCGGGTGGATGCGACGGATCGGCGCCGCCGCCGGCTGGGTGATGATGGCAAAGCTGCCGGCACTGTGCTCGCGGGGTGGGTCGTAGATCCCGGCAAAGAAAAGCGGACCGTGTGCAGCGGTGATGTAGAAGGGGGTTTTGCCAGACTCACCCTTTTGCCACTCAAACCAGCCACTCGCCGGTACCAGGCAGCGGTAGCGGGCAAAGGCATCGCGAAAAAACGCGGATGTCGCCACTTTCTCGGCCCGGGCATTGATCGGTTGTGGGGCATCCTCCCCGGCCCAGACCGGGCGGTATCCCCACCCGAGTGTCTCGAACACGACCCCGCCCTCGCGATCGGCGTGGGTCACCCACTGCGCCGTGCCCGGCGGGATATTAAAGGATGACTCAACGGCCGGCGCCTGAGCCGCACCGACGGCTTCGGCGAGCTGCTGACCGGAGGCATGAAGGGCAAAACGACCACACATCGGTACAGCTTCGGCCATCCGGCACGACGGCCGCAATCACCGCTTGGCTCAGACCGGCTTTGACATCCTGACCGACGGCCACCACCGTGGGTGGATATCATCCCTCGTTTTATTGGAGATCATCCATGCCCCAGGCCAATGCCTACGCCGCCCAGTCCGAGCAGTCCGGTCTTGCCCCGCACACCATCGAGCGCCGCGCGCTGCGCCCCGATGACGTGGCCATCGCGATCGACTACTGCGGCGTCTGCCACACCGACATCCACTTTGCCCAGAACGACTGGGGCATGACGCAGTACCCGGTCGTCCCGGGCCACGAGATCGTCGGCCGCGTGACCGAGGTGGGCAGCGACGTCAGCGGCTTCAAGCCCGGCGACGTGGTGGGGGTCGGCTGCATGGTCGATTCCTGCCGCCACTGCGACCCCTGCCAGGAGGGGCTTGAGCAGTACTGCCTCGAAGGCCCGACGCTGACCTACAACGGACAGGATCGACACGATCACACCGTCACCTTTGGCGGTTATTCCGAGGCGATCGTGGTCAGTGACCGGTTTGTGGTCAGCATCCCCGAGGCGCTGGATCCCGCCGCCGCCGCGCCGCTGCTCTGCGCCGGGATCACCACCTATTCGCCGCTACGCCACTATGGCGTGAAAGCCGGCGACAAGGTCGGGGTGATCGGCATGGGCGGCCTGGGACATATGGGGATTAAGTTTGCCAAGGCATTGGGGGCCGAGGTGACGGTTTTCACCCGCTCGCCGGAGAAGGTCGACGAAGCCAGGGCCCAGGGCGCCTCGCAGGTCATTGTCTCGACGGACGAAGCGCAGATGGAAGCCGCGGCCGGCTCGTTTGATTTCATGCTCGACACCGTCCCCGTGCAGCACGATCTCAACCCCTATCTGGCGCTGCTGCGGCACGATGGCACGCATATCCTGGTCGGCCTGCTCGAGCCGGTGGAGCCGCCGCTCAACGCCGGTAACCTGGTTTTCGGCCGCCGGGTACTGGCCGGCTCGCTCATCGGCGGCATGCCCGAGACCCAGGAGGTGCTCGATTTCTGTGCGGCGCACGGCATCGCCTGCGATGTCGAGATGCTCGATATCCGCAACATCAACGAAGCCTACGAGCGGGTCAAAAAAGGCGATGTCAAGTACCGCTTTGTCATTGATATGGCGACATTGAAGGTCGATGGCTAACGGCATTGGCAGCGGCGACAGCCAGTTGCGCCGAGGTGCATATGACGGACACGACCCAATACCGATTCGATGATCTCAGATCAGCCTGCGCCGAGGACTGGCGGGCCTACATCCGGCACGACTTCGTCGCCCAGCTCGCCGACGCCACGCTGCCCCGCGCGTCCTTTGAGCACTACCTCAAGCAGGACTATCTCTTCCTGATTCACTTCGCGCGCGCCTTTGCGCTTGCCGCCTACAAAAGCCGCACCCTCGCCGACCTGCGTCAGGCCCACGAGGGGCTGAAGGCCATCGTCGATCTCGAGCTGGGACTGCATGTGGACTACTGCCAGGAATGGGGCATCCGTGAGGCCGAGCTTGAAGCGCTGCCCGAGGCCCGCGCCACCATGGCCTATACCCGCTATGTGCTGGACACCGGCCATCGCGGCGATCTGCTGGATCTGCATGTGGCCCTCGCCCCCTGCGTCATCGGCTATGGCGAGATCGCCAACTGGATCAACCAGCGCCCCAGCACCGTGCGTGGCGCGGACAACCCCTACGACGCCTGGATCGCCATGTACGCGAGCACCGAGTTCCAGGACGCCATGCGGGCCGAGCAGGAATGGCTCGACGCCCGGCTGGCCGAGGTCACCCCGGCGCGTTTCCAGGAACTGGTCATGGTCTTCCGTGACGCGACCCGGCTCGAGATCGACTTCTGGGCGATGGGCCTTGAACGCCGGGCCTAGTCACCATGCCTCCCGCCTGATCAGAGTCAACCAAAACCGCATTCGGCTTGTCTAAGCTCATGGCATCCATACGCCAACGAGAGGAACAAGCCATGAAAGCACTCGTCTATCACGGCCCCGGCAAACGGCAGTGGGAAGACAAACCCGATCCGGCAATCGAGCACCCGACCGACGCCGTCGTGCGCATTACCCATACCACCATCTGCGGCACTGACCTGCATATCCTCAAGGGCGACGTCCCCACCTGTGAGCCCGGCCGGACACTCGGACATGAGGGGGTTGGCGTGGTTGAATCCGTCGGCGACGGTGTCGCCACGCTCAAGCCCGGCGATCAGGTGTTGATCGCCTGCATCACCTCCTGTGGCCGCTGCGATTACTGCAAGCAGGGCATGTACTCGCACTGCCGCGACGGGGGCTGGATCCTGGGCCATATGATCGACGGCACCCAGGCGGAGTCCGTGCGCATCCCCCACGCCGACAACAGCCTCTACAAGCTGCCCGAGGGCCTCGACCCGGAATCCGCGGTGATGCTGAGCGACATCCTGCCCACGGGCCATGAGATCGGCGCCCTCAACGGCGAGGTCGGCCTTGGCGATACGGTTGCCATCGTCGGCTCGGGGCCCATCGGCCTTGCCGCGCTGCTTACCGCGCGCTTCTACTCGCCAGCGCGGATCATCATGATCGACCCGGATGGGAACCGCCTCGAGACGGCCCGCCAGCTGGGTGCGACCGACATCATCAGTAACGACCCGGTGGAGGCCATCATGGAGATGACCGGCGGGGAAGGCGTTGATGTGGCCATGGAGGCGGTCGGCATCCCCGAGACCTTCGACACCTGTCAGCGCATCGTCCGCGCCGGCGGTCATATCGCCAACATCGGCGTGCATGGCACCAGCGTGGACCTGCAGATTCAGGACCTGTGGATCCAGAACGTGACCATCCGCACGGGCCTTGTGAATACGAACACCATTCCGGTGCTAATGCGGATCCTCGAATCCGGCGGTGTCGACGCCCAAAGCCTGATCACGCATCACTTCGGGCTGGATGAGATCGAAAAGGCCTACGACGTCTTCGGCGATGCAGCCAACCAGAAGGCGATCAAGATGATCCTGACGGCGTAGGGCCGTCCCCTCACCGGCCAGCAGCGCTTCGAGCCCGCGCGGAGCGGTTGCGAAGAAGTCGGTCACTGGAGGTCACTGTCCGACCAGCGCCTCCCGTGTCCACTCCCGATCCGACGATTCACCACGGGTGTTCAACGTCACGGATTGCTCTCGGGCCCGCTTCCGGCGAGTGGCCGCCTCAAAAAGCTGGTCACTTGAGGCATGCGGATTATCAAGGGAAACCCCCTTGCTCAATCCTTACTCAGGCAAGGTCAAAGATTGGCCGGCCGGGCAAACATCTGCAGCACCGGTAGCCGGGCCTCGATAGCCGCGCGCATCGGTTCATGCGCGTCGGTGAGCTTAAGCGCCTCGCCAAGGGACTCGGCCGGCTCATCCACCGCAAAGCCCGGGTCATCGGTGGCGATCTCAAAGAGCATACCGCCGGGCTCGCGGAAATAGACGGACTTGAAATAAAACCGGTCCACCTCCCCGGACGACGGCAGGCGTATGGCCTGTACGCGCTCGAGCATCTCGAGCAGTGCCGAGCGGTCCGCGACACGGAACGCAATGTGATGCACCGTGCCATAGCCTGGCTGGCCGGGGGCGGCCTCGTTGAATAAATACAGCTGATCCCCAGTGCCCTCCCCCGGAGCGCGAAACCAGCGGCCATCGGTATCCGCGGCGCCCTCGGCATAGCTTAGTAATTCAGTCAGCACCTGCGCGGTAGCGTCCGGCCGGTAGCTGGAGAGCGTCATCCCGGCAAACCGCTGAATGGCCATGCCGGCGGGCAGACCCGGCGCCTGCCAGATGTCTGCGTCTGCATCGGCGGGAACGCCTTCCGTCGTGCCCTGTCCCACCAGCGCCAGCGGGAGGCCGTCGGGGTCGGTGAAATGCAGAGAAGGTGTTCCCTCTGTTATTGAACCACTCCGCACCTGAACCCCGGCCTGTGTCAGGCGCGCCCGCCATTCAGGCAAGGATTCCGCTGGCACCGCAAACCGCGTCTCCAGCGGCTGTCCCCGCCCGGGTTGCCCCGCCGGCACACCCGGAAACGGGAAAAACGTCATCGCCGTTCCGGGTCGGCCCAGGGCATCGCCGTAGTAGAGGTGATAGGTAAACGGATCGTCCTGGTTGACGGTCTTTTTCACCAGCCGCAGGCCGAGGACGCCGGCGTAGAAATCGAGATTGCACTGCGGGTCGGCGGCCACGGCGGTTATATGGTGGAGGCCTTTAATCAAACTCATTCAGAAAGGGTAGCAGGCTGAGCGTTTAAGTCGGCAGATGCTACGCCGCAGTGAGTTCCACCTTGTGGACCTTATCCAGTGCTATGGTCTGACCCGCATGCCAGAGGTCGTAAGCGTCCTGCATGGCCAGCCAACTCTGCGGTGTACGGCCTAGTGCCTTGGCAAGTCTTAACGCCATCTCCGGGCTGACCCCGCTCTGCTGTTTCAGGATCCGATTCAACGTGGATGGGGATACATCCAACCGCTCGGCCAGATAACGGCAGCTCAGTCCGTGGGGCTCCATGTACGTCGCCAGAATGAACTCACCAGGATGTGGAGGGTTGTACATAGACATTAGTGGTAATCCTCATAATCAAGCAGGTACGCATTGCCGTCTGAAAACTCGAAGGTCAAGCGCCAGTTACCGCTTACGGTAATGGCCCATATACCCTTTCGATTCCCTTTTAGGGGGTGCAACCCGTATCCAGGAATATCCAGATCAGCAATCTCAACTGCGGTATCCAAGGCTGCCAGCTGCATTCTCAGCCGTTTGGCATGGTCTGTCTGGATACCGCGGGTGCTCCCTGTCTCGTAGTAACGGCGCAATCCCTTGTGCTTGAAAGACATGATCATTGGCATTAGTGTAGCGCGTTGCGCAACCGCGTCAAGACGTAAGATTCCCCATCCTGCTAGGCCTTGCCATCGACGCAGATGTTGACGTATTGGATGCAGCTAAAGCCGTCGCCAGCGCTGGTGCGTACGCAAAATGGGGAAAAGGGGCCCATCCGGCAGGACTTAACTTTGGTGACTGCTTTGCCTACGTCTGAGCCAAGGCCAACAACCTGCCGCTGCTCTACACTGGCGATGATTTTCCCAAGGCGGATGTGCCATCAGCGCTTTGAGGCGCTCAACTAAGTATCACCATCTGAGGGGCGATTCAGCAAGCGGTCCAGGGACTCGTTATGGCGCCGGACGGTGTGGTCGCCCCAGATGATCGCCGCAATCCAGCAAAGGATCGGGCCAATAACCGTCCCTGCGCTCGCAATCGCGATCAGGATCAACACGATGCCCCCTGCCGCACTCGAGTAGAACACCCCAAGCGGACCGAAAAGGAACGTTAGAATCGCGGAGGTCGCGCGGGATTTCTGGCGCAGGTTCATGGGGCTCCGGGTTTCCTTGAACGTTTAACCGAGTGTTGCCACGTACTCCGCCAATGCTCGCAGATCCCCGATCTCTTCTTCCATTGCCTCTGAATTCGCCTAAATCAGCCCCTCGAACCAGGTCTCGGGCGGATAGTCATTGACCTCCCTTGCAGTTGCCCTGGAGATTGGATGCTATATTGCGGCCTTCCCTGGCCGGATCCGGTATCTGGCACCGGCGCATCCCATACAGACCGTACCCTATCGGTAAAGACCGTCAGATGGTGTCGGAGGGAAGGCGCTGCCGGAACTCAAAAATGCACCCACGCCTTGGTGCTTGCAGCTTAGAATTAGATCGCGATCTTAAAACGTAACGTTTCGGGTATCCGTCATGCGTTTGGGTGAAAGGGCGGCATTCACGCCCATGACGGCCGGGAAATGGCGCCATCAGCGCTCAAGCCTGACCACATCTCAGTCAGCTCGCCTCGCCGCCCAGGGATAACTTGCTCCGGACATGGCCGATTGACACGACCTGAATACGCGCCAGCAAGGTATAGGGCTGCACGGCTAGCCACTTAGCGAGAGCTCAATCACCACGACAACAGCCAATCCAACCGCCGCCGGCCAGACACGGCGGAAAAACAGCCCCGCCAGCACCAAAGGGACGAGCAGGGTCAGCGCCGCGACCAGGTGCGGTAACTGCGCGTCGCCGCTAATCACCATTGCCCAGACGCGAACGGCACCGAGGGCGCCCAGTGCCACTACCCAGGCCGCCTGACTGGTCAACCACCCGCTCACAGGCCCTGCCAATGTGGGCCGAACGTATCGATGGGGATCTTGAGATAGCTCACGCCGTTGGCCTCGGCGGGCGGGAGCACGCCGGCACGGATGTTGACCTGCACCGCGGGCAGGATGAGCGTGGGCATGGGCAGCGTCCGGTCGCGAGCCTCGCGCATCGCGACGAACTCGGTTTCGGTGGCGCCGGCGCCCACGTGGATGTTCTCCCGGCGCTCGTCGCCAATGGTGGTCTCGGACGCCGGGGCGCGGTAATCGGTGCCATAGTCGTGCAACACAAACACCCGCTGGTGGTCCGGCAGGCGATCCAAAAGCCGGTGGATGGAATGATACAACTCCGCCGCTGAACCGGCCGGAAAGTCGCAGCGAGCGGTTCCGGCATCGGGCAGAAAGAGTGTGTCCCCGACGAAGACCGCATCGCCGATGACATAACTCACGTGGTCGCTGGTATGCCCCGGGGTGTGGATGACCTCGGCAGGCAGATCGCCCACGGTGAAGGTCTCTCCGTCGGCGAAAAGCCGATCGAACTGTCGACCATCCGCCGGGAAATCGGCGCCGAGGTTGAAAAGCGCAACGAACCGCGCCTGCACCTCGGTAATCCGCTCGCCAATGCCAACGGGCGCCTCGAAATGCGGCTTGAGCCATGCCGCGGCCGTGAGGTGATCGGCATGGGCGTGGGTCTCGAGTAGCCAGACAACGGTGAGGCTTTCTGCCTCGACAATATCAAGGACCTGCTGAGCCGTATCCGTGTCGGTGCGCCCGGCGGCCGGATCGTAATCGAGCACCGGATCAATAATCGCTGCCTGACGCGTCGCCGGGTCCCAGACCACGTACGAGAAGGTGTGGCTGGGCGCATGAAAGACAGGCCGTACCATTGGGGTCATCGCCACGCCCCCGATCGATCAGTCCTGCTGCTGAATACGATCAATAAACTCCCTCATGCGGCCCTGTTGGCCGAAAGCGCTCATCGATGGGGCTGGCCGACGCCAGGCCAGTGACAACGACCGCCCAACCCGCAATGACAAGACTGACGTGAGCGAGTATCGGCATCGGCATGAACGCGCCTCATTCCCTTGAAACAGCACCGAGCCTACGGGGTCGGCTCCATGGTCGCAATGAAGGTCCGACCCGAGGTGTCGGATCTTTGGCTCACCTTCGACCTTGCGTTTTCAGACCCTCGCAAAAGGAGAAGCAGCGATGCGAATTGCGAAATCACTCACACTCCCACTCATCATGGCAGGCCTGACCACGCCGGCTTTTGCCGTGGAGCAAGGTGAGACCTATGTCGGTGGTGGCCTCGGGATGATCAACTACGAAGAGGATGGCGTAGCGGACGCTGAACCCACTGCGCTCATTGGCCGGCTCGGTTACGGGGTTGCAGACAATGTCGCTATCGAAGGCCGCCTTGGATTTGGCCTGACCGACGACGAGGTCACCATCCGCGGTGTGGACGTGGACGTCGAGGTCGACCAGGTCGCGGGGGCCTACGTCGTCGGCTATCTGCCAGTGGCTGACCCATTCTCTGTCTACGGGCTCGCCGGGTTGACCTACGGGGAGTTGTCAGCCAACGCTTTTGGACTCTCATTCGACGAGGATGATACTGACTTTTCATACGGCCTGGGCGCCACGGTCGACCTGAACGACAGCGTATCGGGGTATGCCGAGTGGGTGCAGTATTTCGACGAGTCGAGCTATGAGACGAGCGCGCTTACGATCGGCGTGAATTATCACTTCTAACCCATGTGTCATGCGGTCGCCGTCAATGATATACCTGGCGGCGAACCGCAACATCACGAAGCTCCATGTCCGACACACTGCTGCGCCAACTGATGATGCTGCGCCGGATCCCGCGCCATCCACGCCGCATCACCGCACAGGATCTCACCGCTCATCTGGCCGATCAGGGCTATCCGGTCACCGAGCGGACCGTCCAGCGTGATCTGCTCACCCTCTCGGGCCGGCTTTTCGGGTTGGTCCTGGATGATCGCTCCCGGCCCCATGGCTGGTGCTGGGATCGGGACGCGGCGCAGATCGACATCCCGGCGATGGAGCCGCAGACGGCCCTGGCGTTCAAGCTTGCAGAGCATTTCACCGGCCAGCTCATGGCGCCATCCACACTCAACGCCCTGGCGCCCTATTTTGCCCAGGCCGAGCAGGTCCTCGCCGACACCCCCAGCCCGGTGCGGACCTGGCCGGAGAAAATCCGCACCATCACCCGCGGCCAGAGCCTGATCCCGCCGGCGATTGACCGCGAGATCCTGCACACGCTCTATGAAGGGCTATTCAACGACCGTCAGGTCGAGGCCCGGTATCAGCGCCGCTACGACGGACAGACCCGGGACTATGTCATCAGCCCGCTGGGGGTGGTCTTTCGTGACGGGGTGGTTTACCTGGTCTGTCAGCGCAACGGCCGCGAGGGCATCGTCCACCTTGCCATGCACCGCTTCCTGGACGCCCGGGTCGTCGAGACCCCCGTCCACCGGCCGACCGATTTTGATCTGGACGCCTATGTGCGAACCGGCGGACTGGATTTCCGTTTAAGTGACGGGGTGATTGAACTGGAGCTGCGGGTGGCCGCCGAGACGGCCGTCCATCTGCAGGAAACCCCACTGAGCCAGGATCAAACAATGGATCCGCTCGACAACGGCCACCAGCGGCTGCGGGCAACGGTGCCGGACACCGCCCAGATCCGCTGGTGGCTGCTGGGTCTGGGCGACAATGTCGAAGTCATCGCCCCTGCTTCACTGCGCGAGGCAATCCGCGACCGGCTGGAAGCCGCACTGAGTCCCTATCGATAAGCGCACTGATGCGGCGATACCGCCATGCCGAGCTACGGCGCCAGCCACTGTCCCGCCCAGTCATCTGATCGATGGAACCGCGCCCGCCGGTGCTGATATCCCAGATGGAGCAGCTCCATGGACTCGACGGTGAGCTCGAGCACGGCAAAGTCATCGAAGTTGGGCACGCGTTGGTAGCCAAGTCCCTCATCGATGGGCCGGGCCGGCCCGGGCAGCGTGCCGTAGTTGCAGCGGGCGTGCTCGGGTATGCGCTGCCAGAGGTCTGCCACCGGCTCGCCGGTGCGCACGGCCACTCCGGCAAGGATGCGCAGCTGCAGGTGGGCATCCTTGTCCCAGATATGGAGCGCGGCGTGGGGATGCGCCCCGACCTCCGCCACCTTGGGCGCATGCCGGTCGGTGTAGACCCGCAGGATACCCGCCTGGGGGTCGGCGGCGCGCAGCACCACGGTGCGGGCCTGGGGCATGCCCTGGGCGTCCACCGTGGCCAGGGTCGGGTGACGGCCGGCGGCGCGGCGGTCATTCACCCCCCGCACCAGCCGCTTCCAGCCCTGCGAATGCAGATCCGGCAGGGACCGAGCCCATTCGTGCAGCGCCTCGGCCATGGGCCTACCGCGACTCCACTTCGCGCCAGAGCTGCTGGACAAACTGAAGGTCATCGCCCTTGAGGCTGGGGATGAACCGCAGCACCGCCATTTCCTCGTCGGTGGGCGTGATCGGCGGCTCCTGGAGGATGGGCTCGAGCATCGGCAGTGCCGCCTCGTTGGGGCTTGAGTAGTAGTTCCAGTTCGAAAGCTGCGCCCCCACCTCGGCATCGAGGATGAAGTCGATGAACGCATGGGCCAGCGCGGGATTGGGGGCCTCGGCGGGGATCATCATGTTATCCACCCAGATCTCGGCGCCCTCTTCGGGGATGACATACTCGATATCGGCAAAGCCTTCCGGGTCTTCGGACTTGTAGAAAAGATAATCGCCGTTGTAGGTCATACCCGCCGCCACCGAGCCGCGCACCAGCTGCTGGAGCACCGGTGTGCCCTGGATGAACCCGGCAAAGTTGTCGCGCTGCTTGGCGGCGAGCACCTCGCGGGCGGCGGCCTCGAGCGCATCTCGGCTTGTGCAGTCGTAGTCCGCGCCCTGATAGGCACAGGCCGCGCCCAGGGCCACCTGGCTGTCCTCGGCCACGGCAAAGGGCTGGTCCGAGTTGAGCGCCGGGTCGAAGAGCACGCCCCAGGTGGCGGGCACCTCGCCCAGGGCGGCTTTGTCATAGACAAGCCCGGTGGTTCCCCACTGGTAGGCGGCCGAGTAGCGATTGCCCGGGTCGAACGCCGGGTCGATGAACTTATCAAGCAGGTTGTCGAGGTTGGATAGCTTGTCGTGATCGAGCGGCTGGACCAGCCCCGAGTCGATCAGCCGCGGGACAAAATAGTTGGACGGGACGATGACATCGTACTGACTGACGCCGCCGGCCTGGAGCTTGGCGAACATCTCGCCGTTGGAGTTGAAGTAGTTCTCCACCACTTCGACTCCGTATTCGGTTTCGAAGGCCTCGATGATCGAGGGGTCCATGTACTGCGACCAATTGAATAGATAAAGCGTCTCACCCTCGAACTGGGCGACAGCCGGCGCAGCGGCCAGCGACAGAATCAAAGCGGCAAGATGCCGGCGCAGCAGCGAAGATCTCATCATGCCCATCTCCTTTGGGGTTAACGGTTTTTGCCCGCGGGGCGACGGGCCATCAGGCTGACCGCCGCCATCAAAAACACCGCCACGATCAGCAGCGTGGCCACGGCGTTGATCTCGGGTGTCACGCCCTTTTTGATGGCGCTCCAGATAAAGATTGGTAGTGTGGTGCTATCCGGCCCGGCGGTAAAGAAGCTGATGACAAAATCATCAATGGAAAGCGTCAATGCCAGCAGCAGGCTCGAGGCGATTGCGGGCATCAAAACGGGAATCAAGAAAAACCGCGCCCGCTGCCAGGGCCGGGCATAGAGATCGTCGCAGGCCTCGAAAAGCTGCGGGTCGAGTGCAAGCAGCCGGGCGTTGACGAGCAAGGCCACGAACGGCACCTGAAAAGTGACATGGGCGATCAACATGGTGCCGAGGCCCGGCGCGAGCAGCCCCAGCCAGTCGTTGATGGCCACAAAGAAGGTCATCTCGGCAATGCCGAAGATAATATCCGGCATGATCACCGGCAGATAGATCAACCAGATCAGCCATCCCCAGCGCCGCAGGCGATAGCGATAAAGCCCGTAACCCAATGCCCCGCCGATCACCACCGCAATGGCCGTCGAACCCACCGCCAGCACCACGGTATTGGCCATGGCGTCGAGGATGGCCTCGTTGCCAAAAAGCTGCCGGTACCACTTGAGCGAGAACCCCGCGAACCGGGCCGATGAGTTGATGCTGTTAAATGAGTAGAAAACCACCACCGCCAGCGGGGCATACAAAAAGAGCAGCAACAGATACCAAAAGCCGCGCAGGGCCATGTGACCGGCCCGGGCGCTCACAGCACCACCTCGCGGTCGCCGCCAAGCCGCCGACCCAGGTCGCGCAGGACCTTCAGCCCGATGAGCGTGACCACGATCATGATCAATGCCCCGGCGGCGCCCAGGGGCCAGTTGCCTGCCTGGGTGAACTGCCGGGCGACAAAGTTGCCGACCATCAACGAACGACCACCGCCGAGCAGTTCGGTGACGACATACATTCCAAACGCCGGGATGGCCACCAGCACCGTGCCGGCCATCAGCCCCGGCAACGTCTGCGGTAACACCGCATGGCGAAACACCGCCCAGGGTGTGGCATACAGATCGCGAGCAGCCTCGACCTGCGGGGTGTCAAGGCGCTCGAACGCCGCATAAAGCGGCAGAATCATGAACGGCAGAAAGTTGTAGACAAGCCCGACAATGACCGCAAAGCGCGACGGGAAAAGCCCCATCTCCGGGGCAATCAGCCCCAGCGCTGCGGCCAGGTCGGAGACCGGGGTACCGGGGGCGAAAATGTTCATCCACCCCACCGAGCGGATGACCTGGTTGGTCCACGACGGCACCACCACGGCAAGCAACAGCACCGGCCGCCAGGGCACGGGTCGGGTGGTGATGTAGTAGGCCGCCGGATAGGCGATGAGGATCACCACAATGGTGGCCAGCAGCGTTTGGCCGATCGAGCGCAGCAAGGTGTAGAGATTGCCGGGGCTCCAGCCCAGAAACCCGAATCCTGCCAGCTCGCGAAATGCCTGCAGGCTGACCGGGCCGGTGGGTAGGCCGTAGGGGCCGGTACTCAAAAAGGCCATCCCCACCAGATAGATGCTGGGCAGCACCAGAAAGACGGTGATCACCCCCACCCCCGGGAGCAACGTTAGCAAAAGCTGCCTTGAATCGCCCCGCATGCGAGCCACCCGCGACGCTAACCCGCGACCACCGCCAGACCGGCGGGCGCCACCGTGGCGTTGACCTCGGCGCCGGGCTCGAACCCCTCGGCGGCGGGATCGGATGCCCGGGCGATGAGGGTGTGATCGCCACAGGCGATGCGATACTCGGTGCTGCCGCCCCGGTAGACCCGGCCGACCACCTGTGCCGGGATCGCGCTCGGCCCGGCCGCTTGACGCCGCCCCAGGCTGATCGCCTCGGGGCGGATGAGCAGATGGCCGCCCTCGGCAAACGCGCCGGCGAAATGCCCGATGGGAGTGATAACGCCATGTTCATCCCGGCCGGTGACCGCGAGGAGGTTTTCATGGCCCATGAACTCGGCGACGAACCGAGTGGCGGGTTGTTCGTAAATCGCCGGTGGCGTGCCCACCTGGGCGATGCGTCCGCGATCCAGAACGGCGATGCGATCGCTCATGATCATCGCCTCTTGCTGGTCATGGGTGACAAAGACAAAGGTCATCCCCAGGCGATGCTGGAGTTCGCGCAGCTCGAGCTGCAGCCGACCGCGCAGCCCGGCATCCAGCGCCGAGAGCGGCTCGTCTAAAAGCAGCACATCCGGTTCGTTGACCACCGCCCGGGCCAGCGCGACCCGCTGGCGCTGGCCGCCCGAGAGCTGATCCACCGGCCGGTCAAGCAACGTTGTGATGCCGGTCAGCCCGGCCACCGAGTCGATGCGCTTTTCAATAGTGACCGCATCCAGACGCTGCATCTCGAGCCCAAAGGCGATGTTGCGGCGGACGTTGCGGTGCGGGAAGAGCGCGTACGACTGGAACACCGTATTCACGCTACGCCGATGGGCCGGCACCCCGGCCATGGCGCGCCCGCCGATGCGCACTTCACCGGCGCTTGGTGTATCCAGACCCGCGAGAATGCGAAGCAGCGTGGTCTTGCCGCAGCCCGACGGCCCCAGCAGCGTGAAGAACTCGCCCGCGGCGATGTCCAGATCCACGCCATCCAACGCCCGGTGGCCGTCGGCAAAGCGGCGCACCAGGGCGTTGATCTCGATCGATGACGATGGGGTGGCTGTCTGCTTGCTCAACAGTCCGCCTCCAGGGCTGCGCCAGGCAAAGTCCACCAGTGTATCGAATCGCGCGGCCAATTGCCGGTATCCGGCCTGACCCGGTCGCGGGGCTAGGAGTTCGCCGGCAGCAGCGCGCGTTCGCGCTCCAGTCGTTGGCGGGCGCCGGAGCAGACGATATCGCAGAGCTCGAAGATAAACGGCGCCGTGATGCCGAAATAGGCCCGGTTGCCGTCCTGGCGGCGCCCCACCAGGCCGTTGGCCCGCAGAATGCCCAGGTGTTTGGAGACATTGGACTGACTGGCCTGGGTGGCGCCGGCGATCTCGCCCACGGTGTGTTCGCCGGATTGCAGGCAGTGGAGGATACGAAGCCGCTGGGCATCACCGAGGATGCGAAAGTACTGGGCGATGATTTCCATGGATTCGGCGGACCCCGCCGGAGAAGCTTCTGATGTCGCCATGCCGGATCTCCCCGGAGAATACGATGTTCCAAGCATAGCGCATCGTTTCGATATTTACTATATGACTATCCAGTTATATAGTAATGACAAATTGCTGCCAGAGGACCGGACATGGGCCGTTGGATTGCCAACCAAGCCATGACACACCCACGAATGGTGTTCATTGCCACCCTGCTGATGACGTTGCTGGGGACGGCGCTGATCCCGCTCATCCAGATCGACACCGACCCGGAGAACATGCTCCCGGCGGATCAGCAGGACCGCGTCCGGCACAACCTCATCAAAGCGCAGTTCAACCTCCACGACATGATCGTGGTGGGTGTGGTCAACGACGAGCAGGCCAATGGGGTTTTCACGCCCCGCTCGCTCGCCGGCGTGCACCGGCTCAGCGACGCCATCGCCGACATCGATGGCGTCATCCGGCGCGATCTGCTGTCACTGGCCACGGTGGATAACATCGAACAGGCCGGCCCCGGCACTATCCGCTTTGAGTGGATGATGAACACCCCGCCCGAGACCCAGGCCCAGGCGGATGCGATTCGCAAGGCCACGCTGGATCTACCGCTTTTCCGCGACACACTGATCTCGGGCGACGGCGAGGCCACCGCCATCTATGTGCCGATCGAATCCAAGGACCAGAGCCACCGGATTGCCGGCGAGATCGAGACGATCATCGCCGGGCTCGAGACCGGCGATGACTACCACATCACTGGCCTGCCCGTAGCCGAAGATACCTTTGGTGTGGAGATGTTCATCCAGATGGCCATATCTGCACCCCTGGCCGCGCTGGTCATCTTTGCACTGATGTGGTGGTTCTTCCGCTCGGTAACACTGGTCATCGCCCCCATGCTGATGGCCTTTGCCGTGGTGCTTACCACCATGGGCTCACTCATCGGGCTGGGCTACACCGTGCACATCATGAGCTCGATGATCCCCATCTTCTTGATGCCCATCGCCGTGGTGGATTCGGTGCACATCATCTCGGAGTTTGCCGACCGCTACCGCCCTGGGCGGGACGCCCGCCAGACCATGGCCGAAGTGATGGAGCATCTTTTCACCCCCATGCTCTACACCTCCATCACCTCGGCGGTGGGCTTCGCCTCGCTGGCCTTCACCCCGATCCCGCCGGTGCAGGTTTTCGGGCTTTTTGTGGCCGCCGGCATCCTGCTGGCCTTTGCACTGACCGTGGTCTTTATCCCCGCCTATACGGTGCGGCTCAAGCCCGAGCGCCTGGCCGCGCTGCAGCAAAGCGCCAACCGGCCGGCGCCGGATCACACCCTGCTGGCCCGGGGGCTCGCGGGCCTGGGGCGTTTGACACTGGCCCGCTCCAAACTGGTGGTTGGCGCCTTTGCCCTCGCCCTGGCCGCTGCGGGTGTAGGCATCAGCCAGATCACGGTCAATGACAATCCGGTGCGCTGGTTTCAGGAAGACCACCGCATCCGCGTCGCCGACCGGGTGCTGAACGAGCACTTTGCCGGCACCTACAGCGCCTATCTGCGGCTTGAGTCCGACGTCGCCGCGGCGGCACCGGCGGCCTTCGAGCAGCGGACCAACGACGTGTTGCGCGAGGCGGAAAGCGAGGGTGTCAACATCCAGACGGCGTGGCAGTCGATGCGCGACAACGCCGCCGACCCGGATGATTTCAGCGCCCATCTTGATGACCTGGCGCTGGCGGTGGATGACCGGCTTTTCAACGCCAGCGACGCGGCCTATCCACATTGGCAGGCGATGCTCGAGGTCATCGATGAAATCCGCGGGCAGCTGAACTTCTTCCAGCGCCCGGAGATCCTGCGCTATATCGCCGATTTCCAGGCGGCCCTGGCCGACAGCCCCCAGGTGGGCAAGGTCAACACGCTGGCCGATCTGGTGCGGACGGTCTACCGCGAACTGCGAAGCGGCGAGGCCGAGGATTATCGCATCCCCGACAGCCGCCGGGCGGTTGCCCAGACCCTGCTGAGCTTTCAGGGCTCGCACCGGCCCCATGACCTCTGGCGGATGGTCACCCAGGATTATCAGGCCGCCAATCTCTGGTTGCAGCTGAGCAGCGGCGACAATCAGGACATGCAGGCCGTGGTCGATCGGGCCCGGGCCTATGTCCAGGCCAACCCCCTGCCCGAGGGCGTGACCATGAGCTGGGGCGGACTCAACTACATCAACGTTGTCTGGCAGGACGCCATGGTCAAGGGCATGGCGCAGAGCCTGGCCGTGGCCTGGGTGGTCGTGGCGGTGATGATGCTCATCCTCTTCCGCTCGCTGGTCTTCGGCCTGCTGGCCATGGTGCCGCTGACTGTGAGCATTGCGCTGATCTATGGCGTGGTCGGGCTGATTGGCAAGTACTACGACATGCCCATTGCGGTGCTCTCGTCGCTGACACTGGGGCTCTCGGTGGACTTTGCCATTCACTTTATCGAACGAAGCCGCGAGTTCTACCGCCGCACCGGGCGCTTTGGCGAGAGCATGCGCGCCATGTTCCAGGAACCCGCCCGGGCCATCAGCCGCAATGCCATTGTGATTGCCGTGGGCTTTCTGCCCCTGCTGGCCGCGCCGCTGGTGCCCTACAACACCGTCGGCATCTTTCTTGCCAGCATCATGGCGGCCTCGGCCCTGGCCTCGATCATGCTGTTGCCGGCGATCATGAACATCGCCCGCCGACTCATCATGCCGGAGCGCACCCCCGCGCCGGCTGCTGCGCAGGAGGAAGGATCATGAAAAAACGCCTTGTCATGCACCTGGGCCTGGTGTTGCTCGCGCTGGGCCATGCCAGCGTGGCCGTCGCGGCCATGGAGGATGCCCGCGCCATCGTCGAGCGCGCCAATGTCGCCTCGTACTATGCCGGTGACGACGGCCGCTCCGCGGCCCGCATGCTCATCGAGGATGGCAACGGCAATCGCCAGCAGCGTCAATTTACGCTGCTTCGCAAGGACGTCAGCGATGGCGGGGATCAGCGCTATCTGGTGGTCTTCAGCCGACCGGCGGATATCCGCGGCACGGTGTTTCGTGTCGAAAAGCATGTCGGCGCAGACGATGACCGGTGGCTCTATCTGCCGGCACTGGATCTGGTCAAACGCATTGCTGCCGGTGACAAGCGCACCAGCTTCGTTGGCTCGCACTTTTTCTACGAGGATATCTCCGGACGCGGGCTCGATGAGGATAACCACCGCCTTGTCGAGACCACCGACGCGCACTACATCATCGAAAGCACACCCAAGGCACCGAACGAGGTGGCCTTTGCCCGCTACCGGACCTGGATCGACCGCGAGAGCTTTCTGCCCATGAAAACCGAGTATCAACGGGAATCCGGCGAGGTCTACCGACGCATGGAAGTCACCCGGGTCGAGACCATCGACGGTTATCCCACCGGCACCGAGGTACGGATGAGTGATCTCGACAGCGGGGGTTACACCATTACCCAGTTCCGCTTCTCGCAATACGATGTGGGACTGCCGGATGACATTTTCTCCGAGCGGTCACTGCGCAACCCACCCCGCCGCTGGCTGCGCCGCAGCGAATGATGGTCCGGTTGACTGGCAATACCCGCGGCTACCGGCCGATGGCCGGTGCCCTGTTGATCCTAGCCCTGGGGCTTGCGGCGGCACCGGCATGGGCGCAGCAGACCGCGTCCGGGACGCAATCGACGGGGGACGACTGGGGCGGCGACGACTGGGGCGACGACCCCTGGGCGAGCGAGCAGACCGGCTGGCAGTGGTACGGCTTTGTCGGGGGCGCTGCGGCGGCAAGGCTGCACAATGACCCCGCCGTGGACGAGGACTACCCCCTGGCCGAGACTCGGCTGCAGATCGAAGGCGAGCGTGTGGTGGGCGACTACACCGCCACGATCAAGGGCGATGTGTGGCTAGATGGCGTCGAAGACGGCGGCCGTGGCGATCTGCGCGAGGCCAACCTGCAGGGCCGGCTGACCGACGCCATCGATATCGAGGCCGGCCGCCAGATACTCACCTGGGGGACCGGCGATCTGGTTTTCCTCAACGACCTCTTCCCCAAGGACTATGTCAGCTTTTTCAGCGGCCGCAACGATGAATACCTGAAAGCACCCAGCGATGCGATCAAGCTCTCTTTCTACGGCGATGCCAACCTGGATGTGGTCTACACGCCGCGGGGTGAGGCCAACCGGTTCATCACCGGCGAGCGGCTGTCGTATTTCAGCCCGCGCCGCGGGGCCGTGACCGCCGCGCCCCCGGCCATCGATCCGGACGAGCGCGACGATTGGCTGGATGACAGCGAACTGGCGCTGCGGCTTTATCAGACCGTTGACGGGGTCGAGTACGCCGGCTATGCATTTCATGGCTACGACAAACAGCCCAGCGCAGTCGACCCGGCCACCGGCACCCCGTACTTTCCGCGTCTGAGCGTGCTGGGCGCGAGTCTCCGGCGGCCGGCCGCCGGTGGCATCGCCAACGCCGAGACTGCCTACTATTTTGCCGACGACAGCGGCGGCGATGACCCCAACCGGCCCAACGAGCAGTGGCGCTTTCTGTTTGGCTATGAACACGAGCCGCTGGCCGATCTGACCCTGGGCTGGCAGTACTATCTGGAATGGACTCAGGATCATGATGCCCTGATTGATGCCACCCCGGCCGACCAGCGCCGCTATGCCCCGGATGAATATCGTCATTTGCTGACCAACCGGGTGACCTGGCAGCTGCTGCGGCAGGATTTGACGATCAGCCTGTTCAGCTTTTTCTCGCCCTCGGACGCCGATTACTTCTTTCGCCCCCGGGCCAAATATCGCTTCAGTGACCGGTTGACCGGCACCGTGGGTGGCAATGTCTTTGGCGGCGAGGATCCGTGGACTTTCCACACGCAGTTGCAAGACAACAGCAACGCTTATGCCCGCATCCGCTACAACTTCTAGGAGGAAGCAATCATGACTGTGAACGAAGGACTTCGCGCGATGGCCGGATTCTTTGTCCTGCTGAGCCTCGCCCTGGGCACCTGGGTCCATCCGGGTTGGTATCTGTTCACCGCCTTTGTGGGGGCCAATCTATTGCAGTCGGCATTCACCCGCTGGTGCCCGGCCATGGCGGTGCTCAAGCGCATCGGCTTTCGCGATGATGAAAGCGCTGGCCGGACGGCCTGAGCCGGCCGACAGGGCCCGGCCGATGCCTTAGTCGTGGCGGTTCTGCAGATAGTCGCTAAAGGCCGGCCCGAGATCCGGGTGCTTTAAGCCGTACTCCACCGTGGCCTGCAGATAGCCGAGCTTGTCGCCGCAGTCATAGCGAGTGCCCTCGAACTCATAGGCGAGGACCGGTTCGTCGCGCATGAGCGCATCAATGGCGTCGGTGAGCTGGATCTCACCGCCAGCGCCCGGCCGGGTCTGGCGCAGCTTGTTGAAGATGCTGCCATTGAGGATATAGCGCCCGACCACGCCCAGGTTGGATGGCGCTTCGCTGGGGGCTGGCTTCTCGACAATACCGCGGAGCTGGCCAAGGCGGGGTTCCATGGCGGTGACATCCACCACCCCGTAGCGATCGGTGTGCTCGGCCGGGACCTGCTGGACGCCGATGATGCTGGCTACCTGCTCGTCGTAGCGCTGCACCATCTGAGCCAGACAGCCATCGCCGGTGTCATCATCGATGAGATCATCGGCGAGAATCACGGCAAAAGGCTCGTCACCGACCGCCGGTTCGGCGCAGAGCACTGCATGTCCCAGGCCCAGGGCCTCGGACTGGCGGATGTAGATACAGGCCACATGCGAGGGGATGATATTGCGCACCGCCTCGAGCCGATCGAGCTTGCCCGATTCTTCAAGCTCGGTTTCCAGTTCATAGGCCTTGTCGAAATGGTCGGGGATGCTGCGTTTGTTGCGACCGTTGACAAAGATCAGCGTCTCGATACCCGCCTTGACCGCCTCTTCGGCCGCATACTGGATCAGTGGCTTGTCGACGACGGGGAGCATTTCTTTGGGGTTGGCCTTGGTCGCCGGCAGAAATCGGGTCCCCAGGCCCGCCACCGGAAAAACCGCTTTGCGAATGCGTTTTGCCATTGAACCGTTCGCTCCTTCGACAACGTTGCAAAAGCGTAAACCAAGCCGGACGCCCTGTCAGGCGTCCGGCCCGTGCAAAGCGGCCGATCCATCGGCACAAAAAGGCGCGATGGCCGATCACTCAAGCGTCACGTCATCGCGGATCGCCTCGAGGGTGGCATCACCGATGCCCTTGACTCGGGTGAGTTCGACCTTGCGCTGATAAGCCCCGTTGGCCTGCCGGTCTTCGATAATGGCCTCGGCCGTTGCCGGGCCGACGCCCTCGAGCGCCTGCAATGCCTCACGATCGGCCTCGTTGACGTTGACCGGCAGCGTCGTGGCGCCGGCCATCGCCGGGACAAAGATCAGGCTCAGCAGACTGGACGTGGCTCTCACTGCCATGATGACCTCCTGTGGTTGCGTCGGTTGGAGACCATCACGCTATTGCGCAATCCAGTCGGTTTATGTGAGCCCCATCTCAGCGCGCAAATCCATCAGGGCGACGATGGGGTCATCGGCCCGGGTTATGGGCCGGCCCACCACCAGATCCGTGGCGCCGGCCGCGAGGGCTGCCGCCGGGGTCATGATCCGTCGCTGATCATTCGCCGCCGATCCAGCCGGTCGTATCCCCGGGGTGACACGGCGGAACGCCGAGTGGGTCTTAGCCTCAACCGCTGCCGCTTCCTGCGCCGAGCAGACCACACCGTCCAGGCCGGCCGTGTGCGTGAGGGCGACCAGACGCGCCACCGCCGCGGCGGGCCGTTCGGACAACCCCACTGCCTCGAGGCTCTGGGCGTCGTGGCTGGTGAGGATCGTCACGGCAATGAGCCACGGCCGCTGCCGGCCGAGCGGCTCCAACGCCTCGCGGGCAGCCGTCATCATGGCCGCTCCCCCCAGCGCATGGACGTTGACCATCCACACCCCCAGATCCGCTGCCGCCCGGCAGGCGGCGGCCACGGTATGCGGAATATCGTGGAATTTGAGATCCAGAAACACATCCCAGCCCTCGGCCACCCATCGACGGATCGCCTCCGGGCCGCCGCGGACGAAGAGCTCTTTGCCCACCTTGAGCCTGCAAAGCTCGGGAGACAGCCGGCGCACCAGGGCGTCCGCCCGAGCCGGGTCGGCAAAATCCAGCGCCACGATGGGTGGCTCGGCGGCGCGGTGGCTGTTCATTCCCCCTCCAGTCCGCGACGTGGTTTGATGGTCGCCCAGCCCCGACACCCAGGGCATTGCCAATGCAACTGCCGGGCTTCAAAACCACAGCTTACACAGGCATAGGGCAACCGGTCGCTCAGCAGCGCCCGAAAGAGCTCGCGCAGGACCCCCAGGTCACGCTGACGCCGGCGGTCGCTGTCGGTGTTATCGATATTGAGCGCGATCAACCGATCGAGCCCCCGGACCGAAGGGCGCTCTCGCAGCTGCGTCGCCAGAAACTCGATTGCCGCCTTGCCTCCGTCGCGGGCCTGGATGATGTCGCTGAGCTTGAGGATGACCGACACGCCCGGGTAGCGACTGAGCAACCGGCGAAGGTCGTGGGCGAACTGATCCGATGCATCCAGCGCCTGGTAACAGCGCTCGAGCCGTGGAAGCACCTCGGGGATATAGTCGACATCCTGGGTCTCGACCTGCAGACAGGCTCGGATCGCCTGACGCCAGCGGCTTTGGCGCTCTTCGAGATCGCTTTGCAAAAGCGAGGCGCGCACGCAATTGCGGTCATAGCTCCAGGCCCTTCGCAGCAGTGAGCGAATCTCGCCGGGCTCGGCGTGATCGCGCATCCGCGCCTCGGCCTGCTCGCAGGCAAACTGGGCCATCACCGGCCCCAGCGACTCGCCGGTGCTGCGCTGCAGCTGGCGGGCGATATCAATGGCAGACTCCCACTCCTTTTCCTGCTGGTAGATATCGAGCAGCGAGCGAAGGGCCGTCGCGCGGTGCTCGGGCAGATCCATGGCTTCACGGAACAGGCTCTCGGCGCGATCGAGCAGACCCGCGGCCTGATAGTCCCGCGCCAGTTCTACCAGTGCGGCGGCGCGCTGTTCGGGCGCGAGGGAGGGCCGGGCGATCAGATTCTGGTGGATACGCACCGCCCGATCCGCCTCGCCGCGGCGGCGAAAGAGGTTACCCAGGGTGAGATGCGTCTCGACGGTGTCCTCGTCGAGCTCGACCATGCGGGTGAATACCTCGATGGCCCGGTCGGGTTCTTCGTTGAGCAGGTAGTTGAGCCCCTGGAAGTAATCGCGGGACAGCGACGGGGCCGGCTTTTGCGTGGTCTGTCCGCGCCGGCCGATCCACCAGCCGGAGAGGGCTGCCAACGGGAGTAGCAGCCAGAGCAGATACCACATGGTCAGGGCGCGTTCCGAATCGGCAGCTTACGCAATTCGGAGAGTTCCTCCTGGGCAGAGGCCGCCTGCCGCCGCAGTCGGGCGAGCTGCCAGCGCTGGCGCAGGATCAGGCCGCCGGCGGCACCGGCGCCGATAATCACCCCGATGGCAAGGGCGATAACCAGCCAGAGCGAGGCCGGCAGCGTCATACGCCCTAAATAGAAATCCAGCGCCATCGGCTCGGGGTTGAGCATGGCAAAACTAAGGCCCAGGGCCACCACCACCAGCGCTACCAACAGCGCCAGCAGCCGTTTCACTGCGTTTCCCCTTCCCGGGCCCGGCCCTCATCAACCCGCTCGCGCATCTGTTTGCCGGGCTTGAAGTGCGGGACATGCTTGCCCGGCAGCGAGACGGGCTCGCCGGTCTTGGGGTTGCGGCCGATGCGCGGCGGACGGTGATGCAGCGAAAAGCTGCCAAAGCCACGGATCTCGATCCGCTCGCCGCTGGCCAGGGACTCGCTCATCTGCTCGAGCATGGTCTTGACCGCCAGCTCAACATCCCGCTGCGCGAGATGCTGCTGCTTGCTGGCCATCAGCTCGATGAGCTCGGACTTGGTCATGGATCGGGCATCACTCATCGATGGACCACGAGGGCTGTCAGCCCTCGTCTTCCTGGCCGCTCATCTGCTCTTTGAGCAGATCACCCAGGGTGGTGGTGCCGGCCGCCCCGGTGTTGCCGTAGTCCTCGATGGCCTCGCGCTCGTCCTGCTGGTCCTTGGCGCGAACCGAGAGGCTGATCATGCGATTGCGCCGATCGACGGCCACGAACTTGGCCTCGACCGTGTCGCCCTCGTTGACCACCGAGCGGGCGTCCTCGACCCGCTCCTGGGCAAGATCGGCGGCCCGGATGTAGCCCTGCACCTCGTCCCCGAGGTCAATCACCGCGCCCTTGGCATCCACCTCGGTGGCGGTTCCCGTGACGATGGTGCCCTTGGGATTGTTAGCAACCCATTGCGAGACCGGGTCCTGGGCCAGCTGCTTGACGCCCAGGCTGATGCGCTCGCGCTCGGGGTCCACGGACAGCACCACGGCCTCGACTTCTTCGCCTTTCTGGAAGTCGCGAATGGCCTCTTCGCCGGTATCGCTCCAGGACAGGTCCGAGAGATGGACCAGCCCGTCGATGCCCCCTTCAAGGCCGACAAAGATGCCGAAATCGGTAATCGACTTGATCGCGCCGGTGACCCGGTCGCCCTTGTTGTGGGTGGCGGCAAACTCGTCCCAGGGGTTGGGCTGGCATTGCTTCATGCCAAGCGAGATCCGGCGGCGCTCCTCGTCGATGTCGAGGATCATCACCTCGACCTCGTCGCCGATGGACACCATCTTTGCCGGGTTGACGTTTTTGTTGGTCCAGTCCATCTCCGAGACATGCACCAGCCCCTCGACGCCCTCTTCGATCTCGACGAACGAGCCATAGTCGGTGATGTTGGTGACCTTGCCCACCACGCGGCTGCCCTCGGGGTAGCGCGCGGCAATGGCCTCCCACGGATCCTCGCCCAGCTGTTTGAGGCCCAGTGAGACGCGATTGCGCTCGCGATCGAACTTCAGCACCTTGACATCGATTTCCTGGCCGACGTCGACCACCTCCGACGGGTGCTTGACGCGACGCCAGGCCATATCGGTGATATGCAGCAGCCCGTCGATGCCGCCAAGATCGACGAATGCACCGTAGTCGGTGAGGTTCTTGACGATGCCCTTGAGGGTTTGGCCCTCCTGGAGCTTCTCGAGCAGTGCCTCGCGCTCGGCGCTGTATTCCTCTTCGACTACGGCCCGGCGCGAGACCACCACATTGTTGCGACGGGCATCCAGCTTGATGACCTTGAACTCGAGCTCTTTGCCCTCGAGGTAGGTGGTGTCGCGGACCGGGCGGATGTCCACCAGCGAACCCGGCAGAAAGGCGCGGATATGCCCCAGATCGACGGTGAAGCCGCCCTTGACTTTGCCGCTGATGTGTCCGTTGACGGTCTCGGATCCTTCGTAAGCCGCCTCGAGTACCCGCCAGGCGCGCGCACGCTTGGCCTTCTCGCGGGACAGGCGGGTTTCGCCGCCACCATCTTCGACGGCATCCAGAGCCACTTCGACGTCATCGCCGACGTTCACCTCGACGTTGCCGTCTTCGTCGGTGAACTGTTTCAGCGGGATCACCGCTTCGGACTTCAGGCCGGCGTTGACGATGACATCTTCGCCATCGATCGCCACGACCTGTGCATTGACGATGGACCCCGGACGCATGTCGGTCTGCGCCAGGCTCTGTTCAAAAAGTTCTGCAAAGCTTTCGCTCATGGGATGATTTGATCCGGGACCGCGGGACGATCCAGTTGTTGTTGAAAACCCGGTATCCGACAGGCGAATACCCCCTTTATCCACCGGCGCGGTTGCCCACCTGCGCCAGCACCCTGGCGATGACCGCCTCGATGGCCATCGTCGTTGAGTCGATCACCATCGCATCTTCTGCCGGCTTGAGCGGGGCGACGGCGCGGTTCATATCGCGCTCGTCCCTCGCTTGCATATCCTGCAAAAGATCCGCCAGATTAGCACTCACACCCTGCTCCATCAACTGCTTATGGCGCCGGCGGGCGCGTTCTTCGGCGGTTGCGGTGAGGTAGATCTTGACCGCCGCATCCGGGAAAACCACCGTGCCCATATCCCGGCCATCGGCAACCAGCCCCGGGGGCTTCTGAAAGCCGCGCTGGCGATCCAGCAGCGCGGTGCGTACCGCCGGGTCGGCGGCGAGCTCCGAGGCCCGCACGCCACAGGCCTCGCTGCGGATTGCCCCGGAGACCACCTCGCCGTCGAGCAACACCTCGCCGGCGTGTGGGCCGCGGGTCGGAAAGTCGATATCCAGGCCCCGGGCCAGCGTCTCGAGCGTTGCGGTCTGGGTGGGCTCGACGCCGCGCTGCAGACTGGCCAGCGCCAGCAGTCGATAGATGGCGCCACTATCGAGCAGGTGCCAGCCCAGTGACTCGGCAATCGCCCGCGCGATGGTGCCTTTGCCCGCGCCACCGGGCCCGTCGATGGTAACAACCGGCGCGCTCATCCGGCTTGCTCCTCGACCGCAATGGGCAGCCCGGCCGAGCGGGCCAGCCCGGCAAAGCCCGGGAACGAGGTATCCACCTCGGCGCAGCCGTCGATGACAATGGGCCCGTCGGCCACCAGCCCGGCCATCGCAAAGGCCATAGCCACCCGGTGATCGCCCTTAGCCTGCACATGCCCACCCCCGAGGCGACCGCCCACAATCCGAATCCCGTCGGGCAGCGCCTCGACCTGCACCCCCAGGCGCTCAAGGCCGGTGGCCATCACGGCAATGCGGTCGCTTTCCTTGACGCGAAGCTCCTCTGCGCCCCGCAGCAGCGTCTCTCCCCGGGCGCAGGCCGCGGCGATGAAAAGCGCCGGAAACTCATCAATGGCAACCGGCACAAGCGAGGGCGGGATCTCGATGCCCTCGAGCGAGGCCGCCTGGATGCGGATATCGCCGACCGGTTCGCCGGCGCCGTCGCCTTTGGCGATCACCTCCAGATCGGCGCCCATGCGCTTTAAGATCTCCACTACCCCGGTGCGGGTCGGGTTGAGACCCACATCGAGCAGGGTCACCGCTTCGCCGGCGCCGATCGCGGCGCCGACCAGAAAGAATGCCGCCGAGGAGATGTCCGCCGGCACCTGGATCGAGCCGCCGGTCAGTCGGCCATGGCCGGTCAGGGCGACCCGCGGGCCGTCCACCTCGACGGGATAACCCAGGGCCTGGAGCATGCGTTCGGTGTGATCGCGGGTGATGCCCGGCTCGGTCACGGCGGTCTCGCCCCGGGCATAAAGCCCGGCAAGGAGCACCGCCGATTTGACCTGGGCACTGGCCATGGGCAGCGGGTAGTCGATGCCCATAAGCGATGTCACCGGCTGGATGCCAACGGGCGCGGTGCCCTTGTCACTGGTGACGATATCCGCCCCCATCTGCCCGAGAGGTTCGGTGACCCGACGCATGGGCCGGGTCATCAGCGATTGATCGCCGATCAGCGTCGTCGCAAAGCGCTGACCGCAGAGCAGCCCGGTGAGCAGCCGCATCGAGGTGCCGGAATTGCCAAGATCGAGGGGCTCGTCCGGGGCACTCAGCCCGTGCAGGCCGACGCCGTGGATGGTCAGCGCACCCGCCTCGGGGCCGTCGATCCTCACCCCCAGGGCGCGCATCGCCGCCAGGGTTGCCATGGCATCGTCGCCTTCCAGAAAACCGCGCACCCGGGTCACTCCCTCGGCCACCGACCCCAGCATCACCGCGCGATGCGAGACGCTCTTGTCGCCGGGGACCCGGATGTCGCCGGACAATGACCCGCCGGGCTCGATGATGAATCGGCGTTGGTTGGCATGGCTCATCGGTGGCGGGGCTCCGGATTAGTCTTCAAAACGATGGCGGTTGGCGTCCCGGGTGGCCTTGGCGCTTGCGAACACCGACTCCAGCCCGGCGGCATCGGCCGATTCGATGAGCCGGGCCAGCTCGGTGAGGTCGCGTTGATAATCACCCAGCGCCGAGAGGATCGCCTCGCGATTGCCCAGGCAGACGTCCCGCCACATCACCGGATCACTTGAGGCGATCCGGGTGAAATCGCGAAAGCCGCCGGCCGCATAGTCGAGGATTTCCTCATGATCGGGCGCCCGCGAGAGCATATCCACCAGCCCAAAGGCGAGCATGTGCGGCAGATGCGAGGTCATCGCCAGCATCCGGTCGTGATGGGCCACCGACATGGTGGTCACCGTCGCCCCGGCGGCCTGCCACATCGCGGTAATGGTCTCGGTGGCACCGGGCCGGGTTGCCCGGGTGGGGGTGAGGAGGACCCGACGGTTCTGGTAAAGCGAGGCAAAGGCGGCTTCAACGCCGCTATGTTCGGTGCCGGCAATGGGATGCCCCGGGACGAACCCATCGGGCAGACCGCCGAGCACGCGCTCGACATCGGCCACGACACAGCCCTTGGCGCTGCCCACATCCGTGAGCACTGCATCCGCCGGCAGCGCCGGTGCCAAATGCGCTAGCACCGGGGCAACCGCCCCGAGCGGGACACCCAGCACCACCACATCCGCCTGGGCGACGACCTGATGCGGGTCGGTACTGAATCGATCGATGGCGCCAAGGGCGCGGGCCTTCTCGAGCCGCCGGGGGTCGCGGCCAAAGCCGGTGACCTCACCGGCTGCGCCGGCGGCACGCAGCGCCAGTCCCAGCGAACCGGTGATCAGACCGACGCCGACCAGACAGATGCTACGCGGCTGAGAGTCCACCGGTCTCTAGGCCACCGACCGCGGGTACGACCCGAGAATCTTTAAAAGGCTGGCCAGCCTCTGCATCTCGCCGAGGGCGCGTTTGAGCGCCGGATCGTCGGCATGCCCTTCGAGGTCGATGAAAAACACATATTCCCACATCCCCTCGGGCGAGGGACGGGATTCCAGCCGGGTCATGTTCAGGCCATAACGCGCCAGCGGCGCGAGTAGACCGGCCAGGCCGCCGGGCTGATTCTCGCGGGCAATGACCAGCGAGGTCTTGTCCTCGCCCGTGGGTTCCGGGCTTTCCTTGCCTAGCACCAAAAAGCGCGTGCTGTTGGCCGTGCCGTCCTGAATGGCCGGTTGCCGGATGGTCAGCTGATAGCGCTCGGCGGCGGCGTCCGAGGCAATCGCCGCTGCGCCGGGCGCTTCGGCCGCTCGACGCGCCGCCTCGGCGGTGCTCGAGACCGCGACCCGTTCGATGCCGGGCAGATGGGTTTCGAGCCACAGCCGGCACTGGGCAAGCCCCTGTTGATGCGAATAAACCGCAGTGACCGCCGACAGATCCTCGGCCCGGGTGGCCAGGTTCTGGACGATCGGCAGCTCGACCTCGCCGACGATCTGCAGCGGCGAGGACAGGAGTCGATCCAGGGTATGGCTGACCATACCCTCGGTGGAGTTCTCTACCGGCACCACCCCATATTCGGCACCGCCGGATTCCACCTCGCGGAAGACGGCATCGATGCCGTCGAGCGGCAGGCTATGGATGGCATGGCCAAAATGCTTGAGCGCCGCCTCCTGGGTGAAGGTCCCCTCCGGCCCGAGGAAAGCGACACGCAACGGACGCTGCAGGGCAAGGCACGCCGACATGACCTCGCGGAACAGCCGGGTAATGGCCTCGTCGTCGAGCGGGCCCTGATTGCTGTCGCGAACCCGCCGCAGGACCTCGGCTTCGCGGGCCGGGCGATAGAAATCGCCCACCTCGCCATCGGCGGCCTTGACCCGGGCCACTTCGGCCGCGGCCCGGGCACGCTCGTTCACCAGCCGGAGCAGCTCGTCGTCGATGCTGTCGATTTGTGCCCGAATGGCCTTCAGCGGTTCTTCGCTCACGGCCTCACTCCCCTGCTATTCGATCACGCGAACGGCGAGCACCCCTTCGGTCTGTCGCAGGCGCTCGACCACATCCCCCGGCAGTTTGCCGTCGATATCGACCACGCTGTAGGCGAGATCCCCACGGGATTTGTTGTACATATCCGCAATATTGAGCCCGGCCTCGGCCACCGCCGAGGAGATCTGCCCGAGCATGTTGGGCACGTTGGCGTTGGCCACGGTCAGCCGATCGCCGCTGCCGTTGCGTGGCAGCACCAGCTCGGGGAAATTCACCGAGTTCATGATGTTGCCCGTCTCGAGAAAATCCCGGACCTCGTCGGCGGCCATGATGGCGCAGTTCTCCTGCGCCTCGTTGGTCGATGCCCCGATATGCGGCAGCGCCACCACCGCGTCGTGGCCCTTGAGCGCCGCCGATGGAAAATCGCAGACGTAGCTACGCATCCGCCCGGCGTCCAGGGCCGCCACCACGGCGTTGTCATCGACAATCCCCGCCCGGGCAAAATTGAGCAGCACCAGCCCCTCGCGGGCGGCGGCGAGCCGTGAGCCATTGATCATGCCCCGAGTGTCATCGGTCTCGGGGACATGGAGGGTGACGACATCCGCCGCGGCCATGACCTCATCGACGCTATGGGCACGGCGCACGCCGGCTTCTAGGTTCCAGGCGCTGCGCACGGTGATCTGCGGGTCGTAGCCGATGACGTTCATCCCCAGCGCCTTGGCGGCATTGGCGACGTTAACGCCAATCGCCCCCAAACCCACCACGCCCAAGGTCCGGCCGGGCAGCTCGAAACCGGTAAAGCGCTTCTTCTCGGCCTCGGCCTGCTTATTCATGGCCGCATCGTCACCCTCGAGGGTCTGCGCAAACGCCCAGGCGGGGCAGATATTGCGGGCGGCCAGGAACATTGCGGCGAGCACCAGCTCTTTGACGGCGTTGGCGTTGGCGCCCGGGGCGTTGAACACCGGAATGCCCCGCTCGCTCATCGCCTCGACGGGGATGTTGTTCACCCCCGCGCCCGCGCGGCCGACGGCCTTCAAAGTCTCCGGTACCGCCCAGTCATGGAGCTTGGCCGATCGCAGCAGCACCGCATCGGGCTGCTGGATTTCCGAAGACACCTCGAAGCGCTCCCGCGGCAGCCGATCCAGTCCGCGGGCCGAAATATTATTAAATGTCAGGACTTTAAACATTATTCCTCGATTAGCCGTGACGTTTTTCGAAATCCGCCATGAACTCGATGAGCGCATCCACCCCGGCCTCGGGCATGGCGTTGTAGATGCTCGCCCGCATGCCGCCCACCGAGCGGTGCCCCTTGAGGGTGCTCAGCCCGGCCGACTCGGCCTCGGACAAAAACTGCCCATCCAGGCTGTCGTCGGCGAGCACGAACGGAACGTTCATCCAGGATCGGGCCGAAGGCTCGACCGGGTTGCGGTAGAAAGCCGACCCGTCGATGGCCGCGTAGAGCTTGCTGGCCTTTTGATGGTTGCGCTCGGCCATGACCTCGAGTCCGCCCTCGCCCTTGAGCCACTGAAATACCAGCCCGGCGATGTAGAGGCTGTAGGTGGCCGGCGTGTTGAGCATCGAGTCGGCCTCGGCCTGGCGCTTGTAATCCCAGATCGATGGCGTCAACGAGCTGGCACGATCGAGCAGATCGTCGCGCACGATCACCACCGTCAGCCCGGCCGGGCCAAAGTTTTTCTGCGCCCCGGCGTAGATAACGCCAAAGCGCGAGACATCCAGCGGCCGCGAGAGAAAGGTCGAGGACATGTCACTGACCAGCGGGACATCGCCGCTATCCGGGATGTCCGCAAACTCTACCCCGGTGATGGTCTCGTTGGCGCAGTAATGCAGGTAGGCAGCCTGCGGGTCGCACTGCCAGGTCGCCTGTGCCGGGATGCCCATCGGGTCACCCTTGCCGCCTTCGGCCACCACGTTGACCCGGGTGTACTTGCCGGCCTCGGCAATGGCCTTCTTGGACCAGCTGCCGGTATTGACGTAGTCCACCACCGGCGCGTCGCCGACCAGATTGAGTGGCACCGCAGCGAACTGCGCGGTGGCCCCACCCTGCAGAAAAAGCACCCGGTAGTTGTCCGGCACGGCGAGGAGCTCGCGCAGGTCCGCTTCGGCCTGCTCGGCGATGCTCACAAACGCCTTGCCCCGATGGCTCATCTCCATGACCGACATACCGGTGCCGTGCCAGTCGAGCATCTCCTCGGCGGCCTGGCGAAGAACCGGCTCGGGCAGCGTCGCCGGACCGGCACTGAAATTGAATACACGCGACATACTGCGCTCCCGCTTTAATGGGTTGATGGGCGGATCACTCGTCCGTCGCCGCAAGGGTGTCGTCTTCGCCGAGGGCCTCCACCCGGGCGGTGCCGACGAGGGTTTCGTCATCGGCAAGGCTGATCAGTTTCACGCCCTGGGTGTTGCGCCCCAGCACCGAGATCTCGGTGGCCCGGGTACGCACCAGCGTCCCGCCGTTGCTGATCAGCATCACCTCATCGTCGTCGCCGACCTGGATGGCACCGACCACCGGGCCATTGCGCTCGCTGGTCTGGATGCTGATCACGCCCATGCCGCCACGGCCGCGCAGCGGGTAATCATCCACCGCGGTGCATTTGCCATAGCCGTTGGCGGTAATCGTAAGCACATGACCCTCGTCGAGGATGAGGCACTGAATCACCCGCTGGTCGCCCTCCAGGCGCACGCCGCGCACACCGGTGGCAGTCCGGCCCATGGGGCGAACCTGATCCTCGCGAAAGCGAACGGCCTTGCCGGCATCGGTGAACAGCATGATATCGCGCTGGCCATCGGTGACGCCTACGTTCACCAGGGCATCGTCCTCGCCCAGATTCACGGCGATGATGCCCGTAGACCGGGGCCGCGAGAAATGCGACAGCGGGGTCTTTTTGACCGTGCCGCGGCGCGTGGCCATGAACACGTAATGATCGCCGTCGAACTCGCTGATCGGCAGCACCGCGTTGATGCGCTCGTCCTCTTCGAGCGGCAGCAGATTGACGATGGGCTTGCCCCGGGCGCCACGGCTGCCGTGGGGCAGTTCGTAGACCTTTAGCCAGTAGCACTTGCCGTAGCTTGAAAAGCAAAGCAGCGTGTCGTGGGTATTGGCCACCCAGAGCTTGTCGACAAAATCCTCGTCTTTCATTCGCGTGGCGGCTTTGCCCTTGCCGCCGCGACGCTGGGCCTGGTAGGTGTCCACCGGCTGGGATTTCGCATACCCGCCGTGGGAGAGGGTCACCACCACATCCTGCGGGGGGATGAGATCTTCCATGGAAAGATCGAGTCGCTGCTCGAGGATCTCGCTGCGGCGTTCATCGCCATATCGCTCGCGGATTTCCTCAAGCTCGTCGCGAATGACCTGCATTAGCCGCTCGCTGCTCCCGAGAATGGCCAGCAGCTCGGCGATGGTATCGAGAATCTCGCGGTACTCATCGACGATGCGGTCCTGCTCGAGGCCGGTGAGCCGGTGCAGCCTGAGATCGAGAATGGCCTGGGCCTGGGCCTCGGTCAGCCGGTAGGCATCGCCGATCAGCCCAACGCCGTCGGGCAGGGTCTCGGGCCGCGAGGCCTCGGCGCCTGTGCGCGCCAGCATTTCGCTGACCACCCCCGGGGCCCAGTCACGCGCCACCAGGGCCGCTTTGGCGTCCGCCGAGGTGGGCGAGGCCTTGATGAGCTCGATGACAGCATCGATATTGGCCAGTGCCACGGCAAGCCCCTCGAGCACATGGGCCCGGTCCCGGGCCTTGCGCAGCTCGTAGACGGTGCGCCGGGTGACTACCTCGCGGCGGTGGCTGATGAACGCCTCGAGGATATCCTTGAGGTTGTGCTGCCGGGGCTGCCCCTCATGCAGGGCCACCATGTTGATGCCAAAAACACTCTGCAGCTGGGTGTGCTGATAGAGGTTGTTGAGCACCACCTCGGGCACCTCGCCGCGGCGCAGCTCGATGACCATGCGAATGCCATCCTTGTCGGATTCGTCCCGCAGCTCGGTAATCCCTTCGATGCGCTTTTCCTTGACCAGCTCGGCGATCTTCTCGAGCAGTCGCGCCTTGTTCACCTGATAGGGCAGCTCTTCGACGATGATGCTCGCCTTGCCGTTGGCCTCGTCATGTTCGAACCGGCAGCGCGCGCGCATCACCATCCGGCCGCGGCCAGTGCGATAGGCCTCGCGGATCCCTTCGACGCCGTTGATGATCCCCCGGGTGGGCAGATCCGGGCCGGGGATGTATTCCATGAGCTGCTCGATATCGAGGCTGTCGTCATCGATCAGCGCGATGCAGGCGTTGACCACCTCGGCGAGGTTATGGGGCGGGACATTGGTGGCCATGCCCACGGCGATCCCCGCACCGCCATTGACCAGGAAATTGGGCACCCGGGTGGGCAGCACCTGGGGCTCGCGCTCGGAGCCGTCGTAGTTATCGATGAAATCGACGGTCTCTTTGTCGATATCCGCCAGCAGCTCGTGGGCCATGCGCGCCATGCGCACCTCGGTATACCGCATGGCCGCGGCGTTATCGCCGTCGATCGAGCCAAAGTTGCCCTGGCCGTCTACCAGCAGATAGCGCATCGAGAAATCCTGGGCCATGCGCACGATGGTGTCGTACACGGCGGTATCCCCATGGGGGTGATACTTACCGATGACATCGCCAACGACACGGGCGGATTTCTTGTAGGGCTTGTTCCAGTCGTTGCCGAGCTCGCGCATGGCATAGAGCACACGCCGGTGCACGGGTTTGAGCCCGTCTCTGACATCCGGCAGCGCCCGGCCGACGATCACGCTCATGGCGTAATCGAGGTAGGACTGCCGCATCTCGTCTTCGAGATTGACCGGTAGGATTTCCTTGGCGACGCTCGACATCTAAGGGTTCTCGGATTGTTGTGAGGGCTCGATCAGTAAGCCGTTGATATTACCACGAAGCGGGCCGCCGTTCAGGCGCCACCGCCGCCCCTACTCCGCCTCGAGTCGACGGGCCGACTCCACCACCACCGGCTGCACCGGGACATCGGGCATCCCGTTGCGGCGGGCGGTATCGCCGGCGGCGATGCGATCAACCACATCCATGCCCTCGATCACCCGGCCAAACACCGCGTAGCCGAAATCGCGCTCGCCGTGGTCGAGAAAGGCGTTGTCGGCGAGGTTGACGAAAAACTGCGAAGTAGCGCTGTCGCGGGCCTGGGTCCGGGCCATGGACAGGGTGCCGCGCTTGTTGAGCAGTCCATTATCCGCTTCGTTGACGATCGGATCACGCGTGGGCTTGCGCTGGAATTCGGCATTGAATCCGCCGCCCTGAATGACAAACCCCGGGATCACGCGGTGGAAGATGGTGTTGTCGTAGAACCCGCCATCGACATAGGCCAGGAAGTTCTCGACGCTCACCGGTGCGGCCTCGGCTTCGAGCTCGATGTGGATGTCACCGGCGCTCGTCTCGAACACCACCACCGGCTGGGCCGCGGCGCTGGCGCCTGCAAGGGTGATGGCAGCGGAAAGGGCAAGGCCAATGGAAAGGGTCTTCATGACACACTCCTCGACAGGGTCGATAAGGGATGGAATAGCCGCGATTATCGCACAGGCCATGGTTCGGATGTCGCCGTTTTGCCGTGTTAATATTTGATGACACAGACTACCGGACGGATGCGCCCAGCCCCATGCAGGCCGCCAACGCCGATCAGGCCGAGATCGACAAATTCGATGCCGACGCCCACCAGTGGTGGGACCCGGACGGCCCCTACGCACCGCTTCATGCCATCAACCCCTTGCGATGCCGGCACGTTCTCGAGCAGACCGGCGGGCTGGCGGGCAAGACGGTGCTCGACGTTGGCTGTGGCGGCGGGCTGCTGACCGAGGCCATGGCCGCCGAGCAGGCCCGTGTCACCGGCATTGATCTGGCAACGGACAGCCTGGCCGTTGCCCGGGCCCATGCCGCGGACGGGCAACTGACCATCGATTATCAAGCAATCAGCGCCGAGGCCCTCGCTGAGACGAGCGCCGGTCAGTGGGATGTAGTCACCTGCATGGAAATGCTCGAGCACGTCCCCGATCCGGCCTCGGTGGTGGATGCCTGTGCGCGATTGGTCCGCCCGGGCGGTTCGGTGTTCTTCTCGACCATCAACCGCACCACCCGCGCCTGGTTGCTGGCTGTCGTCGCCGCCGAGCGCCTGTTGCGGGTCCTACCCCGAGGGACCCACGACGCCAGCGCCTTCATCCGTCCGGCCGAGCTCAGCCGCTGGTGCCGGGCGGCCGGGCTGCGGGTCGCGGACCTGACCGGTCTTCACTACAACCCAATCACCGGTGCGCACACGCTCGGCACCGACACCCGGGTGAATTATCTCTGCCATGCCATCAAGGGCCACCCCGAATGATTGCACTGAACCGCGCCCACGGCGTGCTGCTGGACCTGGACGGGACGCTGCTGGATACCGCACCGGATCTCATTGCCAGTATCAATCGGCTGCTCGACGAGCAAGGGTTTGCCGCGCTGCCCGAGCGCGAGTTCGCCGGGTCGGTGGGCCATGGCAGCGCGCCGATGATCGCCCGGGCATTCAATCTGGGCAACACCGATCACATGTTCGAGGGCCTGCGGCAGCGCTTCCTTGATCTCTACCACGAGCAGGTCAGCCACCAGACCCGCCCCTATGAGGGGATGGAGGCGATGATCGACATCCTCGAGGCCGCCGGCATCCCCTGGGGCATTGTCACCAACAAGCCCGGCTGGCTGACCGAACCGCTGCTCACGGCGCTGGGCTACGGCGAGCGGCCGGCCTGCGTGGTCACCGGCGATGACATCACCCGCCGCAAACCCCACCCCCATCAGGTCACCGAAGGGTGCCGGCGCCTGGGGCTGCGGCCCGCGGATTGCGTCCTGGTGGGCGATGCCGAACGCGACATACAGGCCGGACAGCGCGCCGGCACCATGACGCTGGCGGCCCTCTACGGGTATCTCTCCGGCGATGACCATGCCGAGCGCTGGGGCGCCGACGGGCTGATCGACCATCCAGCCCAGATCCTGCGCTGGGTCGCACTCCCCGAAGGCCATACCGCCGCCAGCGCCGCCTGACGCCATGGAGCCGCAAGCCTACTGCCGCGACAAGGCAGCCCCGACCGGCTCGAGCACCTATTACGCGGCACTCTTTGCGCCATCGGCCATTCGCGACGGGTTGATTGCACTCGCCGCACTGCGGCGCGAGATACTCGAAATCCCCCACGAGGTGAGCGAGCCGGCAATCGGCGAGGCCAAGCTCGGCTGGTGGCAAGAAGAGCTCCAGCGCCTTGCAAACGACATGCCCCGACACCCGATCACCCAGGCCCTGGCCCCCTACATCGAAGCCCATGCTCTGCCGGTCGCCACCCTCGAGGACACGGTAGAGGCCGCGCGCATGGACCTGACCTACAGCGCCTATCCGACCCTGCGCGAGCTCACCGTCTACTGCCACCGGGCCGGCGGCGGGGTAGCCGACCTAGCGCGCCGCATGACCGGTGCCGAAACCCCCGCGGCCGCGGCCTTTGCCCACGATCTTTCCATGGGCCTGGAGCTGACGCGCATGATCCGCCACCTCCGACGGGATCTTCGCGCCGGCCGGCTCTATATCCCCGAGGACGAACTCCACCTGAGCGGCTTGAGCCTAAAGACCGTCGCCGACACCGATGCGGACACCGACCAGGCCGCCAGCCGCATCGATCTGCTCCGGCGCCAGGCACGACGCGCCCGGCAGTTCCTCGACAGTGCCATCGGTCATCTGCCCGCCGCAGAGCGGCCGGCCCAGGCCTATGGGCTGACCCTGGCGGTGCTCTACCGCGAGCTGCTCAACACCCTGGATGCGGCGGATTTTCCGGTCCTCGAGCGCCAGCACCACCTCACGCCGTTGCGCAAGCTCTGGCTTGCCTGGCGCATCCGGCGTGCGCCCCAACGGCTATCCCCCCGACCCCCGGAGAGCACGTCATGACACCCGACTGGCCCATCACCCCCTCGACCCTGCCCCAACCCGGGCGATTGACCGGCCAGCGGTTGTTGATTACCGGAGCGGCCGGTGGGCTTGGCAGCGCGGTCGCCGCCACCGCCGCCGCCGAGGGCGCCGATCTGGTACTGCTCGACCGCGACATCAAGGGCCTGGAGGCGCTGCATGATGACATCGAGGCGCAGGGCCATCCGCGCCCGGCGCTCTACCCGCTGGATTATCTATCCGCCGCGCCCGATGATTATGCCGAGCTCGCCACTGGCATTGCCGCCGATCTGGGGGGCATCGAGCAGTTGCTGCATACCGCCGCCGATGCGGGGGATGCCACGCCCATGGCACTTTATGATCCGCAGACCTGGCTCAAGACATTGCATATCAACATCAACGGCGCGTTCCTCGTCACCCAGGCGCTGCTGCCCATGCTCCGCGAGCAGGCCGGGCGCGTGATCTTTGTCGACGACCACGACGCGCATCACCGACGCGCGGCGACGGGCGCCTACGGCGTGAGCAAGGCCGCGCTCATGGGGATGATGCGGGTCATCGCCGCGGAGCACTCGCCGGCCAACCCGGTGGTCAGCTGCGCCATCGACCCCGGTCCGATGCGCACCGCGCTGCGCCGTGGGCTGTTTGCCGGCGAGATGGCCGAGGAGGTGGACTCGCCCGCGCATGCGGCCGGTTGCGTAGCGGCACTGCTCGACCCGCGGCATCCGCCGGCCAACGGCGTACACTATCGCGTCGATGCCTGACAGATGTGGCATGCTTGTGACAATACCCCGGTGAATGCAAGCATGCCGCCAATCAACCAATAGCGGAGAACAACCAATGGGATTTGCCTTATCAGCGTTGCAGGTCCGAAGTAGTGCCTTTGGATCGCACCAGCCCATCCCCCAGCGGTATACCGGCGAAGGCGAAGATCTGGCGCCGCCAATCCACTGGACCGGTTCGCCGGAGGGGACACAAGGTTTCGCCGTGATCTGCCACGACCCGGACGCCCCATTGATCAGTCCGGGCAGCTACGGGTTCGTCCACTGGGTCTACTACAACATCCCGGGCGATGTCAGCGCCCTTGAGGAAGGCAGCGAGGCCTATACCAACGGCGTTACCGACTTCGGCAAACAGGTCTATGGTGGCCCGATGCCCCCCGAGGGCCATGGTGTCCATCACTACTACTTCTGGGTACTCGCGCTGGATCAGGCGCTCAATCTCGAGCCCGGCCTGACGCTGTGGCAGTTCCTCGACCAGGTCGAGCCCCATGTCATCGGCATGAATCGCATCATCGGGACCTACGAGCGCTAGGTCACCGACCGCCCCGTCTGGCATATCGACTGCAGCGGGCAAGCTGAACAGCGCGGCTGCCGGGGCCGGCAAAACCCCTTGCCAAGCTCGATGATCAGCGCGTGATACTCACCAAAAAGCCGTGCATCGGCCGGCAAGCGTTCATGGAAGAACGCCTGCAGCCGGTGGTAGTGATAGCGCGCCGGGGCGAGCCCCATCCGATGGAAAATCCGGTGGGTATAGGCATCCACCACGAAGACCGGTTGCTGCAACCCGTAGAGCAGCACATCATCAACGCTCTCCGGGCCCAGTCCGTTGACGGCAAGTAGCGCCTCGCGCGCCGCCTCCGGTGCCATGGCACGCAGTCCGTTTTCTTCGCCCAGCTCGATCCAGCGCTCACAGGCCGCCCGCAGGCGGCGGGCCTTGACGTTGTAATAGCCGCTCGGCCGCAGACACTCTGCCAGCGCCGCCTCTGGCGCTTCGATGATGGCCGGTGCCGAGAGCCAGTCACGCTCGAGCAGCCGCGCCATGGCCCGCTCGACATTGGTCCAGGCGGTATTCTGGGTAAGCACCGCACCCACCAGCACCTCAAAGGCTGTCTGCGCCGGCCACCACTGCTGACGCTCGCCAAAATGCGCGCGTAGCCGCTGATGGGCCTTATGCACTGCGTCCATGGCCATGCCCCGCCCCGTCTAACCCCTGTGACGGGGCGCGGGACGGCGTCGCGGGCCGCCGCCCGCGGGTCGCCCCCGGCCCGGGGGCCGGGCGGTCTCGTCGCGCTCCAGCCCCACCAGCCCGGCCAGGTGCCTGACCTGCCCGGCGCTCAGCCAGTCGGTCTGACCCTCGCGCAATCCGGCGGGCAGCTCGATCGGGCCGTACTGCACGCGCATCAAACGACTCACCCGCACGCCCTGGGATTCCCAAAGACGGCGCACCAGACGGTTTCGTCCCTCTCGAAGCCGGACCCGGAACCACTGATTGGCCGCCTCCCGCGACTCCAGGGCCTGGATCGACTCGAACGCCGCCCGGCCGTCCTCGAGCTCGATGCCGCTCATCAACCGCTCGATGGTGGACGGCTCGACCGCTCCGAAGATACGCACCGCATAGTCCCTCAACAGCCGGTAGCGGGGGTGCATCAACCGACTGGCCAGCTCGCCGTCGGTGGTCAGCAGCAAAAGCCCCGAGGTGTTGATATCGAGCCGGCCAATGGCAATCCAGCGCCCCTGCTCGAGCCGCGGCAGGCGATCGAAAACACAACGCCGGCCTTCCGGGTCGTGACGGCTGACCAACTCGCCGGTGGGCTTGTGATAGGCAATGACCCGGCGTTGCGCCGGTGCGGTCCGCCGCTGGCTGAGCGGCCGGCCATCGACCCGAATGCGGTCGGACGGCTCGACCCGGTCACCCAGCCGGGCAGTGCGTTGATTGACCTCGACGCGGCCGGCTTCGATGGCCGCCTCCATCGCCCGGCGCGATCCCAGCCCGGCGCGGGCCAGCACCTTCTGCAGCTTCTCCGAACTCATGGATGCGGATCATCCTCGGGGCCCGCCGATGGCTCGCGCTGCAGCGGCACCTCGAGATCCAGCTCGGGATGCTCCGGGCCCGGGTCGCCGATCTCGAGCAGCGAGGGCAACTCCGAGAGGCTGCTGAGGTTGAAGTAGTCGAGAAACGCTCGGGTGGTGGCAAACACCGCCGGCCGCCCCGGCGCATCCCGGTGCCCGGCCACCCGAACCCAGCCACGCTCCTGCAGCGTGCGCATGATATTGCTGCCAAGCGTCACCCCCCGGATCTCTTCGATCTCGCCACGGGTGATCGGTTGGCGATAGGCAATGATTGCCAGGGTCTCCAGTACGGCCCGGGAATAGCGGGTGGGCTTTTCCTCCCAGAGCCGGGATACCCAGTATGCATAATCCTCGGGCACCTGCAGACGGTAGCCACTGCCGACCTGACGCAGTTCCACCCCCCGGCCCTGTAGCTGTTCGGCGAGTCGCTGGAGCGCCTTTTCGATGGCACCGGGGCTGGGCGCGACCGCGTCGTCGAAAAGCCCGCGCAGGCGATCCACCGACAGCGGTTCACCCGCCGCCACGAGGGCCGCCTCGAGGATCGACTCCAGTGACGGCTCGGTCATTGCGCCGCCTCCGAAGGGCCCATGACGCCGGCACTGCGCAGATAAAGCGGTGCATAAGGCCTGGATTGGGTGAGTTCGATCAACGCCGCCTTGAGCAACTCGAGAATGGCCAGAAACGTCACCACCACGCCGGGGCGCCCCTCATGGGGCTGGAGGATTTCGGTCAGCGGCACGAAGCGCTGCCCATCAAGCCGGGCCAGGGTCTCGCTCATGCGCTCGCGCACCGAGAGCGCCTCTTGCTCGATCCGGTGGTGGGTGAACATCTCGGCGCGCTCGAGCACCTCGGCAAATGCAGCCAGCAGCTCGCCGAGCGCCACGTCCGGCTGGCGTTGCGCCGGTTGCATGGCCGGCGCTGCCGCCTGGCCGGTGAAGACATCGCGATTGACTCGGGGCAGCGCATCGATGGAGCGGCCGGCTTCCTTGAACTGTTCGTATTCGCGCAGCCGCCGGACAAGCTCCGCCCGCGGATCCGGGTCGTCGTCCTCGTCGCTGGCCGGCGGGCGCGGCAAGAGCATGCGGGATTTGATCTCGGCCAGCATGGCCGCCATGACCAGGTACTCCGCTGCCAGCTCCAGGCGCAGATCCTTCATCAGCTCCACATAGCTCATGTACTGGCGGGTGATCTCGGCGATGGGGATATCGAGGATGTCCAGATTCTGTCGCCGAATCAGGTACAACAGCAGATCGAGCGGTCCCTCGAACGCCTCGAGAAAGACTTCCAGCGCATCCGGCGGGATATAGAGATCACGCGGCCAGTCCGCCATCGGTTGCCCGCGGACGGTGGCGACCCCCTCGGGCTCGAGCAGGCTGGCGTCGGCGGTGTCACTCATCGGGCGCGGTAATCCAGGCCAACGGCCGAGCGGACGTCGTTCATGGTCTGCCGCGCGGTATCCCGTGCCCGGTCGCAGCCATCCTGGATGACCTGCCGGACATAATCGCGATCGGCATCCAGGGCCTCGGCCTGCTCGCGAATGGGCGCAACCTCGGCCTGGACGGCGTCGATCAGCGGCTTTTTGCACTCCAGACAGCCGATGCCCGCCGAACGGCATCCCTCGGTCGCCCACTGACGGGTGGCGTCATCCGAGTAGACCTTGTGGAGGTCGAAGACCGGGCATTTCTCCGGCTCGCCCGGGTCGCTGCGCCGCACCCGGGCGGGGTCGGTGGGCATGGTGCGGATTTTCTGATCGATGGCGGCGTCGGTTTCGCGCAACGACAGTGTATTGCCATAGGACTTGGACATCTTGCGGCCATCCAGTCCCGGCATGCGGGGTGCGGTGGTCAAAAGCGCCTCGGGCTCGGCCAGCACACTGCGCCCGCCGCCTTCGAGATAACCGGCCAGCCGGGCCCGATCGGCCATAGTGAGGTTCTGCTGGCCCTCGAGCAGCGCCTGTGCCTCGCTGAGCGCCTCGGTGTCGCCTTCTTCCTGGTAGCGGCGGCGGAGCTCGCGATAGAGCCGTCCCTGCTTTTTGCCCATCTTGCCGACAGCCGCCTCGGCCTTGTCCTCGAATCCGGGCTCGCGGCCGAAGAGAAAGTTAAAGCGCCGGGCGAGCTCGCGGGTGAGTTCGACATGCGAGACCTGGTCTTCGCCCACCGGCACCCCGGCCGCCTGATAGATGAGGATATCCGCGCTCTGCAGCACCGGATAGCCCAGAAAACCGTAGGTCGCCAGATCCCGCTCGCGCAGCTGCTCGATCTGGTCTTTGTAGGTGGGTACCCGCTCGAGCCATCCAAGGGGCGTGACCATTGACAGCAGCAGGTGCAGTTCGGCGTGCTCCATGACCCGGGACTGGATGAAAAGCGTTGAGAGATTGGGATTGACGCCGCAGGCGAGCCAGTCCACCACCATGTCCCAGACACTCTCCGAGATGACCTCGCGGTTTTCATAGGCCGTGGTCAGCGCATGCCAGTCAGCGACAAAGAAAAAGCACTCATGGGCCTGCTGAAGTGCCACCCAGTTGCGCAGCACCCCGTGGTAATGGCCCAGATGCAGACGACCGGTTGGCCGCATTCCAGAGAGGATCCGGTCCCCGTGGGTGAGATTGTGATTCAACGCGACCTCCGCCTGGTCCTTTCAGTCGGCGCCCATAATAGCTGATCAGCCCTCGAAGACCGACGCCTCGCCGGCACCGCGGCGAATGACCGATGGCCGCTCGCCGCTGAGGTCCACCACAGTGCTGGGTTCAAGACCGCCCGGGCCGGCATCGATAATGGCATCTACCCGGTTGCCAATGGCCTCGCGGATGTCCACCGGATCGGTCATTGGCAGGGTTTCGCCGGGCAGCAACAGGGTACTGGTGGTCAATGGCTCGCCCATCTCCGCAAGCAGCGCCCGGGCCACGGGATGGTCCGGGACGCGGATGCCGATGGTCCGGCGCTTGGCATGCTGGACCCGGCGGGGGACCTCGGCGGTGGCGCGGAGGATAAATGTATACGGCCCGGGCGTATGGGCTTTGAGCAGCCGGAATGCCGTGTTGTCGAGCCGCGTGTAGCTGCCGATATCGGAAAGATCCCGACAGGCCAGTGCAAAATGATGGGGCTCCTCAAGGCCGCGCAGCTGCCGGATGCGCTCCAGCGCCGCCTTTTCGTTCAACCCGCAGGCCAGCGCATAGGTGGTGCCGGTGGGATAGACGATGACCCCGCCCTGGCCCAGGATTTCCACGGCCCGACGGACCAGCCGTGGCTGCGGTGTCTCGGGGTGGATGGCAAAGAACTGGCTCATTGCGCCTCCGCGGGTTGGCAAGTCAACGAAGTATGGTAGCGTTTTGCGCCGCTGGAGGACGAACATCATGTACTACGCGATTATCAGCGAAGACGTTGCCGATAGCCTCGCCGCCCGTCAGAGCGCCCGGCCGGCGCATCTGGCCCGGCTCGAAGCGCTTCGCGAGGCAGGACGGCTGCTACTGGCCGGCCCGCATCCGGCCATCGACGCCGAAGACCCTGGCCCGGCCGGCTTTACCGGCAGCTTGGTCGTGGCGGCATTCGAATCGCTCGAGGCAGCACAGGCCTGGGCCGATGCCGATCCCTATGTGGAAGCCGGCGTCTACGACCGGGTCACGGTCAAGCCATTCAAACGGGTGCTGCCGTGACCGAGCGCGCTGCCACCGACCGGCCGGCGATGATCCGGCAGCGCCTGCAGGCAGCATTGGAGGTGCAGGCGCTGGAGGTGATCGATGACAGTCATCTGCATGTCGGCCATGCCGGGGCGCAGGCAGGCGGCGGGCACTATCGTGTGCGCGTTGTCAGCCCCGCATTTCGTGATCTCGGGCGTATTGCGCGGCATCGTATGGTCTATCAGGCCATGGGTGATGCCATGCGCAATGACTGCATCCATGCCTTGAGCATTGAAGCGCTGACCCCCGACGAGGTCGGCGGACCATCCACAAGTTAAAGCGAGCCAACCAATGACTGCCATTTCCCGTTTCCAATCCCTGGCCGCCGGCCTGGTACTGAGCGCCACCGCGGCCACGGGCATCGCCATGGCCCAACCCGAGACCAACACACTGGCCGAGGTCAATGGCGAGCCGGTGACCGAGCGTGAACTGGATCTGCTGATCTCGCAGCAGACCCAGGGGCGCGACGATGTGCCACCGGCCCAACGGCGTCAGTTCCTCGAGGAGGCCATCAACCTCATGCTGCTCTCGCAGGCGGGCGAGGCACAGGGCCTGGATGATGATCCGGATCTGACCGCGCAGCTCAACAACAGCCGCCGCACTGCCATGGCCCAGGCGTTCGTCCGCGAGCTGACCACCCGTGAACCGGTGGCCGAAGCGACCCTGCGCGAGCGCTATGAAGCCGAATACGGCGGCGAGGCGCCGAAGGAATATCGCGCACGGCACATCCTGGTGGGTGAAGCCGAACAGGCCGCCGGCATTATCGAGCAGCTCAACGACGGCGAAGCGTTCGAGGACCTTGCCCGGCAGTACTCCCAGGATGGCAGCGCCCAGAATGGCGGCGATCTTGGATGGTTTGCCGGCTCGGACATGGTCGAGCCCTTCGCGGATGCCGTCGCCGGGATGGCGCCCGGTGAGGTCAGCGCCACCCCGGTGGAGACCCGCTTTGGCTTTCATGTCATCCGTCTTGATGACACCCGGGCAGCCGAGGTCCCGGGCTTTGAAGACGTGGCCGGGCAGTTGCGCATGAATGTGATCAACGAGCGCATCCAGTCACAGCTGGACAGTCTGCGCGGCGATGCAGACATCGACTACCGGGCCGACTGGGCGGAGTAAATGATGCCGGGCCGCCCCGCGGTGGGCGGCCTAGCGCTCGAGCAGTTCGCGCAAGCCGGCCTCATCCAGCAGCGTCACGCCGAGCGATTCGGCTTTGTCGCGCTTGGACCCGGGGTCCTCGCCGACGACCACGTAGTCGGTGTTGCCCGACACACTGCCGGTGACCTTGCCGCCGCGCGCCTCGATGGCTGATCTGGCCTCGTCGCGGGTCAGCCCCGAGAGACTGCCGGTGAGCACAAAAGTCTGCCCGGCAAGCGGCTGATCGGCCTCGCCGCCGGACGAGGCCGCCGGCGAGGGCCAGTGGACGCCGGCATCACGAAGCCCCTCGATCACCGCCTGGTTATGGGGCTGCTCGAAAAATCGTCGGATCGACTCGGCCACCACCGGCCCCACATCCGGCACCAGCTCCAGCGTTGGTTGATCGGCGGCCATCAACGCGTCCAGATCACCGAAGTGTCGCGCCAGGCCCTCGGCGGTCACCTCGCCCACCTGACTGATGCCCAGGGCGTAGAGAAACCGTCCCAGGGTGGTTGCCCTTGACTGGTCGATGGCCTCGATGAGGTTGTGTGAGGATTTCTCGCCCATACGCTCGAGCCCACGCAGGTCGGCCTGTCGAAGGTGGTAGAGATCGACCACGGTGTGGACACGCTCGGTGGCCACCAACTGCTCGATGAGCTTCTCGCCCAGGCCGTCGATATCCATGGCCCGACGCGAGACAAAGTGCATCAGCGCTCCCATGCGCTGGGCCGGGCAATAAAGCCCACCCATGCAGCGATGGGCGGCCTCGTCATCGATACGCACGACATCCGAGTCGCAGACGGGACAGCGCTCGGGCATCTGCCATGGCCGAGCATCCGCGGGCCGTTGGTCGGTGACCACGCTGGTGACCTCGGGGATCACATCCCCGGCCCGGCGCACCATCACGGTATCCCCCGCGCGGACATCCTTGCGGTGGACCTCGTCGAGGTTGTGGAGCGTCGCCCGACTGACCACCACACCACCGACCTCGACAGGGCTGAGCTCGGCGACCGGCGTGATCACGCCGGTACGCCCCACCGAGGGGCTGATCCGCTCGACGGTGGTGGTGGCCTCACGGGCCGGCAGCTTGTGCGCCAGCGCCCACCGCGGGGCCCGTGCCGTTGCACCCAGCTGCTGCCAGGCTGCCCGGTCGTCGAGCTTGTAGACCGCGCCGTCGACCTCGTAGTCGAGACCATCCCGGTCATCGATCAACCGCTGGTGATAGTCCAGACAGCCCGCGGCGCCGGTGACCCGTTCGATGCGTTCATTGACCCGGAACCCCCACCGACGCAGGACATCGAGGCAGTCGAAGTGATACCGCGGCAGTTGCTCCCCCCCCTCGCCAATCCCGAAGGCGAACAACGTCAGCGGCCGCCGCGCCGTGACCCGGGCATCGAGCTGTCGCAGGCTGCCGGCAGCGGCGTTCCGGGGGTTGGCGAATGGCCGCTCATCCTCGGCCATGCGCTGGTTGTTGAGCTTGTCGAAATCGCGCCGGCGAATGACCACCTCGCCGCGGATCTCGACCCGCGGGGGTGGCTCATCGCTCAGTAGCGTCAGGGGGATACTGCGAATGGTCCGGGCATTAGCGGTGATGTCCTCGCCCACCTGCCCGTCCCCCCGAGTGGCGGCGCGGACCAGGTGGCCGTTTTCATAGGTCAGGTTGATCGAGACGCCGTCGAGCTTAGGCTCGGCCACATACCCGGGTGGCGCGCTCGTCCCCAGGGCCTCGCGCAACCGACGGTCGAATTCCTCGACGTCGTCGGCTTCGAAGGCGTTGGCCAGCGACAGCATGGGTTGTCCGTGGCGGGCGCTATCGAATGCCGACTGCGGCTGAGCCCCCACCCGCTGAGTCGGCGAGTAAGCGGTCACCAGCTCGGGGTGCTCGGCCTCCAGGGATTCGAGCACTTTCAGCAGCTGATCGTATTCGCGATCGGAGATCTGCGGGTCATCGAGCACGTAATAGCGGTGGTTGTGATACTCGATCTGCCGACGCAGGGACGCCGCCCGCTCGGCGGGCGTTGGCTTTTCATCGGCCATGGTTCAACCCAGTCGCCGCCGGGCAAGATGCGCCCGCCGCCGGTATTCGCGCAGTTCTTCGCGGATGTGTTCGATGGCCTGTCGCGTCAGATCGCAGCGCCGTCCATCCAGCAGCTGCCCGCCCAGATCGGTGCTGACCCCCCGGGCGAGTTCGAGCATCTGTTCGAAGGCCGACAGGCCGTCAAACGGCCCGGGCAGCTGCATGATAAAGACCGCGCCCGGCGTGGTCGCCGACTCGGGCGCATCAAGATCAAAGGTCCCCGGCTCGACGACGTTGGCGACGGTAAAAAGCGGTGCCCGGCCCTGACCGGTGTCGAGCCCCCGCTGGAAAACGCCCTGCGGCGAGGCATGCAGCCCGCGCTTTTGCAGACTCTCCACCAGATCGGCCTGTTGGAACGGCGTATCGCGATGGGCCATGACGGTGAGCGCGACGATCTTCTCCTCGCCGTCGCGCTCGACCGGCGGTGGCTCATCCCCATCCTCCAGTGGCTCGCCGAGTGGCAGCTCGGGCTCTTCGACCGTTGGCTCGTGGGTGGGCGCCGGCGTTTGTCCGGCGGCCGGCGCGGGGTCTGGCCCCTCATCGGTAATCGGCTCGGGGGCGGGTTCGGCGCTCGGCGCCTCCTCCGGCGCCGGTTCGGGGGTCAGCGCTCCGGGTGACGCCGCCGCCGGCTCCGGGGCAGGTGCCTCGTCAACACCCGGATTGACCACGCGTGCCGGCCCCAGCACCGCGCCATCCAGCGGATCCTCCATGAGCGGGTCGCTATCGCCGGCAAAAGGCTCACGGGGTGCCTGGCGACGGCTCGAGCGCCAGGGCGGCCCCTCGCGCCGCCAGCGCTGAAAGCGGGTGTAGCCGTAGACACCGATGACGATCACCGCCCCCAGAACCAGCAATATCCAGCGAAGTTCATCCATGCCTGATTACCGCCTCCCGTGTGCATCCAGATTGCATGGCGACCCAGGCGAACTCAAGCATCCGCCTCGGCCAGTTCCACGGCCGATGCCACATCCACGGCCACCAGCCGCGACACCCCCGGCTCGGCCATGGTGACACCCGCCAAATGACTGGCCGCCTCCATGGTCGCTTTGTTGTGCGTAATGACAATGAACTGCACGCGCTCGGACATCTCCTTGAGCAGATCGCAGAAGCGCCCCACATTGGCCTCGTCGAGCGGGGCATCGACCTCGTCGAGCATGCAGAACGGCGCCGGGTTGAGTTCGAAAATGGCAAACACCAGCGACACCGCCGCCAGGGCCTTCTCGCCGCCGGAGAGCAGATGGATGTTGCTGATGCGTTTCCCCGGCGGACGGGCCATGATCGTCACCCCGGTCTCGAGCAGGTCATCGTCGGTCATCTCCAGATACGCCTGACCGCCGCCGAAAAGCCGCGGGAACAACCGCTGGAGCCCGGCATTGACCTTATCGAAGGTCGCCTTGAAGCGAGCCCGGGTCTCACGGTCGATCCGCTGTATGGCGTCCTGGAGCGTCTCGAGGGCTTCGCTGAGATCGGCGTGCTGGCGGTCGAGGTAGCTTTTGCGCTCGGACAGGGTCTGGTGCTCGTCGATGGCCGCCAGGTTGATGGGCCCGAGGCGGCGGATGCGCTCATCCAGGCGGGTGATGGCTTTCTCCCAGTCCGCCTCGCTGGCATCCGCCGGCAGGGCCGCGGCCAGTTCTGCCGGGTCGACCTCCATGCCATCGAGTTGCTCTTGCTGCGTGCGGATTCGCACCTCGATCTCGTGGTCCTGGTAACGCGCCGACTCGGCCTGCTCTCTGAGCTCGGTCACCGCGGATTCGGCGGCGACACGCTTTTGATCCAGCTCGCGCAGCTCCGCATCCATGGCCTGGAGCTTTTGCCGGGCGGCGGTCAGCTCGTCTTCGACGGCCACGCGCCGCTCGAGCAGCGACTGCCGCTCGTGCTCGAGGCTGTCATCCGGGTCGGCGATCTCCGCGAGCGACTGCTCGAGTGTGCGATTACGGGCCTCGAGCCGCTCGGTCTGGCGCTGCGAACGGCTAATGGCCTCCTCGACCGACTGCAACGCGGTCTGGGCGCTCTCGATCCGAAGCGCCAGATCCTGGCGCGACTGGCGCGTCTCGACGCTCTGCTCCCGCGCGGCCTGCAGCGCCTCGCGAGCGGCATGCAGTCGCTTTTCGAGCGGCTCGCGCTGCGCATCCGCCGCCTCGACCTCGTCAAGTGCGGTCTGCAGCCGCTCGCGGGCCTCGCGAATCGAGGTGGCACCGGTTTCCATGGTCTCGATGAGGTCGTCGCGTTCGGCCTGCAGGTCATCGCGGCGCTTGGCACGGGCTTTTTGCTGAGCCTGGGCAGACTCGATGCGTGCCTCGATCGCCGCGATTCGACGCTCAAGATCGCTGCGCTCGGCCATCTGTGACTCGCGGCTTTCGTCAAGCTCGGCGAGGCGTTGTTCGGCCTGCGCACAGTCGGCTTCGGCGGTGGCTACCTCCGATTCGAGTTCGCGGATCCGCTCGGCGCTCGCCTCAAGTGCGCCCGCCCGGGCAATGACCCCGGCCTCGGCGTTGTCCTCGACCGCCAGCATGCGCAGCCATTGGTGACCCAGCCAGCGGCCGTCGGGGGTGACCACCGACTCACCCGCCGGCAACCCGGCGAGCATCTCGCGGGCGGCGGCCACATCGGGGGCGGCGTGCACGTGGGCAAGCAGATCGCACAGCGCGGCCGGACCCTGAAGTAGATTCTGCAGCGGCTGCCCGGCGGTGTCGCTTGCCGGCTGCCGGGCTGCGGGCTCGTCGTCACCGCGGTAGAGCATCACCCGCCCCTGTTCGGGGGCTTCGGTCTGGTTGGCGAGGGCCAGCGGGTCGCCGGCGGCAACCGCCTGCAAGGCGTCGCCCAGGACCGCTTCGACGGCCGGCTCCCATCCCGGCTCGACACGCAACTGCTCGGCAAGCCGCTTTTGGGCATCCACGCCCGCGTCGTCGAGCCAGCGCTCGAGGGCCTCATCCGCACCCAGCGCCGCGTCCTGCAACGTCTGCAGCGAGGTCTGCCGGGCCTTTTCCTCGGATAGCCGGTTGCGCGTCGCCGTCAGCCGGCGCTGCGCCTCGTCGCGGGCCTCGCGCTGCTCCGCGAGCGCTGACTCGGTGGTCTCGAGCCGCGATCCCACGGCCTGGTGTTGCTCACGCAAGGCCGTCAAATCGCGGGTCATGGTCTCGTCGTCTCCGGCCTCATCCACCAACCCGTCAAGTGCTTCATCGATGCGCTGACGGCGGCGGTGCTGGTCGAACTGCCGCTCTTCGAGCTGTTCAATGCGGGCCCGTTCGATCTCGGCATTGCCCTCGGCCTGATTGCGGGCTTCGGTGTGCGCATCCAGCGCCTCGCGGGCCTCGTCGACCCGGGCCTGGGCGGTTTCAACGCCTGCCTCCGCCTCGGCCAGGCGCTGATCGATGGCCTCGAGCTCGGGGTTGAGGGTGGTCAGACGACTGCGCAGAAGTTGCTCTTTTTCGCGGTCGGCGGTCAGCGCCTGTTGGGCTTCGGCGAGGGCCTCGCGATTGCCTTCGAGCTCGCGTTGGCTGCTCTCGCGCAGCTCATCGCGATGGCTGATGCGCTGCTCGATGCGAGCGATATCCGAGCCGAGCTGGTAGTAGCGGCCCTGGATTTCGTTGAGCTGATCACTCTCCTCGGCGTGTCGGGCGCGCAGCGCCTCCATTTCGCGCTCGCAGCCCCGCTGTTCGGCCACCCGGGCCTCGAGCGCGGTTTCGCGCTCGGCCAGTGTCTGCTGCAGCGACTGCCGCTCGGCCTGCATGGCATTGATCTTGAGCAGCAAAAGCTCGGCCCGTCGCTGACGCTCTTGCTTTTTGAGATCCCGATACTGCTCGGCGGTCTCCGCCTGTTTGGCCAGCTTCTCGAGCTGTCGGCCCACCTCGTCGCGCACATCCTCGAGGCGCTCGAGGTTTTCGTGGGTATCCCGCATGCGTCGTTCGGTCTCGCGACGGCGCTCTTTGTACAGGCTGATCCCGGCGGCCTCTTCCAGATAGGCGCGCAGCTCCTCGGGTTTGGCCTCAATCAGCCGTGAGATGGTGCCCTGCTCGATAATCGAGTAACTGCGCGGCCCCAGCCCGGTGCCCAGAAACACATCGGTAATATCCCGCCGCCGGCAACGTGTGCCGTTTAGGTAGTAGGCGGATTGGCCATCGCGATTGACCTGACGACGCACCGAGATTTCGGCAAAACCGGCATACTGCCCGCCCAGGCTGCCATCGCTGTTGTCAAAGAAAAGCTCGATGCTCGCCTGACCCACCGGTTTGCGGTTGCCCGAGCCGCTGAAGATCACATCGGCCATCGAGCCACCACGCAGGTGTTTGGCCGAGCTCTCGCCCATCACCCAGCGCACGGCATCGATAATGTTGGATTTGCCGCAACCATTGGGCCCGACGATGACGGTGATCCCGCCGGGAAACGGCACCGGCGTCGCATCAACAAACGACTTGAACCCGGTCAGACGGATTTTGCTAAGACGCATTGGCGCTGCATTTCACGGCATCGGTAGAACCGCAAAAATACCGGGTTTAACGCCAACTTGGAACGGCTCACCGATGGCCCGCGCGTCTAGCCCCTCGAGCCCAGTCGGCGGTAGAGCGTGCTGCGGCTGACGCCCAGTGCCCGAGCCGCGGCGCTGATGTTGCCACCGTGGCTTTCCAGCACCGACTGCATGTGCTGCGCCTCGGCGGCCTTCAGTGACTGCCCCTCGCCCGCCGCCAACGGTCCGGCCGGGCCGGTCCCCTTGGCAATGGCCGACGGCAGGTCCTCGAGCGCGATGGGGTGTCCGGGCTCACGCAGGGCCACGGCGGTGGAGATGACGTTTTCCATCTCACGCAAGTTGCCCGGCCAGTGATAGGCCAGCAGCCGCTCCCAGGCCGCGGGGGCAATGCTCGCGCTCGGGTCGCATCGCTCCAGCGACCGCGTGATCAACCCCTCCCGATCGCTGCGCTGGGCAAGGCGCGGCAACCCGATCCGCAACCCGCACAGACGGTAGTAGAGATCGGCCCGGAATTCTCCGGCCTCGACCCGTTGGCTCAGATCCTGATTGGTGGCGCTGATCACCGCAAAGTCCACGGCCACGGGCTGCTGCCCGCCCACCGGCAATACCGTTTTCTCCTGCAACACCCGCAGCAAACGGGTCTGCAGGGCCAAAGGCATATCGCCGATCTCGTCAAGAAACAGCGTCCCGCCGTGGGCGTCGCGCACCCGGCCGGTAGCGCCCTTGGGGTTCGCACCGGTAAAGGCGCCGGGGACATGCCCGAAGAGCTCGGACTCGGCGAGGGTCTCGGGGATCGCCGCGCAGTTGACCGTGACCAGCGGCCCGTCGGAGCGCGGGCCGTTGTCGTGGAGAAAGCGCGCCATGAGCTCTTTGCCGGTGCCCGTCTCGCCTTCGATCAACACCGGAATCCCGCGGTGGAACACCCGCCGGGCCCGGTCGGCCAGTTTTTCAATGCTCGGATCGCCGGCGTGCAGTTGCCCGGCGCTGTGTTGATCAACCGCCGGAGGCGATGACGACATCACCCGACGGGATGGCTGCGCCATAGCGGTTTTCACGCACACGGTAATGCCCGCCCGGGTGCGCAGCATGGACGGCTCGCTGCGATGGGCACAAAGATGGTCGAGCGTGCACTGGAAAAGCGCCTCGACGGTCGCACCGTGTGGCACATCGGCAAAGTAGTCCCTGGCGACGGCGTTCAAGGCACATAGCCGGCCGTGATCGTCGAAGACCACGATCCCCTCGCCCAGGGTCCCGAGCAGTTCCGGCCGCGCGTGGAAGTGGACATAAAGCGCCTCGCCGAAGTGCGCCTCGAGCATGCGGTTTTCGATCATGCGAGCGCCCATGCGGACCAAACCCAGCGAGTGCAGCTGTCGTGCCGGCTGATCGCCCGAGACATCGAGAACGCCCAGCACCTCGCCGGTCGGGGCGTGGATGGGCGAAGCCGCGCAGGTCAGAAAGGCATTGCACTCGAGATAATGCTCGGGGCCGTGGACCGAGGCACATCGCGCCTCGGCGACGGCCAGGCCAATGGCATTGGTCCCCCGGGCCTGCTCGCCCCAGCAGGCCCCAGGTGACAGCGCGACCCGCTGACTGCGCTGATGAAAACCGGCATCGCCCTGGCGCTCGAGGATCACGCCGTTGACATCGGTCAGTAACACGGCGCTACCGGTGCCGGCGATCTGCTGGTAGAGGTTTTCGAGCTCGGGCAGGGCAAAACTGATCAGCCGTTCGTTTTGCTGTCGCAGGGCATTGAGCGGGCCGGACTCGATCACCGCGTCGCTGACGGTCCGGTCGACGGCCAGTCCGAACTGCCGCGAGCGCTGCCACGAACCGGCCACCCCGTCGGCGGCGCCCGTGGGCTGCTCGCCGGCGAGCAAGCGGTTGCGCACGGCGACGAGATCCCGCCGGTCGATGAACGGCGTTGAATCCATGGCTCCTCCTCTGTCGCATATCGCAACAGTCCTGTCCGATATCGGGACAGTTCGTGGTCGGCTCTGTGGCCACCTTTTGCCCAGAGCATCCCCGGAAAAACCCGGTAACGCAAGGGTTTGCGAGCCATCCGTCGAACCTGGAACGGATTTTGCTGTTACTAGGCGAGCGCCACCGGCGCGATAACAACCCAATGGAGGAGAACCATGATTTACGCAGCACCTGGCAGCAGTGATGCCATCATCAGCTTTAAGTCCCGCTACGAGAACTACATCGGCGGGGACTGGAAAGCCCCGGCCGACGGCGAGTACTTCGAAAACCCCACGCCCGTCACCGGGCAGACCTTCTGCAGCATTCCCCGGTCGAAGGCCGCGGACATCGAAATGGCCCTAGACGCCGCCCACGCGGCCAAAGCGAGCTGGGGCAAGACCCCGGTCGCTGAGCGGGCGGTGGTGCTCAACCGCATTGCCGATCGCATCGAGGAGAATCTCGAAAAGCTGGCGGTGGCCGAGGCCTGGGAAAACGGCAAACCGGTCCGCGAAACGCTGGCCGCCGACCTGCCTTTGGCGGTGGACCACTTCCGCTACTTCGCCGGCGTCATCCGCGCCCAGGAAGGGACGGTCGGCGAGCTCGACGACGACACCGTGGCTTACCACTTCCACGAACCACTGGGCGTGGTCGGGCAGATCATCCCCTGGAACTTCCCCATCCTGATGGCGACCTGGAAGCTGGCTCCGGCGCTCGCCGCCGGCAACTGCGTGGTCCTCAAGCCCGCCGAGCAGACGCCGGCCAGCATCCTTGTGCTCATGGAGATGATTGCCGATCTGCTCCCGGCCGGCGTGGTCAATATCGTCAACGGCTTTGGCGCCGAGGCCGGCAAGGCCCTGGCCTCGAACCCGCGCATCGCCAAGGTGGCGTTTACTGGCGAGACCACCACCGGGCGACTGATCATGCAGTACGCCTCGGAGAATCTCATCCCGGTCACCCTCGAGCTGGGCGGCAAATCCCCCAATGTCTTTTTTGATGACTGCTTTGCCGCCGATGATGGTTTCCGCGAGAAATGCCTCGAGGGCTTTGCAATGTTTGCCCTCAACCAGGGCGAGGTCTGCACCTGCCCGTCCCGAGCCCTGGTTCAGAAATCGTTCTACGCCGATTTCATGGATGCCGCCCTGGACCGGGTCGGTCGCATCAAGACCGGCAACCCGCTGGATACCGACACCATGGTCGGCGCACAGGCCTCGCAGGATCAGCTCGAGAAGATCCTTGCTTACATGGATATCGGCAAAAAAGAAGGCGCCAAGGTGCTGGCCGGTGGCGAGCAGCTCAAACCCGAAGGGGACCTGGCCGGGGGCTACTACGTGCAGCCGACGGTCTTCGAAGGCCAGAACCGCATGCGCGTATTCCAGGAAGAGATCTTCGGGCCGGTGGTCTCGGTCACCGACTTCAGCGACATGGATGATGCCCTTTCGATCTCCAACGACACGCTCTACGGCCTGGGGGCCGGTGTCTGGTCCCGCAGCGCCCACACCATGTATCGAATGGGCCGGGGCATCCAGGCCGGTCGGGTGTGGACCAACTGCTATCACCTCTACCCGGCCCACGCCGCCTTTGGTGGCTACAAGCACTCGGGGATCGGCCGCGAGAACCACCTGATGATGCTGGCCCACTATCAGCAGACCAAGAACCTGCTGGTGAGCTACAGTCAGGCACCGATGGGGCTGTTCTAGGCCACCCATCATCAACGGCCGGTGCCCGACCGGGCACCGGCCGATTCTGACAACGCGGAGGCAGAACAATGAGCGATTCCGAACCAAGGCTGAGCGCCACGCCCGAGGCCGAGGCGCTGGTCCGATCACTTCGCGAGCGTCATGGACCGCTGGTTTTTCATCAATCCGGCGGCTGCTGTGACGGCAGCGCGCCGATGTGCTACCCGCGGGATGAGTTCCGCATTGGCGCTCGGGATGTCCATCTTGGGGATATCGCTGGCGAGCCATTCTACATCGGCGGGGACCAGTACGAGCTCTGGGCCCACACCCGCTTGATCATCGATGTGGTCAACGGCCGTGGCTCCGGTTTTTCGCTGGAAGCGCCGGAGGGTAAGCGCTTTTTGACCCGATCCGAGGTGTGCGGCATCCCCGGCGAGGCCTAGCCGCCGGCGCGAAGCAGCTGCGCGATCCGCTCGACACCGGCTTCGAGCCGTTCCATAGCGGTCGTGTAGGCAAAACGCATATGCCGCTCCGGGGCGGTCTGCTCAAAATCGAGCCCGGGCGTCGCCGCCACCCCGGCCCGGTCAAGCAACGCCTCGGCCAGCTCGGCGCTGTCATCGGTCAGCCCCGAGACATCGGCATAAAGATAGAACGCGCCGTCCGGGTGGCCGGGGATGTGAAAGCCCAGCTCCCGCAGGGCCGGCAGCAGAAAATCCCGCCGCTGGCGAAACGCGGCGCGTCGTGACTCGAATATCGCCCGGGCCTCATCGCCAAAGCAGGCCAGGGCGGCATGCTGGGCCGGGGTCGATGCACTGATGAATAGGTTCTGCATGAGTTTTTCCGCCACCGGCACCCACTCGGCGGGCATGACCATCCAGCCCAATCGCCAGCCGGTCATGCCGAAATACTTTGAAAAACTGTTGATGATGATGCTGCCCGGCGCATGAACCACGCCCTGAGCGGGTGGGTCACCATAGTGCAGGCCATGGTAGATCTCATCGACGATCAGCCCGACCCCCCGTTCCTCGGCAAAAGCCGCCAGCCCCGCCAGATCGGCGGCGCCCGCCAGCGTCCCGGTAGGGTTGCCCGGCGAGCCGACCATGATCGCGGCGGTCCGGGGATCCGCCGCCGCCCGCGCCAGCCCGGCGGTGAGCTGATAATCGGTATCCGCCGTCACCCGGACCGCTCGCGGCCGGGCATCGACCAGCTCGACGAAGTTGCGATTGCAGGGATACCCCGGATCGGGCAGCAACACGTTTTGCCCGGGGTCGGCAAGCATGGCAAGAGCGACCACCAGCGCGCCACTGGCGCCGGGCGTGATCACGATGCGCTGCGGGTCCACCGGCGCCTGGTAGTGATCGGCGTAATGCCGGGCGATCGCCTCACGCAACTCGGGCAGACCGCCGGCGGGGAGGTAACCGGTCTCGCCGGCGGCCAGTGCGGCGCGCCCGGCCTCGGTGACCGGCGCCGCGGTCGGGAAATCCGGCTCGCCGATTTCCATATGCACGATGTCCTGGCCGGCCGCCTCGAGCTCACGGGCGCGGGCCAGCAACGCCATAACATGGAAGGGCTGGATGCGGTGACTGCGCCGCGAGAGCGTAACCATCGACATTGATCGGCTCCCTGGACAAAGCCCCATTCTAGCAGCCCCCGCGGCTCAAACCCGCGCTATCATCCGGCCATGGACGATACCCGATACGTCGGACGCTTTGCCCCGAGCCCCACCGGGCCGTTGCATTTTGGCTCGCTGGTCGCAGCGCTTGCCAGCTATCTGGATGCCCGCGCCAACCAGGGTCGCTGGCATCTGCGCATCGATGATGTCGACCGGGGCCGCGCCCGGGCCGATGCCAGGCAAGCCATCATCGACGGGCTGGCCCGCCTGGGTCTGCACTGGGATGGCGAGATTGTCGACCAAAGCCGGCAGACCCATCACTATCAGGCCGCCCTGGAGCGCCTCCAGTCCCGGGCAATGGCCTACCCCTGCGGCTGCACCCGCCGGGCGGTCATGGCCCGGGCCCGCCGCGGGCCCGCGGGGATGATCTACCCCGGCACCTGTCGCGATGGCCTGCCTCCGGGCACTGCGGCGCGGAGCTGGCGGTTTCGCAGCCCCGAGCGCGCCATCGAGTTCCATGACCGGTGCATGGGCCAGCAGTCGATCCAACTCGATGAGGCAATCGGCGATTTTGTCATCCGCCGGGGTGATGGGTTGCACGCCTACCATCTGGCCATGGTGGTGGATGACGCCCGATTGGGGGTGACCGACATCGTTCGCGGCGCGGATCTGCTGCCGGCGACCGCGCCCCAGATCGCCCTGCAGCAGGCCCTGGCGCTGCCGACGCCGCGCTACCTGCATATTCCAGTCGCCACTGATCACACCGGACGCAAGCTGAGCAAGACCAACGGAGCCGCCGCCATCGACCCGGCATCGGCCCCGGCCCTGCTCTGCCGGGCGCTGGCATTCCTCGGCCAGATGCCGCCGCAAAAACTCGAGCGTGCCGCCCCCTCGGCCATCCTCGACTGGGCCGTCGCGCACTGGCGCACGGAGGCTATCCCCCGCCACGCGCCCTTGTGATACGTTTGGTAACAACAACGGGAGGAGAGCCATGCCTGATCACAAGTCGGCACCCGGGTCGCTGAGTCTATTGTTGCTGGCCCTGGGCGTTGTGGCGTTTGTCTCGCCGGTGCTCGTCTGGTGGCTCGAGACCACGCCCGCCTGGTTCCTGCCTTTTATCGGCTGGTTTGGCTACATCGTCGTGGTCGCCATCAGCAGCCTCTCGCGGAGACGCCATGGGCTATAACCTGGGGGGGCTTTTTCTCGCGGCAATGGCCTATCTGTTGCTGCTCTTTCTGGTCGCCCATGCCGGCGAGCGACGCTGGCTGCCCCGCCGACTGATCCGACACCCGCTGGTCCACGCCCTGGCGCTTGGCGTGTATGCCACCACCTGGAGCTATTACGGCAGCGTGGGATTTGCCGCCGACTCGGGGCTGACGTATATCACGATCTATCTGGGCGTGACGCTGGCGTTTGCGCTCACCCCGGTCCTGATGCTGCCACTGATGCGGATCACCCGACGCCATCAGCTGACCTCGGTGGCCGATCTCTTTGCCTTTCGCTTCGACAGCCGCCTGGCCGGGGTTCTGGTCACATTGATGCTCCTCGCCGGCAGCCTGCCCTATCTCGCCTTGCAGATCCGGGCGGTGGCCGAGTCCACCCGGGTGTTGAGCGGCGAAGGCAACCCGCAATCCATTGCCGTTGTCTTTTGCATTATCGTCAGCGTCTTCGCCATCATCTTCGGGGTGAGGCACGTCACCCCTCGCGAACGGCATGACGGCCTGGTGGCGGCCATCGCCTTCGAGTCGGTGGTCAAGCTCGCAGCGCTGCTGGCAATTGCCTGGATCGCACTGCAGCTGGGCTTTGGCGGGCCCAGTGGGCTGGACCGCTGGCTTGACGATCACCCGCAGCAGCTGCGGGCGTTTTATGCCGGTGCCGGCGGGCCGACCTGGGCGGGATTGACGTTTCTGGCATTCGCCGCGGCCTTTCTGCTGCCCCGCCAGTTCCACATGCTTTTTGCCGAAAACCCCCAGGAGAGCAGCCTGAAGACCGCCTGCTGGGCGTTTCCGATGTTCCTGCTGCTGCTGGCCATGGCCATTCCGCCGATCATGTGGGCGGGCGTGGCGCTTGATGTGGGTCTGCCAGACGACTACACGCTGCTTGGCATCGCCGCGCTCACCGACTCCAGCCTGATGGTGATTGTCGCCTATCTCGGCGGGATATCCGCCGCCAGCGCCATGATCATCGTCTCAACGCTGGCGCTCTCATCCATGTGCCTCAACCATCTGTTGCTGCCGGCCATGCACCTCGCGGGTCAGTCCGACTTCTACCTCATGCTGCGCTGGGCCCGGCGCATGCTCATTGCCGTGATCATCGCCGCGGGTTTTCTATTCTATCTCACCCTCGCCCGCACCGAGGGGCTGGTGTCCTGGGGGCTGATTTCGTTTCTGGCCATGGCCCAGCTCCTGCCCGGGGTGCTGGCGGTGCTCTACTGGCCCGGCGCCACGCGCCAGGGGTTCATTGCCGGTCTGCTCACCGGCGGGGCCATCTGGGGGATCGCCGGTCTGCTGCCGGCGCTGACCGCGGTCGGGCCTATCCAGATCGTCGGGGTCGATCTGGCGGTGGCCGCATCGGCCGATCATTTCGGTCAGCTGGCATTCTGGTCGGTGACCGCCAATGGGTTGATGACACTGGCGGTGTCTATCTTCACCCGGCAGGGCGTGCGCGAGGGAGAGACCGCCGCGGCCTGCCGCGAGATCAGCACGCGGGTGCCCTCCGGGACGCTGCAGGCCCAGTCGCCCTATCAGTTTGTCGAGCAGTTGAGTCCTGTCACCGGCGAGCCGGCGGCCCGGGCCGAGATCGGCAAAGCGCTGGAGGATCTGGGCCTGGCCTGGGGCGAGAACCGGCCGGACCGTCTGCACCAGTTACGCGATCAAATCCAGCGCAACCTCTCGGGCATGATGGGGCCGGTGCTCGCGCGGGATATTGTCGACGAGTGCCTGCAGCTGGACGCCGACAGCCGCGCGGCGGTGGCGCAGAACGTGCGGATCATCGAAGAGCGCCTTGAACGCGCCCGGGGCGATTTCCGGGGCATTGCCGCCGAGCTGGACAACCTGCGGCGTTACCACCGCCAGATCCTCGAGGACCTGCCCATGGGAGTGGTCGCCCTGACACCGGCCGGGCGCATTGCGCGCTGGAATCCGGCCATGCACACACTCACCGGTGTCAGCGCCGGCAAGGTACTGGGCCGTGCCATGGCCGAGCTGCCGGCGCCCTGGGACAACCTGCTCGCCGAGTTCATCGCCGCCGACAGCGATCATGCCTACAAAAGGCGACTCGATCTGCCCGGCGGGATCCGCTGGATGAACCTCCACCGCGCCCAGATTGGCGACGCCGAGGGCGATCTGCGCGCCGACAGCCTGGTGCTCATCGAGGATGTCACCGAACTCCAGCGCCTGGAAAACGAGCTCACCCACAGCGAACGGCTGGCCTCCATCGGCCGGCTGGCCGCCGGGGTTGCCCACGAGATTGGCAACCCGGTCACCGGCATCGACTGCCTGGCCCAGGAACTGCGCGAACAGCGCCCCGACGAACAACGCCTCGAGCAGATCCTCGCGCAGACCAGGCGGATCAGTCACATCGTCCAGACCCTGGTGAGCTATGCCCATGCCGGCGAACATCGCCCGCATGCCGAGCCGCGGCCAACCCGGCTGCAGGCCATTGCCGAGGAGGCAGAGCACCTTGTTCGACTCAACCCCGGCGCGCGGTCGATGCGATTCAGCCACGAGCTCGACGAGGCCCTCGAGGTGATGGGCGAGCATCAAAGACTGGTCCAGGTGTTCGTCAACCTCTACAGCAATGCCGTGGATGCCTGTGGTGGCGAGGGAGCGATCACCACCACCGCCAAAGCCCAGCGCGACGGCATCCAGATCCGCATCAGCGATACCGGACCCGGTGTCCCGGCAAGCATCCGGGACAAGGTGCTAGAGCCGTTTTTCACCACGAAAACGCCCGGTGAGGGCACCGGGCTTGGCCTGGCGCTGGCCCACAACATCATCGAAGAGTTTGGCGGGCGGCTGAAACTCAACAACCGGCGTGGCCGTGGCGCTGGCGCCGAGGTGGTCATCCGCCTGCCCTATCCCCAGACCCTGGAGCAGCAAGCCAATGGCTGATGTGCTGATCATCGAAGACGAGTCCATCATTCGCGACGCGGTGGCCCGTTACCTGGAACGCCACGGGCTGAGCGTCAAGGGCGTCGAATCGCTGGAGGCGGCCCTTGCCGAGGGGCCGCTCGGCAACCACGATCTCATCCTCGCCGATATGCGCCTGCCTGGCCGCAGCGGGCTCGAGGTGATCGCCGAGGCCGGCGCCACACCGGTGATCATCATGACCAGTTACGCCAGCATCGACTCGGCGGTCGAGGCCATGCGCAAAGGGGCCGTCGACTATGTCGCCAAACCCTTCGATAACGAAGAACTGCGCCTGACCGTCGAGCGGGCGCTGCGCGAGCATGCCCTGCAGCGGCAGAATGCCGCGCTCAAGGCACAGGTCAATGCGGACTATCCCGTCGACGGCATCGTCGGCCGGTCCGGGCCGATGAAACAGGTCTTCGAGCGGGTCCATCGCGTCGCGCCGACCGACACCACCGTCCTCATCCTGGGCGAATCCGGCACCGGCAAGGAGCTGGTGGCTCGGGCGCTGCACGACCGCAGCGAGCGACGGGACGGGCCTTTGATCGCGGTCAACTGTGCCGCGATTCCGGATACGCTGATCGAAGCCGAACTCTTTGGCCACGAGAAGGGGGCGTTCACCGGCGCGGATCGCACCCGCGAAGGGCTCATCGAGGCCGCCAGCGGGGGGACGCTTTTTCTCGACGAGATCGCCGAGCTGCCACCGGCGGCGCAGGCCCGGTTGCTGCGGGTCATGCAGGAGTCGGAGATCCGTCGGGTGGGAGCGTCGCAGTCGCGCCATGTGGATGTGCGCCTGATCGCCGCCACCCACCGCGATCTGCCAAAGCTCGTCGAGGCCGAGGCCTTTCGCGAGGACCTCTATTTTCGGATCAATGTCATGGAAATCCGGCTGCCCCCGCTGCGCAACCGGCCTGATGATATCCCCGAGCTGGCGCGCTTTATGCTCAACAAGGCCTGCCGCCGGCTGAATCGCCCGGCAATGACCCTGGGGGATGACGCGCTGGCCGCCATCACCGCCCACGACTGGCCGGGCAATGTCCGTGAACTGGAAAACACCATCGAAAGAGCGGTGATATTGGCGGATAATGACACTGTCTCAGTAGAGGATCTGGCACTGCCGGGCACCTCGCGCGATCCGGACAATGCCAACGCCGATCTCTCGCTGGAGGAGTATTTTCGGGCCTTTGTCCGCACTCACGAGGGACATCTGACCGAAACGGAACTTGCGCGCCGCCTGGGGATCAGCCGAAAGGCGCTGTGGCAGAAACGCCAGCGTCTTGGACTTCCGCGGCCACGGCAAGCAGGATAGGGGGAAACGTTCCGCCTCGAGAACGCCAACGGATTGTCATAAGGAGGAGAAACGGCATGTCCGCTGAAAAAACCTACCCGGTCCCGGAACAAACCGCGGCAAACGCGCTGCTCAACCGCGAGCAGTACGAGCAGATGTACCGCCGGTCACTGGAGGACCCTGAAAACTTCTGGGCCGAGCAGGCCGATGCCTTTCTGAGTTGGTTCAAGCGCTGGGACAAGGTCCAGAACAACGACCTCGCCAAAGGCCAGATCCGCTGGTTCGAGGGCGGCAAGCTCAACGTCAGCTACAACTGCCTTGATCGCCACCTGGACACCCACGGCGACCGTCACGCCATCATCTGGGAGGCCGATGAGCCGGGCACCACCCGACACATCACTTACCGCGAACTCCACGAAGCGGTCTGCCGTCTGGCCAACGTGCTCAAGGACCGCGGGGTCGGCAAGGGCGATCGTGTATCGATCTACATGCCCATGATCCCCGAGGCGGTCGTGGCCATGCTCGCCTGCACCCGGATCGGAGCGGTGCATTCCATCGTCTTTGGCGGCTTCTCGCCCCACGCCCTGCGCGACCGGATCGAGGATGCCGACTGCCGCACGGTAATCACCGCCGACGAAGGGCTACGCAGCGGCAAGCCGGTGCCGCTTAAGGAGAATGTGGAAAAGGCCATCGACGGCCTGGACAGTGTCCACACCGTGGTGACGGTCAAACACACCGGCAATGACGTGACCTGGCACCCCGAGCGGGACGTCTGGTACCACGAGGCCACGGCGGCGGCCAGCGCCGAGTGCGCCTGTGAAGAAATGGATGCCGAGGATCCGCTTTTCATCCTCTACACCTCCGGCTCCACCGGCAAGCCCAAGGGCGTGTTGCATACCACCGGGGGCTATCTGCTGCAGGCCTCGATGACCTTCAAGTATGTCTTCGACTACCACGACGGCGAGGTCTACTGGTGCACCGCCGATGTGGGCTGGGTCACCGGCCACAGCTACATCGTCTACGGCCCGCTTTCCAACGGCGCCACCAGCCTGGTCTTCGAGGGCGTGCCGACCTACCCGGATGCGGGGCGGTTCTGGCAGGTCATCGACGACCATCAGGTGAACATTTTCTACACCGCACCCACGGCCATCCGCTCGCTGATGGGCCAGGGTGAGGATCTGGTGAAGAAGTACTCACGCAGCAGCCTGCGGATCCTGGGCACGGTGGGTGAGCCCATCAACCCCGAAGCATGGGAGTGGTACTACCGCGTGGTGGGCGACGAGCGCTGCCGCATCGTCGATACCTGGTGGCAGACCGAAACCGGCGCGATCATGATCTCGGCGCTGCCGGGTGCCGTCGATCTCAAGCCCGGGTCGGCTACCCTGCCGTTCTTTGGCGTCGAGCCACAGCTCGTGGACAACGATGGCAACGTCCTGGAAGGCGCCACCGAGGGCAATCTGTGCATCAACCGGGCCTGGCCCAGCATGATGCGCACCATCTACGGCGATCATGAACGGTTCATGAACACCTACCTCACGACCTACAAGGGCAAGTACTTCACCGGTGACGGGGCCCGGCGGGACGAGGATGGCTATTACTGGATCACCGGCCGGGTCGATGACGTGCTCAACGTCTCGGGCCATCGCATGGGCACCGCCGAGATCGAAAGCGCACTGGTGCTGCATGAATCGGTGGCCGAGGCGGCCGTGGTCGGCTACCCCCACGACGTCAAGGGCCAGGGCATCTACTGCTATGTCACGCTGGTCAACGGCGTGGAGCCCAGTGATGATCTGCAGGCCGAGCTGGCCGGGCTGGTGCGCAAGGAGATCGGCCCCATTGCCAAGCCGGATGTCATTCAGTGGGCCCCGGGTCTGCCCAAGACCCGGTCCGGCAAGATCATGCGCCGTATCCTTCGCAAGGTGGCCACCAACGAGCTCGACAGCCTCGGGGATACCAGCACGCTGGCCGATCCAAGCGTGGTCGACGAGCTCATCAGCAACCGGGCCAACCGCTAGCCGGCGACACGGCGGCCCATCTGCGGGCCGCCGCTGTTACCCGATGTCACAGCGGGGCGTTACCCAAAGTAACATTCGCGATCTGAACCCGGTCGGCATCCGCCGGCCGCGGTCACTTGCGGCCCGCGCAAAGCCCGCCGTCATGCGGGTTGGCGCTTACCCAGCCGGGATTCGGCCGTTGTGACAGAGTTAGCATGGTTCTTGCATCTAAACACATGACCGTCGAGAGACCGTCACGATAAAAACGGTGCGGGCCAGAAGCTCAGCACCGGGACAACCCAGCAGGAGGAGCTTTCTATGGCTTCAGGCAAGCAAGAGGCCGCCATGGCCTACTGGAAGGAGAACGTCAGACTGCTGATCACGTTGCTGATCATCTGGTTTGTCGTCTCCTACGGACTGGGCATCATCCTTGCCCCCGTACTCAACAATATCGTCATATCCGGTGTGCCCCTTGGCTTCTGGATTGCCCAGCAGGGCGCGATTTACGCCTTTATCGCGTTGATTTTCGTCTACGTGTTCAAGATGAACGCGCTGGATCGGAAATACGACGTCCACGAGGAATAACGGGGGTCAGTGGACATGGACTTAACACTTACGACTTATCTGATCGTCGGCGCCACCTTTGCCCTGTATATCGGTATCGCGATCTGGGCCAAGGCCGGTAGCACCGGCGAGTTCTACGTCGCGGGCAAAGGGGTCAACCCGATCGCCAACGGCATGGCCACCGCGGCCGACTGGATGTCTGCCGCATCGTTTATCTCCATGGCCGGGCTCATCGCCTTTCTGGGCTATGACGCCTCGGTGTATCTGATGGGCTGGACCGGTGGCTATGTGCTCCTGGCACTGCTGCTCGCGCCGTACCTGCGCAAGTTCGGCAAGTTCACGGTGCCCGAGTTCATCGGTGACCGGTTCTACTCCAAGCCGGCCCGGGTGATCGCCGTCATTGCCCTGATCGTCGCCTCGGTGACCTACGTTATCGGCCAGATGAAGGGCATCGGTGTGGCCTTCTCGCGCTTTCTCGAGACAAGCTACGAGGTGGGCCTGTTCGCGGGCATGGCGATTGTTTTCTTCTACGCCGTTATCGGCGGCATGAAGGGCATCACCTACACCCAGATCGCCCAGTACTGCGTGATGATCTTTGCCTACACTGTCCCAGCGATCTTCATTGCGCTGGCGATCACCGGCAACCCGATCCCGCAGCTCGGGCTGTTCGGCTCGGTGGGTGAAGGCACCTATCTGCTCGAGCGCCTCGACAACATCCTGGTTGATCTTGGCTTCTCGCAGTACACGGTGATGAAGGGCACGACGCTGAACATGTTCTTCTTGACCATGTCGCTGATGATCGGCACCGCCGGTCTGCCCCACGTCATCATCCGCTTCTTCACCGTGCCGCGGGTGCGGGATGCGCGGTTGTCCGCCGGCTGGACGCTGGTGTTCATCGCCATTCTCTACACCACGGCCCCGGCGGTGGGTGCCATGTCCTTCTACAACCTGATCAACACGGTGCAGCCGGGTGAGATCGGGGCCGAAGAAGGCAACCTGGCCTACGAGAATGTCCCGGGCTGGTTTTCCCGCTGGGAGGAGACCGGGCTGCTCGGCTTCGATGACAAAAACGGTGACGGCCGTATCCAGTACTACAACGACGACAGTGAGGCATTTGCCGACACCGCCGCCGAGTACGGCTGGGAAGGCAACGAGCTGACCGTTGACCGCGACATCATGGTGATGGCCAACCCCGAGATCGCACAGCTCCCGGCCTGGGTGATCGCGCTGACCGTGGCCGGTGGCCTGGCGGCAGCGTTGTCAACAGCAGCCGGGTTGTTGATGGCCATATCCTCGGCGGTCTCTCATGATCTGATCAAGGGCGTCATCAACCCGGGAATCAGCGAGAAAGGCGAACTGCTGGCGGCTCGAGTGGCCATGGCAGGTGCCGTACTGGTGGCCGGCTATCTGGGGCTCAACCCACCCGGGTTTGCCGCGCAGGTGGTGGCACTGGCCTTCGGGCTGGCGGCCTCGTCGCTGTTCCCGGTGCTCATGCTTGGCATTTTCAACCGTCGCATGAACAGCGCCGGTGCCATGGCGGGCATGCTCTCGGGTCTGGGCTTCACCATGATTTATGTGTTCGTCTACAAGGGGTGGTTCTTCATCCCCGGCACCAACATGCTGCCGGACACCCCCGAGCACTGGGTCATGGGCATCGGCCCGCAGTCCATCGGCGCTGTCGGCGCGATTATCAACGTGGTGGTCGCCACGCTGGTATCCCGGGCCACGGCACCGCCGCCGAAGGACATCCAGGAGCTCGTCGAGAGCATCCGTGTCCCGCGGGCAAGCTAAGCGATCCGCGATGGGGCATCGCTGAGATGCCCCCACAAAAAACCCGGGCCTGGCCCGGGTTTTTTTATGTCTGACCGCGCATTGACGAGGCCAAGCGCCTAGAGCTGGAAGCGCACCTCGAGCTTTTTCTGCAACCGACGGGCTTCGCGCAATGCCTCTTTGAGGATGCGACGGTCCATGGGGTTGAGCTCGTCGGGATCGAGCCGATTGTTCATCGACTCACCCGCGGCAGCCTGACGCTGGTGTTCGCGCATGCGCAGCAACTGGATAAATGCAAAAGAGCGCTGGAAGGCGCCTGCGTCCTCGGCGCTGAGCACGCCGCCCGAGACCAGCGCCCGATACCGCGCCGGCGTGTTGGACTCGGCAATCCCCGCCTGCAGGGCCAGCACCCGGGCCGCATCGACGAACGGTGTCAGTCCCCGGACCTTTAGATCGATACGCTCGACGCCATCGGTGTCCTTTTCGGTGGAGAAATCGCGGAACATGCCAAGCGGCGGACGGATGGCCAGGCAGTTTCCGGCAAGGGTGTGCAAGAAAACGCTGTTGCCGGCGGCCAGATCCGCCACGCGCTGATGCAGGGCATCACCCGCTGGCAGATCGCCCCAGATGGGACGGAAGTCAAAATAGATGGTGGAGTTGAGCAGATTTTCCGGGGTGGCGCTGCCCACCATCTCGCGAAAGGTCTGCTCCCACTCGGCAAAGCTCAGGCAAAGGCGTGGGTTGCTGGCCATCACATTGCCCGTGCACAGCGTAAAGCCACAGCGGTCGAGGACCTGATTGATATGCCAGGCCAACGGCAGGATGCGTTGCCGAACCGTCTCGGTCGCCTCGTCACCGGGGTCGAAGAGAATGCCGTTGTCCTGGTCGGTGACGCGGGTCTGTTCGCTGCGCCCCTCGCTGCCAAAGGCAATCCAGGTAAAGGGCACCCCGGGGTCGCCCTGCTCCTCGATGCTCAGTTCGATGGCCCGAGTGACGGTCCGGTCATTGAGCAGTGTAATGATGCGGGTGATCTGCTCGACCCCCGCGCCGTGGGCCATCATGGTATCGATCAGCGCCCCGACATCACTGCGCGCCCGGACCAGCGCCTCGACACTGCCGGCGGCGGTGATCGCCCGGGTCAGATGAACCAGGTTGATCCGCTGCAGCGCGAAGATGTCCCGCTCCGAGACAATCCCGGCCAGCCGGCCGCGGTCGTCGGTGACCACCATGTGCCGAATATGATGACGGGCCATTTCCACCACCGCCTCGAAGGCATAGGTGTCGGCATCGAGACTGAGCGGGTCCGGCGTCATCACCGCCGAAAGCGGGCTTTCGAGATCGACGCCATCGGCCACCACCGCGCGCAGATCATGCAGGGTGAATATGCCTTTGGCGCGACGGCCAGTATCGGTGACCAGGATGCTGCCGACCTCGTGCTCGTGCATGGACCGCACGGTCTTGTGAATGGCTGTCTCGGGCGAACAGGTCAGTGGATCGCTCTGCATCAGCCCCCGCAGCGGGGTCTCCAGCGACGAATCCCCACCTAGATTGCCGGCGGCGTGTTGCTGGATATCGCGCTGGACCTGATCCAGCAGACTGCTCACGCCGCGCATGCAGTAATCGCGAAAGGCCGGGCTTTCGCCAAGCAGGTGCTCGAACGCTGGCCTGGGCAGCCGCAGGCAACGCACATCGGTGGCCGCGCGGTAGAATGTGCGGGTAGCCCGCTGGCCGATCATCGCTGCCATCGGGAAGTTGTCGCCGGCTTCGAGCTCGAAACGCTCCACCCCCTCCTCGCCCACACCCGGCCGTTCGGCGGCCACGCCACCGCTGACAATCAGATAAAAATGGCGCACACGCCCGGATCCGGGCTCGAGGATGACATCGCCGGCGGCATAGTCCATGAGCTGGACATGTTCAAAAAAATAGTCCCGCAGCGACCGCGGAAAACGGTCGAAGGGGGCATGGTCGTTGAGAAACGCCTGGGCAATGGTATTGGCCTCCGCCACCACCTCGGTGCCGGTCATAAGGATCTCCTGGGGCCGAATCCCGAAAAGGACGCTAGATTACCTCGACAAACCCCGACAGGAATAGCCTATACTAAGGGCAAACAGGAGGAGGCGGCGCAGGATTGCGCCGGACGGCTATGTATAAAAATATTCTCATCGCCGATAGCGAACCCAACCTGACCACCGCGCTGGCGTTCTTTCTCGGGCATGCCGGATTCCGCGTCGATTGTGCGGCGAGCTACGAGCAGGCCATCGAAACGGCCCGGACCCACCGGCCGGATATCGCCCTGATCGATACCCTGATCGGCGGGCGCAGCGGATACGACCTCTGCCAGGCGCTGCTCAACCTGCCGGGCATGGCCCAGCTCCCCGTCCTCATGCTCACCACCCATGGGCTTGAGGTCGAGCGCGAAAAGGCCCTGTCGCTTGGCGCCATCGACTTTCTGGTCAAGCCGTTCAACCCGGGCGATGTACTGGCCCGGGTTCAGGAGCTGCTGCAAGAGGCCGCCTGAGGGTGCGGGCGCTCCGGCTCCCGCGGCTGCGCAAGCGGCTCTGGTTGGTCGCCGGCGCGGCGGGCCTGGCCCAGGTCACCGCGATCGTCACCCTGCCCCTCTGGGCGACAACGACACCGTCGTTCTCGCCGGCGCTGCTTGCGCTCGCCGCGGTCAACCTGCTGGTCACAGTGGCACTGGCCTGGGCGATCGATCAGCGCCTCGCCAAACCACTGGTCGCCACCGAAAAAGGGGCCGGTATCCTTGCCGGCTCCAATCCGGGCCATCGCCTCGAGATCCGTCCCGGCCACTGGCTGGGCAAGCTGCCAGAGACCCTGGAGAAGCTGGCAGCGGCACTGGCGCGCAGCCGCAACGAGATGGATGAAGCCGCCAGCGCCTGGGCCGCGCGGGTCGAAGCGCGCAAGGCCCGGCTCGAGACCATCCTGCGCGAAATCCGAGAAGGGGTAATCGTCTGTGCCCCGGACGGTTGCATACGGCTTTACAACCGTTCGGCTCGAGAGCTTCTGGCCAACGAGCCGGCGCTGGGGCTAGGCCGCAACATCAACGAGGTCCTGAGTGAGGGACCGGTCCGTCATACCTTGCGGCTGCTGGGCGACGAGGCCACCGGCGAGGACCAGCAAGGCGATGCCGATCTTGTCTGCACCAGTGCCAGCGGCGATCGGCTGCTGCGCTGCCGGCTGGCAAAGCTTGACCTCGCCGACCCGGATACCGATGGCTTCGTGATGACGCTCCAGGATATCTCCCGCGAGACCCAGGAAGGGCTGAAGCGCGAGAAACGACTGCGTGAGGCGGTCGAGCGACTGCGTAATCCGCTGACCGCACTGGGCAGTGCCAGCGAGAGCCTGCAACTGGCTCAGCGCGCCGAGCTCCATGACGACGCACAGCGCTTCGGCCAGATCATGGCCCACGAAAGCCAGCGCCTGACCAAGGATTTTCTGGCCCTGACCCGTGAGACCACCGCTATGGTCACCGAGACCTGGCGGATGGAAGACACCCACCTTGGCAGCCTCATCGACAGTCTGCGGCAAAGCGCGCGGGAGACGCTCCCGCGCATCCAGTGCCGGGCCAATGTCTGGGTATCCGCCGAGCCCTATCTGCTCAGTCTGGTCATCGAGGCACTGCTGCGACAGCTTCGTAGCGAGCTCAATGTCTCTGCCCTGGCGCTATCGGGACGGGCCGAGGGCAGTCTCATCTACATGGATCTGAACTGGTCGGGGGATGTGGTGGCGCCGGATCAGCTCGACCGATGGCTGGATACGGGGCTGGCCGAGGTCGGTGGCACGGTGACCCTTCGCGAGGTCCTGCAGCGTCACGACACCACCGCCTGGAGTCAGCCGGATCTCTCGCGCACCGGCCGGGCCCTGCTTCGCCTGCCGCTGCCCGGTGCGCCCGAGAAGACCGAAAGCCCGGCATCGGTCATCCCGGCCCGGCCGGAGTATTACGAATTCGCCCTCGAGGAAGAATCACGACCGCTGGGGGATACCCGCGACGCGCCGCTCCAGCAGCTCGACTACGTCGTCTTCGACTGCGAAACCACCGGACTGGAGCCAAGCCAGGGGGACGAGATTGTCTCGATTGGCGCGGTGCGCATTCACCGTGGACGGGTCATGCATGGCGAGACCTTTGAGTTGCATGCCAACCCCGCCCGGCCGATCCCGGCCCTGGCGAGCAGCATTCATGGCATCACCGACGAGGATGTGGCCGACGCCCCTCCAGTGGAAGAAGTGGTAAGGCGCTTTCACGCCTTCGCCGGCGACGCCATCCTGGTCGGGTTCAACATCGCCTTTGACATGCGCTTTTTGCAGCTCAAACAGCGCCGCTGCGGGGTTCGCTTTGACCAGCCCACCCTGGATGCGCTGCTGCTCTCGATCCTGCTCCATGACCATACCGGTGAGCACACCATGGAGGGCATTGCCGAGCGCCTTGGGGTGGGCATTGGCGGCCGCCACACCGCGCTTGGCGACTCGCTAACCACCGCCGAGATCTTCATCCGCCTGCTCGATCTGCTGCCGGATGAATCCATCCACACGCTCGGCGACGCGGTGGCCGCCCAGGAGAGAATGGTCGAGTTTCGCCGCCAGCAACGGGCCTTTTAAAAACAAAACCCCGCCTCGGGGGCGGGGTTCACGATGCGGGCACACCACCCGGCAAGCGGCGGCGCCGCGTCGGACTAGGCCTCTTCTTCGGCGAGTGCCTTGATGCTGAGCCGGATCCGGCCCTGGCGATCAACTTCGAGCACCTTGACCCGAACGGTCTGACCCTCGCTGAGCTCGTCCGAGACATTCTCGACCCGCTCGTTGGAGATCTGCGAGATGTGCACCAGTCCGTCCCGACCCGGGAGGATGTTCACGAATGCGCCAAAGTCCATGAGCTTGATCACCTTGCCCTCATAGACCTGGCCAACCTCGACATCGGCGGTGAGCAGCTCGATACGGCGACGCGCCTCTTCACCGGCGGCTTTGTCCACCGAACCGATGGTCACAACACCATCATCGGAGATATCGATGGTGGTGCCGGTCTCTTCGGTGAGCTGGCGGATGGTCGCCCCGCCCTTACCGATCACATCACGGATTTTCTCCGGATCGATCTTCAGGGTGATCAATCGCGGCGCGTAGGCGGACATCTCGTCCCGGTGCTCGGGGATGACCTCGTTCATCTTGCCCAGGATGTGCAGCCGCCCTTCCTTGGCCTGCTCGAGCGCCTTTTCCATGATCTCGCGGGTAATCCCGTTGATCTTGATGTCCATCTGCAAGGCGGTCACGCCGGCATCCGTCCCGGCGACCTTGAAGTCCATGTCACCGAGGTGGTCCTCGTCGCCGAGAATGTCGGTGAGAACGGCAAATTCGTCACCATCCTTGATCAGGCCCATGGCGATGCCCGCCACCGGCGCCTTGATCGGGACACCGGCGTCCATCAGCGACAGGCTGGTGCCGCAGACCGATGCCATGGAGCTGGAGCCATTGGACTCGGTGATCTCGGAGACCACACGCACCACGTAGGGGCAGTCTTCCGGCGAGGGCATGACCGCCTGGATGCCGCGCTTGGCAAGCTTGCCGTGGCCGATTTCACGCCGCTTGGGCGTGCCCATGAACCCGGTCTCGCCCACGCAGTAGGGCGGGAAGTTGTAGTGGAGCATGAATGGCTCGCGCCGCTCGCCTTCGATGGCGTCGATGATCTGCGCATCCCGGCCGGTCCCCAGCGTGGTGACCACGATCGCCTGGGTCTCGCCGCGGGTGAAAATCGCCGAGCCATGGGTCCGTGGCAGCGTGCCCACCTCGATATCGATAGGCCGCACCGTGCGCTGATCACGGCCGTCGATGCGCGGATGACCGGCCAGGACCCGGCCCCGGACGATCTTTTTCTCGAGGCCCTTGAACGCCTCGCCCACCGCCTCGGCATCATAGCCCTGCGGGTTTTCGTCATCGGCCACCAGCTGGCTGTTGACCTGCTCGCGGGCCGCCGCCACTGCCTCTTGCCGGGCCTGCTTGTCGGCAATCCCATAGGCCTCGGTCAGCGGCGCCTCGGCAAGTTCCCGGACCCGCTCGGCGAGTGTTTCGTCCGTTGGCGCCGGCTGCCAGTCCCAACGGGGCTTGCCCGCCTCGGCGGCAAGCTCGTTGATGGCGTTGATCGCCGTCTGCATCTGCTCGTGGCCGTGCAGCACCGCATCCAGCATGGTCTGCTCGGAGAGCCGGTTGGCCTCGGACTCGACCATCAGCACAGCGTCCGCCGTACCCGCCACCACCAGGTCGAGCTCGGAGTCCTCAAGCTGACTGAAGGTGGGGTTGAGCAGAAAGCCGCCGTCCTTGTACCCGACCCGGGCCGCACCAATCGGCCCGTCGAAGGGCACCCCCGAGACGGCCAATGCCGCCGAGGTACCGATCATGGCCGGGATGTCGGCGTCCACTTCGGGATTCATCGAAATCACCGTGGCGATGACCTGCACCTCGTTGGAGAACCCTTCCGGAAACAGCGGCCGGATGGGCCGGTCAATCAGCCGCGAGACCAGGGTTTCTTTCTCGGAGGGACGGCCCTCGCGTTTGAAAAAGCCCCCCGGGATCTTGCCGGCGGCGTAGGTGCGCTCCTGGTAGTTGACCGTCAGCGGAAGGAAGCTGCGCCCGGGCACCTCCTCGCGCTTGCCCACCACGGTGACAAGCACCACGGTGTCGGACATGTTGACCATCACGGCGCCGGTGGCCTGTCGGGCCAGCTTGCCGGTCTCGAGTGTGACGGTGTGTTCACCGAACTGGAACGATTTCTTCACGGCTGGAGTCACTGCGGTTTCACCCTTGATCGTTGAATGTGGTCTTACTTACGCAGACCAAGACGCTCGATGACGGTCTGATAGCGCTCGAGGCTTTTGCGATGCAGGTAGTCCAGCAACTGCCGGCGCTGGTTGACCAGCTTGAGCAGGCCGCGGCGGGAGTGATGATCCTGCTTGTGAGAAGAGAAATGTTCGGTGAGATGCTGGATGCGGGCAGTGAGAAGGGCGATCTGGACTTCCGGCGAACCGGTATCCCCTTCGGATCGGCCGTAATCGCGGACGATCTCCTGTTTCTGCTGGGCGCTGAGTGACATCAATGACTCCTGGTTAACTCGCTGTTTTTTCGCAAAGCGTGCATTCTAGCCGCCGCCGTGCCGCTGAACAAGCAACCGACGCGGCACGGCTTGCCCGTCGGCATCCATGGTGGCGATGCCCAGCAACACCCTGCCCGGGCCGTAGACCCGCAGCAGGGTCTTATCCGGCAGATCCGTTCGCCCGGCGGCCACCGCCTGGCCATGACCGAACCGCCGTGCCGCCGTCGCGTCAAGGTGCACATCGGGACGGTCGACGAGGGCCGTGTCGATGGGTTGCAGCCATTCCTGCCAGGCCCCGGGGGTATCGCCCACGGCGTCTTCCAACGCCTCGAGGGAGACCATGTCGGGCTCGACAAAAGGCCCCAGGGCGGTGCGCCGCAGCGCCTCGACATGGGCGCCACAGCCGAGCGCCTCGCCGATATCGGCGACCAGACTGCGCACATAGGTGCCCTTGGAGCAGTCAATGGCAAGCGCCAGGCGGTCGTCGTCGACCAGCTCGCCATCAAGGGCGTTGATGGTGACCGCCCGCGGGGGGCGATCCACCTCGACCCCGGCCCGCGCCAGCTCGTGCAGGCGCTGGCCGTTGTGCTTGAGTGCCGAGAACATCGGCGGTATCTGCTGCTGCGGACCACGAAACGCAGCGAGGATCGATTCGAGGCGCTGGGCGTCGATATCAGCTACCGGCCGACGATCCAGCACCGCACCGTCGGCATCGGCCGAATCGGTGGTCACACCCAGCCGAGCCATGGCGGTGTAGCGTTTGTCGGCATCCAGTAACCAGCCACTGACCTTGGTGGCTTCGCCGAAACACAGCACCAACAGACCACTGGCTAACGGATCAAGGCTGCCGGTGTGACCGGCCTTGCGGGCGTCCAGCAGCTTTGCCACACGCCGAAGCGCCCGATTGGATGTCACCCCGGTGGGTTTATCCAGCAGGATGATGCCGTCGATATCGCGCCCGCGTCGTCTGGCCATGCCCCGGATCAATCGCCGGTGGACTGATCGTTGTCATCACCGACCGCATCATCGATCAGCCGGGTCAGCCGCGCCCCCTGATCGAATACCGGATCGTAGTGGAAACGCGGCGCCGGCACAGTACGAAGCCGCATGCGACTGGCCAGTTGACGACGCAGAAAACCGGCGGCGCCGTTCAGCGCATCCACCATCTGCCGGGACGTCGCCTCGTCCATCCCCAGGCCGGTGACATAGATCTCGGCATGACCGAGGTCGCGGGTGACCCGGACCTCCGAGACGGTCACCGACCCCACCCGCGGGTCGCGGATTTCATCGCGGATGAGCTCGGCCAGCTCGCGCTGGATCTGGTCGGCCACCCGCCGGGTGCGAGAAAAGTCCCTGGGCATCGGGTGCGCTAGAGCGAACGCTCGATGGTGATGCGCTCGTAGCACTCGATCTGGTCACCGGCACGCACATCGTTGTAGTTGCGCACACCGATGCCACATTCGGTCCCCGACTGCACCTCTTTGACGTCGTCCTTGAAGCGCCGCAGCGACTCGAGTTCGCCCTCGAACACCACCACATTGTCGCGCAACACCCGGATCGGATTGCTGCGCCGGACCACACCGTCCACCACCAGACAGCCGGCAATCTGGCCAAGCTGTGACGAGCGAAAGACATCCCGCACCTCGGCGGTGCCGATGATCTGCTCCTGGGTTTCCGGCTCGAGCATCCCGCTGATGGCGTTGCGCAGCTGATCGATGGCGTCGTAGATGATGCTGTAGTAGTGCAGCTCGACGTCATTGTCCTGGGCAAGCCGCCGCGCCTTGGCATCGGCACGGACGTTGAAGCCGATCAACAGCGCTTCGGAGGCCATCGCCAGGTTGACGTCGGACTCGTTGATCGCGCCCACACCGGTGGCCACCGGGGTAATGCGCACCTCGTCGGTGGACAGGTTGGTGAGCGACTGGGTCAACGCCTCCACCGAGCCCTGGACATCGCCCTTGATCACCAGATTGACGGTTTTAACGTCCTGCTCCTGGATGTGCGAGAAAAGCTCATCCATCTTGGCGGCCTTCTGGGCCTGCAGCCGCTTGTCGCGACTCTTCTCGCGACGATGGTCGGCAAGCTCCCGGGCCTTTTTCTCGTCCTCGACCACTAGCACTTCATCACCGGCCTCGGGCAGACCCGAGAGGCCAAGCACAACCGCCGGTGTGGACGGGCCGGCGGATTTCACCCGCTCGCCCCGTTCATCGAGCAGCGCCCGGACCCGGCCGAACTCGGTCCCCGAGAGGATGGTATCGCCCTGTCGCAGCACGCCATTCTGGACCAGCACCGTCGCCACCGGGCCGCGGCCGCGATCCAGACTCGACTCGACCACGATGCCGGCACCGGGGCAGTCGACCACGGCCTTGAGCTCGAGCAGCTCGGCCTGCAGCGCCACCGCCTCGAGCAATGCTTCGACACCGGTTCCGTTGAGCGCCGAGCAGTCGATGAACTGGGTATCGCCACCCCATTCCTCGGGGATGACCTCCATGGCGGCCAGTTCATTCTTCACCCGATCCGGATCGGCGTCTTCGCGGTCCATTTTGTTGACCGCCACGACAATCGGCACCCCGGCGGCCCGGGCGTGCTTGACCGCCTCTTCGGTCTGGGGCATGACGCCGTCGTCGGCGGCGACCACCAGGATGACCACATCCGTGACCTGGGCTCCCCGGGCCCGCATGGCCGTAAAGGCCTCATGGCCCGGCGTGTCGAGAAACGTCAGCTCACCCCGGTCGGTGGGCACCTTGTAGGCGCCGATATGCTGGGTGATGCCGCCGGCCTCGCCGGCTGCGACCTTGGCGCGGCGGATATAGTCGAGCAGCGTGGTCTTTCCATGGTCGACATGCCCCATGATGGTGACCACCGGCGGCCGTGGCGCCTCGGTACCCGTGGGCTCGGTGGCCTGGCTCAGCACCTCTTCTTCGAGGTCATCCTCGCGCACGATGTGCGGACGATGGCCGAGCTCTTCGACCAACAGCACGGCGGTGTCCTGGTCGATGGCCTGATTGATGGTGGCCATGACACCCTGCTTCATCATCTCCTTGATCAGGTCCGCGGCCTTGACGCTCATGCGCTGGGCCAGCTCGCCCACGGTAATGCTCTCGGGCACCTGAACATCCCGTACCACGGGCGCGGTGGGCTTTTCGAACTCCTGCTGGATTGCCGAGCTGGCAACACCGGCGGCGCCACCGCGTCGGCCGCCACCGGCCGCTTTCTTGCGCGCCTTGCCCTTGCCGCGGGCGGCCTTGCGGGCGGCGCGCTCTTCGGCCTCGCGCTCGCGCTTGGCCTCGGCCTCGAGCCGCTTACGCTCTTTTTCGTCCTCGATCTCTTTTTTGCGCGCCGCCTCGGAATCGGCCTTCTGCTGTTCGGCCTCGAGATCGGCAATAGAGGTTGCCTCCTCGCTTGCCGCCGCCTCGGACTCGGCCGATGGCGCTTCCTCGGCCGGCGCCTCGGCGGCTGACGACGCCTCGGCGGCTTCGGCCTCGCGCGCGGCCCTGGCCTCGGCTTCCTGGCGGGCCTTTTCCTCGGCCTCATGGCGCGCCGCCTCGGCCGCCTTGATATCCGCCAGCAGGGCGCGCTCCAGCACCTGGGCGTCCTGCTCGGCCGCCTCGGCCTCGACCACGCTGCGCTTGACGTAGGTGCGCTTTTTGCGCACCTCAACGTTCACCGTCTTGCCGGTCGCCGCCCGACTGCCGCGCGCAGCGCGCTTCTCGCCGCCGCCGGCGGGCACCTTGAGTTGGCTGTGGCTGCGTCGCTTGAGCGTGATCTGCGACGGTGTCCCCACCTCGCCCTCTTCGCGCTGACCGTGGGTCTGGCGAATGTGCTCGAGCAACGTGGTCTTTTCCGATTCGGAGAACTCCGCATCCGGATCATCGGTTGACAGTCCCGCCTCTCGCAGCTGCATCAGAAGCCGGTCCAGGGGGACACCTGTTTTTTCGGCAAAATCTCTGACCGTGCTCTGTGACATATTCTTTCCCTCCGTCCCGGAGAACCGGGCTTAGGCCTGGGTATCACCCTCGTCGGCAAACCAGGGCTCCCGCGCCTTCATGATCAGGGCACCCGCGCGGTCGGCGTCGATGCCCTCGATATCCATCAAATCGTCCACCGACTGCTCCGCGAGGTCTTCCATGGTACGGATGCCCTGAGCAGCCAGTGCCCTGGCCGTCGCCTCATCCATCCCTTCCATGCCGAGCAGATCCTCGGCCGGCTCCGACGCCGATTCGGCCTCGGCCTCGCGATTGGCCAACACATCCCGTGCGCGCTGGCGCAGGGCGTTGACCAGGTCTTCATCAAAACCTTCGACTTCCAGCAGCTCGGTGACCGGCACATAGGCCACCTCCTCGATGCTCGAGAAGCCCTCCTCGACCAGCAGCCCGGCGAGATCTTCGTCGACATCCAGCTCGCGGACGAACATATCCACCAACTCGGCGGCCTCGGCTTCGCTCTTGGCCTCGGCCTCCTCGGCGGTCATGACGTTGAGCTCCCAGTGGGTCAATTCGCTGGCCAGCCGGACGTTCTGTCCGCCCCGACCAATGGCCTGGGAGAGCTGGTCCTCGGCCACAGCGATGTCCATGCTGCCGCGTTCCTCGTCGACAACGATCGACTCGACCTCGGCCGGCGCCATGGCGTTGATTACAAACTGGGCCGGGTTATCGTTCCACAGGATGATATCGATCCGCTCGCCGGCCAGTTCGTTGGACACCGCCTGGACCCGTGAGCCGCGCATCCCCACACAAGCACCCACCGGATCGATGCGGCTGTCCAGCGCATTGACCGCAATCTTGGCCCGCAGACCCGGGTCACGGGCCGCGCCGAGGATGTCGAGCAGCTCCTGACCAACCTCCGGCACCTCGATCTTGAACAGCTCGACCAAAAACTCCGGCGCCGAACGGCTGGCAAAAAGCTGCGGGCCACGGGGTTCTTCGCGGACTTCGCGCAACCAGGCGCGCAACCGGTCGCCGGGTCGGACCGCCTCGCGCGGGATCATCTCTTCACGCGGGATAAACGCCTCGGCGTTGTCGCCCAGATCCAGATACACATTGCCGCGCTCGGCCCGCTTGACGATGCCGGTGATGAGCTCGCCGGCACGCCCGCGATAGGCCTCGACCACTTTGGCCCGTTCGGCTTCGCGAACCTTCTGGACGATGACCTGCTTGGCGGCCTGCGCGGCGATGCGGCCAAACTCCACCGACTCCATGGGTTGTTCGATGAAATCACCCACATCGAGGGCGGGATCGCTCTGCCGGGCCTCACTCAGCGGGATCTGCTGATCCGGGAATTCGATTTCGGCCTCATCGTCCACCACGTCCCAGCGCCGGAAGGTTTCGTAGTCTCCGGTCTGCCGGTCCACCGCCACCCGGGCGGCGATCTCGCCCTCGTGACGTTTCTGGGTTGCCGAGGCCAGCGCGGCCTCGATGGCCTCGAAGATGACTTCCTGCTCGACGCCTTTTTCATTGGCGATCGCATCGACCACCAGCAGAATTTCCTTGCTCATCGTTCTGCGTTCTCCCGATGGGTCCCGTTTCAGGGCTCCAGCTCTACATGCGCGCGATCGATTGCCGCTATCGGCACGGCCACCGTCTCGCCCTGTTCTTCGATCAACACCGCCTCATCCTGCAGCCCGAGCAGCCGGCCGGCGTAGCGCCGGCGCCCGTCAATGCGTTCGCGCAGCTTGATGCGGATGGCTTCGCCTGCGAACCGGTCATAGTCGGCGGTCTTGAAGATCGGCCGATCCAGCCCGGGGGAGGAGACCTCCAGCAGGTATTCGCCCGCAATGGGATCTTCGACATCAAGCACACCACTGACCTGATGGCTGACCCGGGCGCAGTCATCCACATCCACCCCGTGCTCTGAGTCGATGAACACGCGAAGCACCGACTCTTTGCCGCTGGGGTGATACTCCACACCCACCAGCTCGTAGCCAAGGCCCTCGACAACGGGCGTCAACAGGTTGATCACACTCTCCGGCGCTTTCATGTCTCCCGATCCGGTCTCTGGCCGGAACAAAAAATGGGCCCGAGGCCCATTTCCGGTGCCGGCCGCCTGCAGCGCCGGCAAAAAAAAAGGCCGCAAGCGGCCTTCTCGAAGATGCCTGTTTGGTAGCGGGGGCAGGATTTGAACCTGCGACCTTCGGGTTATGAGCCCGACGAGCTACCGGACTGCTCCACCCCGCAACCGACATTCACTAGGATAGCCATGGGACAGGGTTTTTTCAAGCGCTGCTCCGGCGGCGGCGTCGGCGCAAACGGCGTCGCAGGTCGTGCCGGTAGATGAACCCCGGCATGGCGAAGACGGCAAACAGGCAAAGCGCGATGACCCAGAACTCCCAGCCCTGAGACTGAAGCTCGCCCTGGGTACGGTATTCGAGACCGGCCCCGGCGAGGACGATGAGGACAAACATCACCCCCCACTCGAGAAGCCGTATCCACTCGCGCTTGCCACGCCCCCGCGCCGGCCAGACGAAGGCGATGCGCTCGGTGGCCCAGGGCAGATTGGCAGCCAGCACGGCCAGCAACAACAAAACGACAATGGCCGCGCCGGTGCTCATTGACTAGCCCAGACCAAAAACCGCCCGGCAGGTTGCGATCAACGTGTCCGGGAAAAGGCCAAGTAGCAGCACCGCGCCGCCGTTGGCCCACATCAGCACCTGCTGCCCCGATGTCGCCTCGACCGGTTGGGGCGAGTCGACACGGTCAAAGTACACGGCCTTGAGTACCCGCAGATAGTAGAACGCGCCGATCACCGCAAAGACCACCGCAAGCACGGCAAGCCAGATCAGTCCGGCTTCTACCAGCGCACTGAGCACCAGCCACTTGGCGTAGAAACCCACGGTCCCCGGGATCCCGGTCATCGAGAACATCAAAAGCAGCATGACCAGCGCATAACCGCCATGCCGATCATTGAGCCCGCTGAGATCGTCGATCATGTCGGCCTCGAACCCCCGACGCGAGAGCAGCATGATCATGCCGAATGCGCCCGCGGCCATGATCCCGTAACTGATGGCATAGAAAAGCGCCGCGGCATAACCCTCGTCGCTGCCGGCGACCAGCCCGAGAAACAGAAAGCCGATATGCGAGACCGTCGAGTAGGCCAGCATGCGCTTGAAACTCGTCTGCACCAGGGCAAAGAGATTGCCCACCACCAGCGATCCGGCCGCCAGGATGATTCCCATGATCTGCCATTGCGCATGCAGATCGCCGAGTCCATCGGCCATCAAGCGCAGGAACAACGCCAGGGCCGCCACCTTGGGCGCGGTGCCCAGAAACGCCGTCACCGCCGTCGGTGCCCCCTGGTAGACGTCAGGCACCCACATGTGGAACGGCGCGGCACCGAACTTGAAGGCGATGCCAACCAGCGCGAAGGTCATGCCAAAGGCGAGAAGCAGATTGTCCCCTGCCAGGGCCGCGGCGGCGATGTCATTAATAAGCAGGCTGCCCGCGGCACCGTAGATCATCGACATGCCATAGAGCAGCATGCCCGAGGATAGCGCCCCGAGGATGAAGTATTTCATCGCCGCCTCGGCCCCGATCCGGCTGTCGCGATCGAAGGCGACCATGGCGTAGAGGCTGAGCGAGAGCAGCTCAAGCCCCATATACAGAACCAGCAGGGACGATGCCGAGGCCATGACGAACATCCCCAGCGTGGCCGTGAGCACCAGCAGATAGATCTCGCCCTTGAGCAGGTCGCGGTCACGCAGGTAATCCCGCCCGTAGCCAAGGGTAATGACGGTCAGCCCGGCGATCGCCACCTTGAGCACAGCAGCCAGGCTGTCACTGATGTACATGCCGTTGAAGGTGATGACCGCATCGCCGCCCCAGTGGGTGTGAATCGCCAGTGCCATGGCACCGACCAGCGTTGCCTGGGTCAGATAGAAGGCCAGTAGCGACTCCCCGCCGCGGTCGAACAGATCGGCGATGAGCACCACGCAGAGCATGACCCCGAGCCAGATCTCCGGGGCGGCCAGTGCAAATTGGGGCATCTCAAAGGGCATGTTGATCCTCGGGCCAGGGCTAAAGGGTGGGCACCACGATACGGAACAGGGCGTCGAGCGAGGGCTCCATCACCTCGACAAGCGGTGCCGGGTACACACCGACGGCGATGATCGCCACCGCAAGGGTGCCCAGTAGCAGCCGCTCGCGCGGTGTCACGTCGGTGAGCGTGTCGACGTGTTCGTTGTCGACCTCGCCGTAGACCACCCGCTTGATCATCCAAAGGCTGTAGGCCGCGCCCAGAATCAGGGTCAACGCGGCGATGGCGGCATACCAGAACCCGGCCTGGAAGCTGGCTAGCACAATCATGAACTCGCCGACAAAACCGGACGTGCCCGGCAGACCCGCGTTGGCCATGGCGAACAACACGAAGAAACCGGCAAAGACCGGCATTTTGCTGGCCACACCGCCGTAGTCGGCGATCCGACGGGTATGCATGCGATCGTAGAGCACGCCCACGCACAGAAACATGGCCGCCGAGACAAACCCGTGGGAGATCATCTGCACCATGCCGCCTTCAAGCGCAAGCAGCGCCCCATCGCGGCTGCCGCTGCCGGCGAGGATACGAAAGATCAGGAAAAACCCCAGGGTGACAAATCCCATGTGGGCGATCGACGAGTAGGCGATCAGCTTTTTGAGATCGGCCTGCACCATCGCCACCAGCCCGATGTAGACCACCGCGATCAGCGACAGACCAATCAAAAGCCAGTCCAGGGCCATACTCGCCTCGGGGGCGATGGGCAGCGAAAAGCGCAAAAAGCCGTAGCCCCCGATCTTAAGGGTGATCGCCGCGAGGATCACCGAGCCGCCCGTCGGCGCCTCGACGTGGGCGTCGGGCAGCCAGGTATGCACCGGAAACATGGGCACCTTCACGGCAAATGCCGCCAGAAACGCCAGAAACAGCACCATCTGTGTCGCCAGTGGCAACTGCAGGCCGTAGAAATCCTGAATGGCAAAGCTGCCCGCCTCGGTGCGCAGGTAAATGAGGGCGATGAGCATCATCACCGAGCCGAGGAAGGTGTAGAGGAAGAACTTCAGCGTCGCATAGATGCGGTTGGGACCGCCCCAGATACCGATGATCAGAAACATCGGGATGAGCATGGCCTCGAAGAAAACATAAAAGAGGATGGCATCCAGCGCGCTGAACACGCCGATCATGATCCCCTCCATAATCAAAAAGGCGGCCAGATACTGGGCCGGTTTGTACTGCACCACCTCCCAGGCGGCGACCACCACCAGCAGCGTGGCAAAGGCGGTCAGCACCACCAGCGGCATGGAAATGCCATCGACGCCCAGGTAGTACTGGATGCCAAAGGCACTGATCCAGTCCGCCCGCTCGATAAACTGCATGCCGGCCACACCGGCCTCGAACGCCACCCACAGCCCCACGGCCAGCGCGAATACCAGCGCCGCGATCCCCAGGGCAAACCAGCGCGCACGAGCGGCATCATCCCGGCCGGCCACCAGTACGCCGATCCCCCCGAGTACCGGCAGCCAGACCAAAAGGCTTAACAAAGGCCATCCCTCCAACATCTCAGAACCATCCCTGCCAGCGCCCGACAAACACCGTCAGCAGCAACAGCAGCCCGATGATCATCGCGAAGGCGTAGTGGTAGAGGTACCCGGACTGCACCCCACGCAGCCCCCGGGCCAGCCGCCCGATGGTGCGGGCGGTGCCATTGACGATGACCCCGTCGATAATGGCCTGATCGCCGCCGCGCCAGAAAAGCGCCCCCAACTGCCGGCCACCACCGGCAAAGCCGTCGCGGTAGAGCTCATCGAATCCGTATTTGCGCTCGAGCACCGCGATCAGCGGTGCCATCGGGCGGGTCAGCGCCGGCCGCAGGTCGGGTCGGGCGATATAGAAAAACCAGGCCACCACCGCGCCCACCACGGCCAGCCAGAATGCCGGGTTGACCGCCGCATGCAGCCCGAAAGCCAGCGGGCCGTGGAAGCTTTCACCCTTTTTGGCGAGCACATCGTTGTCGCTCAGAACGTGGATGGCCCCATCAAAGAAGCCGCCGAAGAGCATCGGTTCGATGGTGAAATAGCCGATCACCACCGATGGCACGGCCAGTGCCACCAGCGGCCACTGCATGACCGGCAGGACGTAGCCGGGCAGATGGCTCATATGGGCCTTGGCGTGGGGGTCGATCCGCTCCTCACCCCAGAAGACCATGAAATACAGGCGGAAACTGTACAAAGCGGTGATAAAAACGCCCAACAGGACCGCCCAGTAAGCGAATCCGGCGCCGAAGCGGTCCGCGGCATGGACGGCCTCGATGATCACATCCTTGGAGTAGTAGCCCGAGAAAAACGGCGTGCCAACCAGCGCCAGCGTGCCCAGGAGCATGGTGATATGGGTCATCGGCAGGTAGCGACGCAGATTGCCCATCCGGCGCATGTCCTGCTCGTGGTGCAGGGCCACGATGACCGCCCCGGCCCCGAGAAACAGCAGCGCCTTGAAAAAGGCATGGGTCATCAGATGGAAAACGCCCGCGGCGTAGGCCGAGGCGCCCAGGGCCACGAACATGTACCCGAGCTGCGAGAGTGTGGAATAGGCGATCACCCGCTTGATGTCGTTCTGGACCAGCCCGACAAGCCCCATGAAAAGCGCCGTCACAGCGCCCAGGACCAGCACCACCGACAGCGCCGCATCCGAGAGCTCGAAAATCGGCGACATCCGGGCCACCAGAAAGATGCCGGCGGTGACCATGGTGGCGGCGTGGATCAGCGCCGAGATGGGGGTCGGCCCCTCCATGGAATCGGGCAGCCAGACATGCAAGGGCACCTGCGCCGATTTGCCCATTGCGCCGATGAAAAGCAATACACCGGCGACGGTGGCCACCAGGGCCTCGGTGCCGAAGATCGACAGACTCATCTCCGGTCGCAGGGTGGCGGCGGCGAACACCTCGCCGTAGTCCAGGCTGCCGTAGTACATCAACACCGCCGCGATGCCGAGCAGAAAACCAAAATCCCCGACCCGATTGACCAGAAACGCCTTGAGGTTGGCGAAGATCGCCGATTCTTTGCGGTAGTAGAAGCCGATGAGCAAATAGGAAACCAGGCCGACCGCCTCCCAGCCGAAGAAAAGCTGCAGGAAGTTATTGGCCATCACCAGCATCAGCATGGCGAAGGTAAAAAGATTGATATAGCTGAAAAAGCGCTGGTAGCCGGCGTCGTCGTGCATGTAGCCGATGGTGTAGACATGCACCGCCAGCGAGACGCTGGTGACCACCACCATCATGACCGCCGTCAGCCGGTCGATCAAAAAGCCCACTTCAAGGCTCAGCCCGCCAACCTGGGCCCACTGATAGAGGCTTTCATCGAAAACCGGGGCCCCGCCCCAGACATGCTGATAGAGCACCCAGAGCGAGCCGAGCGCCGAGACGGCCACCGCCGCCACGGCAATCCGGGCCGCATTGGACCGGCCGATGACATTGCCGGCCAGCCCGGCAATGACGGCACCGAAAAGCGGTGCGAGGACGACAAGCAGATAGATGGTCTTCATCGCCTAGCCCCGCATGCTGTCCAGGTCGCCGACATTGATCGTGTCCCGGTTGCGGAACAGGACCACCAGGATCGCCAGGCCAATTGCCGACTCGGCCGCGGCCACGGTCAGAATAAAGAAGACAAAAACCTGGCCATGGATGTCGCCAAGGAAATGGGAAAAGGCGATGAAGTTGAAATTCACCGCTAGCAGGATGAGTTCGATGGACATCAAAAGCACGATGGCGTTTTTGCGATTGAGGAATATCCCTGCCATTCCGATCGCAAAAAGCAGTGCGCTGAGTGCCAGGTAGTCTGAAAGCGCTAACATGGGGTTCCCGGTTGGTTTATCGTTCGTCGTCGACTTCGCTTGGCATTCTCACCAGCCGCAGGCGGTCATCCTTGCGGGTGCGCACCTGGGCCGAAATATCCTGATGCTTGGTATCGGCGCGCCGCCGATGGGTCAGCATGATCGCCGCGATGATGGCCAGCAGCAGCACAATGGCAGCAAGCTCGAACGGGTAGACATAGACGGTGTAGAGCACACTGCCGAGCAGTCGGATGTTGTTGCCCCCTGCGCCGGATTCGCCGGCCGCATCGGCCAGCGCCAAGGACACCTGCCCCTCACCGACCCCCGCGCCGATCACCAGCAGCATCTGCAACACCATCACCACACCGACCAACGCCCCCAGCGGCAGGTAACGGGCGAACCCCTCGCGGATCACCGAGATGTTGATATCGAGCATCATCACGACGAACAAGAAAAGCACCATCACCGCCCCGACATAGACCAGCACCAGGGCGATCCCGAGAAACTCTGCCTCGGCAAGCAGCCACAACGCGGCGCTGGTGAAGAACGCCAGAACCAGTGACAGCGCCGAGTGAACTGGATTGCGTGCCGTGATGACCAGCATCGCGGCCAGCAGCAGTATCGCCGCGAAGACGTAGAAAATTACCTTCTCGATCACTTTGTGCCCTCGGCTTCGCCGGTTCTAGCGGTACGGTGCGTCCGCCGCCCGGTCTTCTGCCAGCTGTGCTTCGTATTGATCCCCGACCGCGAGCAGATCGCTTTTGTGCATGATCTGCTCGCCGCGCTGTTCGAAATGATACTCGTGAATGCGGGTCTCGACGATGGAGTCGACGGGGCAGGACTCCTCGCAGAACCCGCAGTAGATACATTTAAAAAGGTCGATGTCATAGCGCGTGGTCCGACGGGTTCCGTCGTCACGCTGCTCGGACTCGATGGTGATCGCCAGCGCCGGGCATACCGCCTCGCAGAGCTTGCAGGCAATGCACCGCTCCTCGCCGTTGGGATAGCGCCGCAGCGCATGCAGTCCGCGAAACCGCGGCGACTGGGGGGCCTTCTCCTCGGGGTATTCGAGGGTGTATTTGGCGTCAAACAGATGCTTGCCGGTCAGGCGCATCCCCTTGAGCAGCTCGGTGAGCATGAAAGTGCTGAAAAATTCCTTGACTGCCTGCATGGTCACACTCGCTGTCAGAACCAGGGCCCGAAATCGGTGAGGATCATACCCGAAACCACCACCAGCCAGACCACCGTGACCGGTATCAGCACCTTCCACCCCAGGCGCATGATCTGATCATACCGGTAGCGCGGGAATGTGCCCCGGAACCAAATATAGAGAAACAGAAATACACAGGTCTTGAGCACGAACCAGACAATGCCCGGCACCCAGGCAAACATCGGGCCGAGCAGCGGGAGTCCGTGGAAGGGCGAATACCAGCCGCCTAAAAACATAATGGCCGCCAGACCCGAGATGAGGATCATGTTGGCGTACTCGGCGAGGAAGAAGATCGCAAAGGCCATGCCCGAGTACTCGACGTGAAAGCCGGCCACGATCTCGGACTCGCCCTCGGCGACGTCAAAGGGCAAGCGGTTGGTTTCGGCTACCCCGGAGATCCAGTAGACGACAAACAATGGCAACAGCGGCAGCCAGAACCAGTTCCAGATCGGCCCCTCCTGGGCGCGAATGATCTCGCCCATGTTGAGGCTGCCGGCGGCCATGAGCACGCCCACCAGGGCAAAGCCCATGGCGATTTCGTAAGAGACCACCTGTGCGCCGGCCCGTAGCGCACCAAGCAGGGCATATTTGGAGTTGGAGGCCCAGCCCGCAAGGATAATGCCGTAGACCCCCATCGAGGTCATCGCCAGCACATAGAGCAGCCCGGCGTTGATATCGGCAATCACCAGCCCGTCGCCGAGCGGCAGGACCGCCCAGGCAGCCAGCGCCGGCATGATCGAGAGCATCGGCGCGAGCACGAACAAAAACCGATTGGCGTTCTGTGGCAGCACCACCTCTTTCATCAACAGCTTCAGGGCATCGGCGATGGGCTGGAGCAGACCATGCCAGCCGACCCGGTTCGGGCCGCGCCGCAGCTGCATGGCGCTGATGATCTTGCGCTCGGCGTAGGTCATGTACGCCACCGCCAGAAAAAGCGGTATGATCAGGGCCACGATCTTGGCCATGATCCAGCTCAGCTCGATCAGCCCGCTCATTCGCCGTCTCCGTCGACCCGCAGTGTCGCCGGGCCGATCAGCCCCCCCAGGCCCTCGCTGTGGATGAGCCCTGCGGCCAGCCAGAAGCTCCCGGCAGGCACCTGGTTGCTGGGTCGGGCCGGCAGCGTCCGCGTGACACCGGCCTGCTCGACCACCACCAAATCGCCGTCGGCAATGCCCAGCCGCTCGGCGTCCGCGGGGGCGATCTCGACCACGGCCTCACCGGCATGCACCGACGCCTGCAGCGAGGGCGCATGACGAACCAGCGGATCGCCGCCGAACATCGCCGGCCAGCCCACGCGCAGCATCTCCTCCACCGGCTGAGGCGTCGGTGCGCCGTCCGCCGTCGGGGTTGCGGCTTTGGCCTCACCGGCCACGGCACGGATTTCGTGATGAATCTCATCCGGTGCCTGGTAGTGAAAGCCGTCCAGCTCGAGGACATTGGCCAGCACACGCAACACCCGCCACCCCGGGCGGGCATCGCCCTGGGGCTTGGCACAGCCGGCGAATGTCTGCCACTGCCCCTCGGCATTGACCAACGTGCCCGCCGTCTCGCCCAGGGTGGCCACCGGCAGCAGGACATCGGCCCGGGCGCGAAGCGCCGGCGAATCGTAGGCCGCCATCGCCACCACACAGTCGGCGTGGGCCAATGCCTCGATCGTGGCCGCGCCATCGAAGTGATCGTGTTCTGGTTCGATGCCGTTGAGCAGATAGCCGCGGCGGGGCCGGATCACCATGGCCCTGGCATCCAGACCGCTAGCTGCCTGGCCATCGGCACGCCGCCCCGGGACCGCGCCGGCGATCCAGCCGCCCGCGGTGTTACTGCCATCGGTGAGCTCGCCGTAGTCGGTCTGGGTCATGGCGGCCAGGCGACCGGCCAGCCAGCGCAACTCGGCACCGGCCGGATGGGCCTCGGCCAGGCCGCCCGTCAGCACCACCGCGTTGTCGGCATCGAGCAGGTGCCCGGCCATGGCCGTGGCCTGCGCGTCCGGCGCCTCGTCACCAATCCAGCCGGCAAGCGCCTCAGGCTCGGCCTGCCCGGTCCGACCGGCCACGGCGCGGACCACCGCGGCCAACGTCCTGGCCATCTCGCCGACGGGCACCACCGCGTCGACGGCAAGATCGATATTCCAGTCAAAACCCCGGGGGTTGAGCGCCATGATCGCGCCGCCGCGGATGGCGGCCTTGCGCAGCCGGTGATTGGCGAGGGGCTGCTCGTGGCGCGGATAGCCGCCGACAATCAGGGCCGCATCCACCGCCTCCAACCCGGCAATGGAGCCGGTCAGCCCCGGAAACCCGTCGCCGGCGACCCCGTCGCGGAAATCGCCCCGCCGCAGACGGGTATCGATATGGTCGCTGCCGAGCGCTCGCACGATCCGGGCGGTCAAGTACATCTCTTCGAGGCTGGCCGAGGGCGAGACCAGTGCCCCGAGGGCGTCGCCGCCGTGCTGGGCGACCACATCGCGAAGGCCGTTGGCAGCGGCCTCGATGGCGGTCTGCCAGTCGACGGTGTGCCAGGTATCGCCTTCACGGATCTGAGGCGCAGCCAGCCGCTCGGCGCTGTAGATGCCCTCGTAGGAGAAGCGGTCGCGGTCGCTGATCCAGCACTCGTTGATCGCCTCGTTATCCCGCGGGACGACGCGTTTGACGGTGCCCCGGACCTGATGCAGGTCGATATTGGAGCCCAGACAGTCGTGGGGCGCCACACCGGGGTGGCTGAGCATCTCCCAGGACCGGGCGCTGAATCGGTAAGGCCGCGATGTCAGCGCCCCCACCGGACAGAGATCGATGACATTGCCCGAGAGCTCAGAGTGGACGCCGCTACCGACCAGGGTACTGATTTCGGTGTGCTCACCACGGAACATGGCCCCCAGCTCGGAGGTGCCGGCCACTTCGTCCAGAAACCGGACACAGCGGGTGCAATGGATGCAACGGGTCATCTCGGTAGCAATCAGCGGGCCCAGGTTCTCGTCCTTGACCACCCGCTTGCGCTCGACGAAACGCGAGACGCTGCGGCCATAGCCCAGCGCCAGGTCCTGCAGCTCGCATTCACCGCCCTGATCGCAAATGGGACAGTCCAGCGGGTGGTTGATGAGCAGAAACTCCATCACCCCCTTCTGTGCCTTGAGTGCCCGCTCGGAGGCGGTCCGCACCACCATGCCATCGGCGACGGTCGTAATGCAGGCCGGCAGCGGCTTGGGCGCGGGTCGCCCGCCCATTTCCACATCCACCAGGCACATCCGGCAGTTGGCCGGCGCCGAGAGCTTGCTGTGGTAGCAAAAACGCGGGATGTCGATGCCGTGTTCGTCAGCCACCGCAATGATCGAGGCCCCCTTGGGCGCCTCGATGGCGCGGCCATCAATCTCGACGGTGACCGTCTCGGGGGCCTGGGTCTTGACTTCTGCGCTCATGCCGCCGCCTCGAGTATGGAACGCTTGTGCTCGATGTAGTACTCGAACTCATGCCGCCAGTGCTTGAGCACCCCCTGCACCGGCCAGGCAGCCGCCTCACCGAACGCGCAGATGGTATGACCGGCAATCTGTCCGGCCGCCGACTCGAGCAGCTCGATGTCCTCGGGCCGGCCGTTGCCTTCGTAGATGCGCTTGATCACCCGATACATCCAGCCCGTCCCCTCGCGGCACGGTGTGCACTGGCCACAGGACTCGGCGTAGTAGAAACGGCTGATGCGCAGGATGGCCTGGACCATATCGGTGGTCTCGTCCATCACCACGACACCACCAGAGCCCAGCGCCGAGCCGGCCTCGGCCAGGGCGTCGTAGTCCATGGTGAGCTCGAGCATCTGATCCCCCGGGATCATGGGCATTGACGAGCCGCCGGGGATGACCGCTTTGAGCCGCCGGCCGTGCCAGACACCACCGGCCATCTCGAGCAGATCGCGGAACGGCGTCCCCAGCGGGATCTCGAAGTTGCCGGGTTTGGCGACATGGCCCGAGACCGAGAAGATTTTCATGCCCCCGTTGTTGGGCTTGCCCAACTCGAGAAACCAGTCGGCGCCATTGCGGATGATCGCCGGCACCGAGGCCAGGGTCTCGGTGTTGTTAATGGTCGTGGGCCGGCCATAGACCCCCGCCTGCGCCGGAAACGGCGGCTTGTTGCGGGGCATGCCCTTTTTGCCCTCAAGCGACTCCATCAGTGCCGATTCTTCGCCGCAGATATAGGCGCCGGCACCGATGTAGTTGTGGATTTCGTAATCGAAGCCCGAGCCCAGGATGTCGCGGCCCAGATAGCCGGCGTTGCGGGCCTCGGCCACCGCCTGCTCCATGCGACTGAAAGGCTCTTTCATGAACTCGCCGCGCATGTAGTTGTAGCCCACGGTCACACCCATCGCATAACCGGCGATGATCATGCCCTCGACCACGGCGTGCGGGTTGTAGCGCAGGATGTCCCGATCCTTGCAGGTGCCCGGCTCGGACTCGTCCGAGTTGCAGAGCAGGTATTTCTCGCCCGGTGCATTGCGCGGCATGAAGCTCCACTTCATGCCCGCCGGAAATCCGGCCCCGCCCCGGCCGCGGAGATTGGCGGTCTTGACCTCTTCGATGACATCTTCCGGGCTCATCCCCTCGCGAAGGATCCGCTCGAGGGCCTGGTAGCCACCGGTGGCCCGGTAGTTTTCGAGTGTCCAGGGCTCGTCGTATTGCAGCGTTGTGTAGCAGACGTTGGTCATGACTACTCCAGCTCGTCGAGGATTTGGTCGATCTTCTCGGGCGTCAGATCGGTGTAGTAGGCCTCATCCACCAGCATCATGGGGGCCCCGGCACACGCGGCGAGGCATTCCTCCTCGCGCTTGAGGGTAATCCGGCCATCCGGGGTGGTCTCCCCCAGGCTGATGCCAAGCCGTTTTTCCACGTGCTCGACGATGTCATCGGCACCGCGGAGCATGCATGAGATGTTGGTACAGATATTGACCTTGTGACGGCCCACCGGTTCGACGTCGAACATGCCGTAGAAGGTCGCCACCTCGTAGACACGGGCCGGCGGCAACCCGAGATAGTCGGCCACCGCATCCATGCGCGCCCGCGGCAACCAGCCACCGCTGTTGTGCTGAACCACATGCAGCGCCGGGATGACAGCGGATCGGCGCCCATCCGGCGTGTCCGGAAAGCGTGCCAGCCACTGATCGATCTCGGCCTGCTCCGCTTTGCTCAGCCCCTCGGTCAATGCCGCTTCGGCATGGCTCACCGGTCCACCTCCCCGAATACAATATCCAGTGTTCCCATGATGGTGACGACATCCGCCAGCATGTGGCCCTGTGCCATCTCGTCCATGGCCGACATATGCGCAAACCCGGGCGCCCGGAGTTTGAGCCGGTAGGGCTTGTTGGCGCCATCAGAGACGATGTACGCCCCGAACTCGCCCTTGGGCGCCTCGATCGAGGCATAGACCTCGCCCGGTGGCGTGCAGTAGCCCTCGGTAAACAGCTTGAAGTGATGGATCAGCGACTCCATGTCGTCTTTCATCTCTTCGCGCGAGGGCGGCGCGATCTTGTGGTCGTCGAGCATGACCGGGCCGTTGTTGCGTCGCAGCCACTCGATGCACTGACGGATGATCGCCACCGATTGCCGCAGCTCTTCCATCCGCACCAGGTAGCGATCGTAGCAATCGCCGTTGGTGCCCACCGGGATGTCGAATTCCATCCGGTCGTAGACCTCGTAGGGCTGCTTGCGGCGCAGATCCCATTCGACGCCAGAGCCGCGCAGCATCGGACCGGTGAAGCCCAGCTGCAGCGCCCGCTCGGGCGAAACCACCGCCACGTCCACCAGGCGCTGCTTCCAGATGCGGTTGTCGGTCAGCAGGGTTTCGATCTCTTCGATGGTCCCGCTGAAGCGATCGCAGAACGCGTCGAGAAAGTCCAGCATGCTGCCCTCGCGCTCGGCATTCATCCGCTGGATGTCTTTCTCGTTGTGATACTCGCTGACGCGGTACCGGGGCATCCGGTCGGGCAGGTCCCGATAGACGCCTCCGGGGCGGTAGTAGGTCGCGTGCATCCGCGCCCCGCTGACCGCCTCGTAGCAGTCCATGAGCTCTTCGCGCTCCTTGAACGCGTAGAGAAAGACCGTCATGGCCCCCACATCCAGGCCGTGGGCGCCGATCCACAGCAGGTGATTGAGGATGCGGGTGATCTCGTCGAACATCACCCGGATGTACTGGGCCCGCTCGGGAGGCCGGACACCCAGCAGCTTCTCGATGGCCAGCACGTAGGCATGCTCGTTGCACATCATCGAGACGTAATCGAGCCGGTCCATGTAACCAATGCTCTGGTTGAACGGCTTGGTCTCGGCGAGCTTCTCGGTGGCCCGATGCAGCAGTCCGATATGGGGGTCGGCGCGACGCACCACCTCGCCGTCCATCTCGAGGACCAGACGCAACACCCCGTGGGCGGCGGGATGCTGCGGGCCGAAGTTCACCGTATAGCTGCTGATCTCAGGCATCGGCTGCTCCCTCTGCCGGGTCGGCGTAGCGGTTGTCATCGCGGATCACCCGGGGCACGAGCACCCGCGGCTCGATCGAGACCGGCTCGTAGACCACCCGGCCGCGATTTTCGTCGTACCGGACTTCGACATTGCCAATGAGCGGGAAATCCTTGCGGAACGGGTGCCCGACAAAGCCGTAGTCGGTGAGGATGCGCCGCAGATCCGGATGGCCATTGAACACAATGCCATAGAGATCGAAAGCCTCGCGCTCCTGCCAGTTGGCCGACGCCCATAGCGGGACAATGGAATCGAGCATGGGCAGATCGTCGTCGGCGGCAAAACAGCGCACGCGGATGCGGTGGTTATGCTGGATGGAAAGCAGATGGTAGACCGCCGCAAAACGGCGTCCCGTGTTGGCGCTGATGGGCTGGACACCATAAATGCCGGTCAACCCCAACCGGCCCGTCGTAAAGCCATCCACCCCTCGTGAGAACCCGGTGTTGGTGGCCTCATCGGTGATCCACTCGTCCTCGCCATAGGCGGCATAATCCACCCCGGCGATATCGAGCAACTGCGCAAAGGCCAGTTCATCATCGTCGCGCAGCGTTTCCATCGCGGTATACAGCCCCGCCGGGGCGACCTCGATATCGACCTCGCCGTAGTCCTGCTTTGCCGCGACCAGGTGATCACCCAGCGCGCGTTTGACCGCCTCCAGCAATGTTTCGGTCTTGCTCGGCATAGGGGTTCCTCAGCGGGCGATGGTGTTGGTGCGACGGATCTTGTTCTGGAGCTGCACGACGCCGTAGAGCAGTGCCTCGGCCGTGGGCGGACAGCCCGGGACGTAGATGTCCACCGGGACGATACGGTCGCAACCGCGGGTGACCGAGTAGGAGTAGTGGTAATACCCGCCGCCGTTGGCACACGAGCCCATGGAGATCACCCATTTGGGATCGGGCATCTGGTCATAGACCCGGCGCAGGGCCGGCGCCATTTTGTTGACCAGTGTGCCGGCGACGATCATGACGTCGGACTGCCGGGGCGAGGGCCGGAAGATCAGTCCCAGCCGGTCCATGTCGTAGCGCGCCGCACCGGCATGCATCATCTCGACCGCGCAACAGGCTAGCCCGAAGGTCATCGGCCAGAGCGAGCCGGTGCGCGCCCAGTTGATGAGTTTGTCCGCCGAAGTCGTGACGAACCCCTTCTCGAGAACGCCCTCTATTCCCATTCCAGCGCCCCCTTTTTCCACTCGTACAAAAAGCCGACCAGGAGGACACCGATGAAAATGGCCATGGCACCAAAGCCGAACAGTCCGATTTCATCGAGCACGATCGCCCAGGGGAAGAGAAAGGCGATCTCCAGGTCGAAGATGATGAACAGTATCGCCACGAGGTAGTAGCGCACGTCGAACTGCATGCGCGAATCCTCGAAGGCCTCGAATCCGCATTCGTAAGGTGTGAGCTTTTCGTGCTCGGGGCGGTGCGGCGCCAGGATGAACCCGGCTGCCAGCGGCGCAATACCGATCCCCATGGCAAGGACGATGAACACAAGGATCGGCAGGTAACTCTCGACCATAAGCGACGGGGCCCCGTGCAAGCGTTGGGTCAACGGTTGGGCTGGTGCGGATGGCCGGACTCGAACCGGCACGGCTTGCGCCACTGCCCCCTCAAGACAGCGTGTCTACCAGTTCCACCACATCCGCGTGTCGGTAGCGCTCAACCTTTTGGAATAGTACCAGTCTTGCCATGACCGGACAACGCGAAACCGCCGGGTTGCCCCGCCTGGCGCCGGCGCCGGGGGCGGCTGGCTACTCCGGGGCGGGGGCCGGCGCCGGGGCCGACGATGCGTTGCCCCCACCGGCGGTGGCACTGTCCGGCTCGCGCGAAGTCGCCGGCGCGGTCGCCGGGCTTGTCGCCGGGGCCGTTTCGACGCGATCGACCACGCTGTCGCCCTCACCAAAGGTGCCGGCCATGATGGCGAGCGTCAGGCTGGTGACAAAAAACCCGACCCCCAGAAACCCGGTCAGGCGACCCAGAAACGACGCCGAACCCCGGGCGCCGAACACCGTGCTCGACGCGCCACTGCCAAACGCGGCACCGGCATCGGCCCCCTTGCCGTGCTGCAACAGCACCACGCCGATCAGCACCGCAGCCAGCACCAGATGAATCACCAAAACTATCGTATACATCGCCACTTCAATCGTTGTTACTGATGCGGGGGTCAGCCCCGCGCTGCCGCGGCACAAATGGCCGCGAACGAATCCGCCTGCAGCGAAGCGCCACCGATCAGCCCCCCGTCGACATCCGGTTGGGCGAGCAACGCCTCGGCGTTGTCCGCTTTCATGCTGCCGCCATAGAGGATGCGCATGGCATCGGCCGCAGAACCCCCCAGACGCTCGGCGAGCTGCCCACGAATGAAGCCGTGCACCTGTTGCGCCTGTTCGGCAGTGGCGGTCCGCCCGGTGCCGATCGCCCAGACCGGCTCGTAGGCGACCACCCCCTCGCCCAGGCCCTCGGCGCCCAGGCGATCCAGTACCCCGTGGATCTGCTCGGCCACGGTGGCCTCGGTCCGATCGCCCTCACGCGCCTCGAGGGTCTCGCCGACACAGAGGATGGGCCGCAGCCCCGCGGCCAGTGCCTGGCCACAGCGTGCCGCGATCAACGCCTCGTCCTCGCCGTAGTACTGCCGCCGTTCGGAGTGGCCCAGGATGACATACCGCGCGCCCGCATCGGCGACCATGTCCGCGGCAACCTCGCCGGTGCGCGCCCCCTGCGGGGCATCGGCGCAGTTCTGCGCCCCCACGGCAATGGCGCTCTGTGCCAACTCGCCGGCCACCGCGGCAAGATGGATATGCGGCGGGCAGACCACTCGGTCAACCCCCTCAAGCCCATCCAGTCGGTCGCGCAACGCACCGGCCAGCGCCACCGCATCGGCGCTTAAGCCGTTCATCTTCCAGTTGCCGGCAATCAATGGCCTACGCATGTCATCCCCGTTCACCGATAAAGCCCGGGGAGGTTAATGCCCGCGCCACCGAGAATCAATTATCCAGCGCGGGCGCCCGCTGGCCGCAGAAAGCGGCCACCTGCTCGGCCAGCTCACCTGCCAGCCGCTGCACCCGATCGGCATCCTCGCCTTCGACCATGACCCGCAGGACCGGCTCGGTGCCCGAGGGCCGCAGCAGCACCCGCCCGGCATCGCCCAGATGCCGCTCGAGTGCCGCCACCGCCTGGCTGACCCGTGTGTCTTCCATGGGCCGGCTGTCCCGGGCGATGGGGACGTTGACCATGTGCTGTGGCAGCCGGCTCATGCCGGCCGCCAGCTCGCCCAGCGAGCGGTTGCCCCGGACCGCGGCCTCGAGCACCTGCAGCGCCGAGACGACGCCATCCCCGGTCGTGGTGCGGTCGAGGCAGACGATGTGCCCGGACGACTCGCCGCCCAGCAGCCCGCCGTTGGCCTGGAGCATCTCGAGGACATACCGGTCGCCGACCCGGGCCCGCATGAACGGAATCCGGCAGCCATCGAGTGCCTGTTCGAGCCCGAGATTGCTCATCTGCGTCCCCACCACCGGGCCCTGCAGCGCCCGATCGTTGTGGCGCTGTCGGGCGATGATCCAGAGCAACTGGTCGCCGTCGAGCACCGCGCCGCTGCCATCGACCATAATCACCCGATCGCCATCGCCGTCGAGGGCGAGCCCGGCATCGGCACC